>Ga0256827_10003141_pt1 | contig 10539 bp, 8 predicted proteins | sample CV84metaG_FD_185977 | JGI IMG/M metagenome (GOLD analysis project Ga0256827, IMG submission 185977) | Hydrothermal vent microbial communities from East Pacific Rise, Pacific Ocean - CV84 | ecosystem: Environmental > Aquatic > Marine > Hydrothermal vents | place: Pacific Ocean: East Pacific Rise...
AATACTGTTGGTAACGAGCAATCTTTTTATCACCTTCATCAAATACAATGAATTTATAAACTAATTCCATCAAGCGGCTTGGTTTACAAAGTGAGACTATTGAACGGTCTTGAAGCGTAGACTTTCGGTTCTCTTTTTGCAAATAACGTTCTGCATCTTTATCATTATCTTCTTCCCAAACCGACCAGAATTTTGCAGGAGTTCCTGTTACGGCATATTTTACCTCATTGGGTTGCACTGCCATCAATATTTGAGCATAGTGAAACAGACGAGGAATACCTATTTCTTTTTGTTGGTTGCGAATGGTTTGAGAAATCGCCTCTGTTACTGAGGCATTCTTATCCCTACGTTTGTTCTCCATTACCACAAAGGGTATTCCATTAACAAATAGTATAATATCAGGGCGACAGCGCTCTTTAATGCCTTCTACCGTAAACTCATCAGTAATATGGAATACATTGTTCTCAATATTTTCCCAGTCGATAAACTTAATGGTGTATCCTTTTTGATCCCCTTTAATGCTTTCGGTATAACTCTTTCCCAAAGTCAATAAGTCATAAACCTTTTCGTTGCTTTGCACCAAACCTTCATCAGCCACATTCTTTATGGCGTTTACTGCTGCTTGAATATTACTCCTCGAAAAAGAATATTGCTCGCCTTTATATTCAAAAGAGTTTATTTTCTGCAATTGTTCCGACAATACATTCTCAAGAATTACATTCGATTTTATATTCCCTCTTAAATCATCAGCTTGCTCAGGAGTTAAATATTCATAACCCAATTCCTGCAATAGCTTTATTGCTGGTAATTGTGAGTCTTGGTATTCTTTATATATTTTTGGTGTCATATCCTTAGCTTTTTCTGTACATCAATACTATTTTCTATACATCTTATCATTTCTATATACATTCTTATATTATAAATAATACCCACAATACTAGTGTTATATATAATCTTCATATTTATATTCCTTAATTTTGTATACGTTTTTATTATTATTCTGTACATCTTATTCATTTATAAAAAGTATGGCAAAAAGCTCCTTTTACTTTTTCTTTGCAGTTATTGACATAATTATTAACAAAATACTATTTACTGCAAAGAGAAAAATATGTATCTGCATGATTATCTAGTAATTACTCTTTGCGTTTTTCTTTATTTCTAATACATAAAACTGATTACTGCAAAGAAGAATCACATTTTAACTCTTTTGTAGATACGCTGATTATGCTTAATTTCTCTATCAACGTAAATCTCACCTTTTTTAACTAACTGCCCTAATAACCTTGAAACGTATGACGCTCTATTTTGATTAATATCTAAGATTTCTCTTACCTTTTTATTATCAATTTCTTTAAATTCGTCTAAATATCTAAAAATAGTTTCTATTTGTTTAAATTTTTCTTGCTTTTTCTCACGTAAATAGCTTCTCTTATCTTTTGACGACTTTAATTTTGATTTGTGAATTAGATATTTTAACCCTGATGTTTTTCCCGTTGTTTCAATAAACTCTAAATCAATTAGTCTATCTAGTATTTGTTTAACTTGGTATTTATTTACATAAGGTGAATTACTTAATTCATTTAAAGCTATTTTCTTCTTTATATATATTTGATTCAAAACTAAAATAGTTTCTAAATCAACATCCTGCCCCGTTTCTTTTTTATATTCATAACTAATCTCTATTAACTTTTCTGAATAAATACTTGCATCAACCCTGAAAATAACAGAAGTGTCTGTTTGAATAGGCTTAGGAATACTTTTCCCTTTTGACAATAAAGCAGTAAAAATTTTATCAAACCCACTACCTGCTTTTTCTGCATAATTCACCTCACGCAAAACATCCATAATATTAGGATTTCGAGGGTTCGTTTTACGCAAATAGTTATCCTCATTTACACCATCTGGAAATGTTCCTGGACTTTCAAATTCTATATATGTTGGATATTTTCTAATTTCAATTATTTGTTGTCTTGAATAGTCTCTGTGGGCAATAGCATTAATCAGCAACTCCCGTAAAACAATTTCAGGATAGTCCTCAATATATTCCCTGAATAAACCAAAATGTAATTCTTTTGTTTTTATTTCTGACTTTAATTGATTAAAACATTCATTAGCAATACTTATTATATCACCTGAATACTCGAACGGTTTATATGAACCATCTTGGTCATATCGTATATATTTTATCTGGTTATAGGGTATTTCTTTTATTGCTTTTGTATTTCCTATAAACAATAAGCCCGTTGTTGTCGGGTAATAATCATTATTTTCTTCTTTTACTAAACCTAATGTTTCGGTAAATTCTAATTGGCTTGACTTCAAATACGGACTTTGAGGTTTTTCTAGCTTTATTTGATGATATAAATCTCTTGTTTTTTCGATAGATTGCCAACCTGGCACAGGAACTCCTTGTTGATCTTTTTCTGTTGAACTTATTTTAAGTTTCCATATTTTTTGGTCATATATTATTAAATTCTTTTCTGATTGGATAGTTGCCAATTCGTGTGGTTCAATAGCTCTGTTACCATCATTGCTGCGTATTAAATATTCCCCTTTAGAAGTTCGATGCAGTTGTTGAGAGAAAGGAATCTCTAAAATAACAAGCTCCGTATTATTTACTTTAACTTTATGAAAGGCTATTGTAATTGTGGGCTCTGTTCTATCCTGTATTTGTTTTATTAAATCAAATATCTTTTGATTATTGACCTTAAAATCTGTATTAATCTCTTTTGATTGATCTACTATTCCTAAAAAAATGAACCCTCCTTTTAAATTAGCAAAAGCAACAACATCCTTTGCCAATTCACTATAATTATTAGAAAAGCTTTTCAGCGATTTTCCAAATATTAGTTTGTCATCTAATTGCTCTTTAAAGTCAAGGATATCACACTCACCCTCTTCAATTAGATTATAAAACCATTGAATACTTAATTTTGTAAATTTCTTCATATCACTATCTTTTAATAATCCTCCAATAATGTAAACTCCTCGCTAACAAACTCCATTGCTTTAGAGTCATCAAATTCTAATAATAAGTCCTTATCAGTAATACTTTTCATCATTTCATCAAAAACACCATTGCTTGTGCTACCAAAATACTTTACCAAAGAGTAGAAAATAAAATTCTTACTTTTTAATACCAAATCGGATAATAATTCATTCCTGCTATTAATATCATAATTCTCGAAATACTTATAACTCAAACGCTCACTACTGGCCAAAAATGCCAATGTTACTTCATCCCACTCAAAATCAGGCAAATTGAAACTTTTAATTAAATCTACTTTGGGCTCTATATCCTCTAAACCTGATGCCAGAAACTCCTGATATATTACAGCCAGGCTTATATTCTCTATCCAAAGTTTATGACTTTGTAGTTTATCTAACTTGTGATTATTATACACATTGGTTAAAATAAACCACATCTGCTGACCCCAAAGCAAAGCATTATCTCTGTTTGTAGTTATTATGTCGAATGTTTTTTTGTTGATATTCATGATATTATATGTTTTTAGGGAGTTCGTATGTGAAATCATTATGACAAGAATATTTAGAAAATATCTTCAAGTATATATTTACATCCTCTTGATAATCTATTAAATAATCTGGATGTATTTTTTTTGTAATAATAGTTAATAGTCTTTTTAGTATTTGCGCAACTTTATTATCAAAAGCTGTAAAATAGCTTCCAAAACTATCTTTTCTATTTATTATAGCTTCTTTAAGAATTACCATTATCAAATCAGCTTCCATCGTCTTGTTTTTGGAAATCTTTGTAAAACTATTCAGCTCTTTGATACAAGCAGAAAGCATTTTTGCATCTCGTTGCGACTGCATACTTCCTCTAAAACTTTTGTAAAAACAAGCTTCTATATTTAATAGCGTTTTTTCATATACATCTTTTTCTCCAGTTTCTTGATTCAAATAGCTGAGATAAACTAAATTATAGGCATTTTTGTCTTTACTAATTAGTTTTATAACAATATTAGCCAATTCGCTATGAGGCAATTGCTTTATCAATTTTCTATCTTCCTTATTAACTTTGGGCATGGCTTATTTATTCATACAGCATTTCTTATACTTCTTTCCACTTCCGCAAGGGCAGGGCTCGTTGCGCCCAACCTTTCGTTCGGCTCTTATATATTGCCCTGTTGGTTGCTCTTCGTAATCCACATAGGTATCATGTTCACTTTCTTTACGTAAAAGCACATCATCTATCGGTTTGCTATCAAAATTATAATCAAAGTCATCGTCAAGACTATTGTTGATTTCCCAAGCGTGTAGATTTTCATAAATCTCTTGAATATCAAGTATTGCCTTTGTGCTATGCGCAGAAACGGTTTTTTTCATTTCTGATTTTACTTTTTCGAGATTACCTGCGGCAAATGTATCAACTAGATTTTTGTTAAACAATTGCTCAATTTCGGGCATAAGTTCTTTGCCTCCAAAATCAAGCACATCGGCTACCATCATGCCTAATAAGCCACTATCAAGCACATTGTCGTCGATACTACTATTGAGATAAAACTGAAATAAATCGCGATACCAACTCACCACTTCATCACGGCGTTGAGGTTGATGTAGTGCTATTTGCATGATAGCCTCAGACACTACTGACCGATGAAAGCTTTCAATACCTGGCCTTTGCATAAATTCTTTACATACATCCAGTTTGTTTTGGGCTATTTTATATATGGCAATCCACACGTATTCGGTAAGAGTATCGCTTATGTAGAACTCTATAAACTCGTATTCTTGACTTAAAATTTCAAGAATATTTTCTAAGCTTTCGCTTGCTTCCAGTTCGCCTAATAGAAAAATGGCATGGAGTAAAAACGATAATTCTTCCTCTTTATAGCCCTCGTCGGTTGCTTTTTCAGAGAAATATTTATAGCGTTCAATACTGTCAGTAAGCACTTTATTTAGGTCGTTGATAATCTTAAGGCGGTCTGATTGAAGCAGCTCTTCAATAATATCGAAGTCGATACCAAAATCATATTCGTATAATTGATTAATGAACTCGATAGCAAAATCTGGAGCCTCGACTGTATTTTTAAGAATAGTTGGTTTTACTTCTACAAAAACGTTGTCTTCTTCATTCATTGCTTTACTTTCAAACACCTCTTTTAGATATATTAATTGTAGGTGTTCATAATCCTCTTGTGCACCTATTTCTTTTAAAAAATCGAGACGTTGGCGTGCCTCTTCAAAATTGCCCGCCGCCGAATAATACATAATGGACATCTTAAACATACCAATCACCTCATCAAAGTGAAAGGTGTCTCTTTTTGGATAAAGCTCTTTGAGATTGAAGTTTTCGCCAAGTAGTTCTGGCATTTTCTCATACTGATTGCTATAATAGTACTCGGAGGCCAAATTGAGCAAGCCAAACAAATAATCGGGATGTTGCTCTACAATAAGACGGTTTATCTCATGCGCCTTGGCTGTATCTCCCATTTTATTGTACAAAACCGAAAGGTAGTTTTTCAAAACAGCCGCCTTAGGATATTTCTCAATTAATCTGCTGATGCGTTTAATCCCAGACTTTTTCCCTTTAAGCGCAAGAAAATGTAAATTGTTCAACTGCACATCCAGTTCATGAGGCAGTGGATTAAGCTTCTTCATATACTCAGGATCATCGGTAATATTATAATCCTCTATGTTTTCAAATTTAGATTTCATATTTAATAGTTTCTTTTAATTTTCAAGTTTAACCCGTTTCTTCCCCGTAAGCAACACCTGCATCAAGCCCTTTTTCTGCTCTTTTAGTTTGGCTAACTGCTGTTCTAATATGCTTATTTCTTTATCGGCTGAGGATAGTATATTGGCTATTTTGGTTTGGGTTTTTAAATCAGGTAGATAGATTTTATATACCTTAAATTGAGGTGCCGTTAATTGAGGTACTCCCGTGCTTTCAATAAAAACATTTAATCTACTATTGATATATTCTGATACAAAAACTATATCTAATTTTTTTTTAGGTATTAATATTAGCAATCTACCTATTGCATTAAACTTATTAAACCTTGGTTGTGCATTTCCCAAACTCCCTCTTGCTGTTACAGTAATATTACCTCTCTCATATTGATAACTATTATAATAACCATAAAGACCTCTTTTTGTTAAAGCATTAGAATATACAGGATAAATAGACTCATTTGATTTCTTCTTTTTAAAATTTGATTTATCCATATCTTTTCCCGCAAACATATTAAAAACTTCCCCCAACCTAACTTCCTTCCAATCCTCCCGATTGCTATCGGGATTAGGTTTAAGCAGCTTCTGCATTAGAGCTTTTTTATAAAGCTTCTTTTTATCGATAAGGGCAGTTTGAGTTTCAATGGCTTTATCCCATGTTGAGAGGATTTTGGCTATTGCTTTTTGCTCGGGGAGTGGGGGAAAGACTATTTCGAACTTACTCAAGTTGGATTTAGAAATACCATAAACTTTACTACCTGTTGCAATTGTTTTTAACCTATTAGAAACCTTTGCATTTTTAAAAATGTAAGTTCTATATCCTAAGCTTGTTTTATTTGTTATGTCCCTTAAAGCAAATGTATGTAAACCTGCAACAAGATTCTTTTGTTTTACATTTTTAAGTTCTATTGCTTTCCCAACACCATCATAATCTTCTGAGGCATCAGCGATAATCAAATCACCTTCGTTTAAAAAACTAAACTTACTAATGTCAACATCGTTATTAATAACTGGTATTCTGTTTTCTTCTTCTAAATCTAAAATAGGTTTGGTAAAAGTTGCGTGAATATCACCATAATGAATATTATAAATAGAGTTCTCTTTAACATCATAATTAAGTTTACTTCTCGAAAGAGAGTTTGTCCTAATAAACTCAAAAACATTGTCTATTCTATCAACTTTCCACTCCTCAGGGATAATTCCGAGTTTGGTTTGTTTGTATCCTATTGGTATTTTAGTTACTTCCATTATATAAAGTATTTATCAAATTTATCCACTACAAAAGTTTCAAAATCTTTCACGATTTCTATTTCTGCTTTTGCGTATTGGTGATATTCTTTAAGTGTTTTTGTAATTGCTCCTGTTTCCTCTTCATTAGGACTTACAATAACGATCCTTTTAAGCTTGTTCAAGTGTTTATTCATAAACCGATTGAAAACATCTTCTGCTCCTTTCCAACCAATAAGAAATAATTCCTCAATATCAGGGCTTATATATGACAAGCTGTTTTGGTGGAAATATGGCATTAGAAACTCGTCTTTATCCTTATGAGGGATTAATAAAGCTGGATAAAAGTCTTTTTCTTCATTTTTTATCATTTGAATACGATCCTTATTTATTGTGAGTTTACCTAATCCATTAGAACTTATAGCTTTTTCAGGCCCCCATGAATCTTCTGCTAAATTAATATTAACAGTTCCTAGAGCTTCAAAGAATAGATTGTCTAAACTACTATTCATATCGTAGATATATTTACCAAATGGCTTTTGCTGAGTAAGATGTCTATAATTTGCATTATACTTCCAACCCCAATTTGCAGAGCCGTGTGGTTTGTAGAGTACAAAGTTTTGTTCGTAATCCACATAATCCTCCATTGTACTAAATGAGTGAGAAAACATCTGCTCCAAATAGTTATCTAGGATAGTGTCGTAATTAAAGCTTACAAAAGCGATTTTTTCAGTTGGTCTAATTGAATAATAATTATTTAATTTCCGAGAAAGAAGAGAAAACAAACTGTATCGGTTATAATTAGCAACAATATGGTTTGATATATCATACATCAAATGGTGCATATAATGTTGTACATTTAAATGCTGCTTTAATAGCTCATCTCTTCTGCGTTCTCTTATCTGTTTCCAGTCGTCTTCAATAAATGCTTCGATATCATTACCTGCTGCCTCATAAGCAGCTAATGATAAATCTACACCAGGATATTGCTTACAATATTTATCAAATCTTTCATCAAATAGTTCATTTCCAAGCGGAGGACGAAAATCATCTTTTTCTAGCCTTTCTTTTCCTTTATCAAAAGTACAAAACGATGATGCCCCTGCTCCAAATATAATCATTCGTTTATATTTATTAGCCTCCTTAGATTTTGAATACACTTTTACTTTTCCGCCAACATTTGGGCTCTTTGATGCTTTAATACTCTTTGTAATAATATTGACATCCTTTATTTCCCAACCAATTTTTCGTAATTCATTAGGATTATTTTTGTCTTTTTCATTTAATGCTTGATATTTCTTTAATTCATTATTGGAAATGATAAAGAAACCTTTATCATAATTAGGAATAAGGAAAATGCTACCAATATAAACTTCACCATAATAGGTGAAAAAATATCTTGGGCCATCGTGCCATTCTGAGGGGATTTTGTTAAACATATTATTCTTATTTATTATTATACTCTAACTTCTTAATACCCACTTCTTTCATTAATACAGTTTGTTCTTTTAGTACTTCTTCGAACACACTTCGAGCTTTAACCCAATCGCCATATTCTTTACTTATCCAGTTTATTACAATATATATATTATTGTGATTATTATACATTGATTCTACATTCCAAGCAATGGGTTCGTAGTGGCTAATTCTGTTTCTGAATTTCCTAATTCTATTTAATTTTTTAGCAACAGTTCCTCTTTTTTTCTTGTTTTTTGGTAATTCTGAGAATGCATTTCTAAGAGGTTTCCATAAAAGATTTTCATATTTCATATTGAACATTCTTACCCAAAATCCCAGAGTAAACTCAGCAATCATTTTCCCTGGATTAACATCTTCTTTTTGCTGAATAAGCTTTTCTTTAGTTTCAATAATAGTTTTGTGAAAATCAGAATACTTATCGGAAGAAAGCCATATATTATACCATTCGTCAGTTTTAAATACCTTAGTAAAAGTATTGTGAATTTGGTTTCGTAGTATTACTTCGAAGCTTTCGAGGGCTATATGACAAGATTGAGCCATTCTACTATTGAATTCATAATATTTAAGAGCTTGTCCTACATTATTATTGCATCTTTGCAAGTACCTTGCAAATCGCTTGTCCGAAAGCGTTTTATGTATTAAATCAATTTCCATGCTCAATTTGTATTCGTTATTATATTTTTTATATCTTTGCCGCGCAGCCCCGGATTCTTCCTCTCCCAGACTTAAGTACTGGTGATGAAGCCGGGTTTTTTTATGCCCTTATAAATCCATCTCCTTCAAATATCCACCCATTTCTTTTCTTACCTCAATCAATTCTTTCTCTAATTCTTCTATTTCAGCTTGTGTTTGAGCAATATCTATGGGTTCTTCTTCCTCAAAGGTGTCCACATAGCGAGGGATATTTAGGTTATACTCATTCTCTTTAATATCTTCAATCTTTGCTCGGAAAGAGTATTTGTCGGTAGTTTCAAAAGCTTTATACGTTTTTACAACCTTATCAATATCTTGCTCACGTAGTTTGTTTTGGTTTTTACCATCGAGGTAATCCTTGCTTGCATCAATAAACAATACATCAGTATTTTTCTTTGCTTTATTAAAAATCAAAATTGCGGCAGGAATTCCTGTTCCAAAGAATAAATTTGAAGGCAAACCAATTACAGCTTCCAAAAGGTTTTCATCAATTAATTGTTTTCGTATTTTACCTTCAGAGCTTCCTCTAAATAGTACGCCATGAGGAACAATTACACCCACTCTACCAGTTGGCAGTGTAGTTTCAATCATATGTAATATAAAAGCGTAATCACCCTTACTCTTTGGTGGTACACCTCTTAAAAAGCGTTTGAAACGGTCAGCTTCGGCAGTATCTGCGCCCCATTTATCTAATGAGAAGGGAGGATTGGCCACAACGATATCAAACTTCATCAAACTATCAGCTTCTAAGAGCTTTGGGTTATTAATGGTATCACCCCATTCAATATGAGCGGAGTCCATGCCATGCAAAAACATATTCATTTTGCTCAAAGCCCAGGTATCACCATTGCTTTCCTGTCCATAAAGAGCAAAGTCTCTTGATGTCTCATCTTTACTATCTTTCACTTCTTCGGCTACGGTGATTAGTAAAGAACCTGAACCACAAGTGGGGTCTGAAATTCGATTTCCTTTCTTAGGATTAACCAGTTTAGCCAATAATATGGAAACTTCGTGTGGTGTATAGAATTCTCCACCTTTTTTACCTGCTCCTGAGGCAAACTTTTCAATAAGAAACATATATGCATTACCCAAAATATCTTCTACTTTGCCCAATACAGAAGGACGGAAATCAAGAATAGGATTATTAAAATCGGTGATGATTTCTTTTAGTCTTCTGTTACGGTCTTTGGTTTGTCCAAGTTTTTCGGAGTTAAACGAAATATTACGGAAAACACCTTCAAGCTTAGCCAAGTTTTGATCCTCAATTTTGCTAAGGATCTTATCTATTTTTTCTCCTATATCCGCATCATTACGATGTTCATGTATATAATCAAAAGTGCAATTCTCTGGAAGCACAAAACGCTCACGTCTCATTTTTCGTTGTATCAAAGCTTCGTCATCACCGTATTCAGCTTTATACATATCATAGGTATCCTTCCA
>Ga0256827_10003142_pt1 | contig 10538 bp, 10 predicted proteins | sample CV84metaG_FD_185977 | JGI IMG/M metagenome (GOLD analysis project Ga0256827, IMG submission 185977) | Hydrothermal vent microbial communities from East Pacific Rise, Pacific Ocean - CV84 | ecosystem: Environmental > Aquatic > Marine > Hydrothermal vents | place: Pacific Ocean: East Pacific Rise...
TTGTTGCTGCGAATAATATGGTAGGAAGCAGAAAGACTAGATTTGCAGTAGTTAGATATGGAAATGTAACAGGCAGTAGAGGTTCGGTTATCCCTTTTTTCAAAAAGATTATATCCGAGGGTGCAACAGAGTTACCTATTACTGATGAGAAGATGACAAGATTTTTAATTACGCTTGAAGATGGTGTTAACTTTGTACTTAAGAACTTTGAGAGAATGTATGGTGGGGAGATATTTATTCCTAAGATTCCATCTATGTATATGACAGAATTAGCAAAAGCTTTAGCCCCTGAATTACCTCATAAAATTATAGGAATTAGACCAGGAGAGAAGCTTCACGAGATAATGTGTCCTGCTGATGACTCTCATTTGACTTTGGAGTTTGATGACCACTTTGTAATTAAACCTACTATTCAATTTACTGATATGTCTGATTTCACAATTAATAAATTGGGAGAAAAAGGTGTTCCTGTAGAGCAAGGGTTTGAGTATAACTCTGGTAATAATAGTGAGTGGCTTACTCATGAGCAACTTTTAGAGATGATAAAGGAGCGATAGGTGAATTTTATCCCTTATGGTAAACAGAGCATTGATAAGAGTGATATAAAAGTTGTTCTTGATACTCTTAACTCTGATTATTTAACTACAGGTCCAAAAGTTAAAGAGTTTGAAGAGGCTATAGCCAACTTTTGTGGTGCAAAATATTGTGTAGCTGTGGCTAATGGAACAGGGGCTTTACATTTAGCCTCTTTAGTTCTATTAGAAAAAGGGGATAGAGTTCTTACTACTCCAAACTCATTTTTGGCTACATCTAACTCTATTCTTTATGTAGGGGCAGAGTCTATATTTGTAGATATTGCTAAAGATGGAAATATTGACCTTGATTTGTGTGAATCAGAGTTAAAAAAAGATAGCTCTATAAAGGCTATCTATGCAGTGGCTTTTAGTGGTAATATGGTAAATCAAGAGAAGTTAAAATATCTAAGAGATAATTACAGTATTACTATACTAGAGGATAATGCTCATGCTATAGGGGCAGAATTTAATGGAATAAAAGCAGGAAGTTGTGTTAATTCAGACTGCTCTATCTTCTCTTTTCATCCTGTAAAACATCTAACAACTGGAGAAGGTGGAGCGATTACTACCAACTCTAAAGATATGTATGAGAAACTTTTGACTTTGAGAGGGCATGGAATGGTTAAAACTCCTGATATGAAGCCTTGGGAGTATGAGATGAGAGAGCTTGGATTTAACTATAGAATTACTGATATTCAGTGTGCTTTAGGGCTTTCTCAATTAAATAAATTAGATAGCTTTATTGATAGAAGAGTAGAGATAGCAAAAAAATATGATATGGCTTTTGAAAATAGTATAGTAAAAACACTATATAGATATCATGCTAAATCCTCGTATCATCTTTATGTTGTTCAAGTAGATTTTACTAAATTAAATATCTCGAAAGAAGAACTTTTTATTAAAATGAGAGAAAAAGATATAGGGTTACAACTTCACTATATTCCAATTAATAAACAACCTTATTACAAAAGTTTAGGTTATGGAGATGAGAAGACACCTATTATGGATAACTATTATAATAAGTGTTTCTCTTTGCCTATGTTTCCCAAATTAACAGATAGTGAGCAAGATTATGTAATAGAGTCTCTTTTTGAGGTATTAAATGGCTAAATTAGTTGCAATTATTCCTGCACGTGGTGGAAGTAAACGAATACCTAGAAAAAATATTAAAGATTTTTATGGAGAGCCTCTTATTGCTTACTCTATTAAAACAGCATTAAAGTCAAAGATTTTTGATAAGGTGGTAGTTTCAACAGATGATATTAAGATAGCAGATATTGCAAAAAAATATGGTGCAGAGACTATTCAAAGACCTCATAAGTTGGCAGATGACTATACTGGAACGGATGATGTAATTAATCATGCTATAGAGTATCTTCAGAATCAAGGAGAGGAGTTTGATTTTGTTTGTACTATATATGCTACAGCTCCACTATTGCAATCTAAATATCTTATTGAAGGGTTTAAAAAGCTGAAAGAGAGTGATGCTATTAATGCTTTTTCTGTGACCACTATGCCTTTTCCTATTCAGAGAACATTTAAATTAGATAGCAGTGGACGATGTAAGATGTTTACTCCTGAATATTATAACAGTCGAAGCCAAGACCTAGAAGAGGCATATCAAGATGCAGGGCAGTTTTATTGGAGTAAAATAGGTCAAAAATCTGATGAAATATTTTTTGGTAAGGACTCTATTCCTATTATCTTACCTCGTTATTTAGTTCAGGATATTGATACTATGGAGGATTGGCAGAGAGCTGAAATTATGTATAGAGTTTTACAAGAGATGAACTAGATGACTATACTATTTAGAGCCGATTCATCATCAACTATTGGTACAGGTCACATTATGCGTGATTTGGTTTTAGCTAAAAAGTACAGAGATAGTACTATTATATTTGCTACTCAAGATTTGCAAGGTAATTTGAACTCTAAAATATTGGAATTAGGGTATGGTGTAGAGATTTTAGATGATAACTCTTTAGATGAGTTTCAAAAAGTTATAGATAAATACAATCCTGATTTAGTGGTAATTGATAGTTATAATATAGATTATGGTTATGAAAAAAAGCTAAAAACTCAAAATCCAAAATTAAAACTTTTGAGCTTTGATGATACTTATGAAAAACACCACTGTGATATAGTTTTAAACCATAATATAAGTGCTAATGAAAAAAGATATAAAGGATTAGTTCCTGAATATTGTGAACTTAGATGTGGGGCAGAGTATACTCTTTTAAGAGATGAGTTTATTCAGCAAAAAAAGAGTAAAAGTGTATTTTTGGCAATGGGTGGAGCTGACCATAGTAATCTGAATATAGATATACTGAAAGTTTTAGAAGATTTTAAAAATATAGATGTAAATCTTGTAACAACTACAGCCAATCAGAATTTAGAAGAGCTAAAAGAGTATACTAAAGATAAAGATTGGATAGAGTTACATATTAACTATAATAAAATAGCAAAACTTATGAGAGTTAGTGACTTTGCCATAGTTACCCCTAGTGTGACCTTGAATGAGGTCTTTTTTATGGAGCTTCCTTTTATTGCTATAAAAACAGCTGATAATCAAGAGGATATGGCTCAGTATTTATTAAAAAATAACTATTCAGTTCTTGAAGAGTTTAATAAAATATTGCTAAAAACAAAAATAGAAAAGGAGAGTTAAGATAATGGAAATTCAAGAGATAAGAGGATTGAAATATCCTGATGAGTATTTTATTAGGTTCTTTTTTAAAAATAGATTACATGAGAAGTCAAATTTAAAATATTTAGAATTTGGTTGTGGTAATGGTAGTAATTTAATGTTACCTTATCAATATAATAATGAAGTCATAGGTATTGATTATGATAATTCATTAGTCAATGATGCTAATTATAACTTTAATTTACTAAATATATCGACCTTTAAGTTTTATGCTGATGATATGAGAGAGTTTATTCAAAAACAAAAAGAGATTAAAGCAGATGTTCTTATACTGGCTTCAGTGATTTATTATATAAGTAAAAATGATTTTATTAAATTTTTAAAAGATACAATATCTAATAATAATTTAAATAAAAATATACCATTCTATATTAGAGTAAGAAGTACAAAAGATTTTAGATATGGTTATGGAGAAAAAGTTGATTCAAATAGATATAAAATGCCACAAGATAGTATTACAGGAGAAAGTAATGCAGAAATAGTATTTTATACAGAGTATGAAATTATGAGTATTTTAAAAAAATATTTAAATATTAAAGAATATAAAATATTTAGTATAGATAATCAAAATGAACATTCTGGAGAAATAATTTTAAATTCTGATATTGTTATATGGGGTATAATTAATTGAAACTAGCAATAATGCAACCAACATTTAATCCTTGGCTTGGATATTTTGATTTAATTGATTATGTCGATAAATTTATTTTTCTTGATACTGTGCAGTTAACAAGAAGAAGTTGGCAAGTTAGGAATAAATTGTTAATTAATAAACAAGAGTATATGTTTACCTTGCCTGTAAAAAAAGAGGTTAATAGAGATAACGAAATTATCAATAAAATTCAATTGCTAGATAGAGAGAAAAATCAAATTAAATTATATAATTTACTTCAACAAAATTATAAAAAAGCAAAATATTATGATGAAGTTAATGATTTTATAAAAAAAATTATATTTTATGAAACTTCTTATTTAAGTGAATATAATATGAATATTATTAAAGAGATTGCACTTAAACTTAAAATAGATACAGAGATAATTGTATTATCTAAAACTGATTACAAAATGGAGTCTAATAAAGGGGATTTAATTTTAGATATTTGTAAATATTTTACAACTACTGATTATATCTCTCCTTTAGGTTCAAAAGATTATTTGGAAACCGTAAAAAATAAATTTAAAGATGAAAATATAGATATATATTATCAATATTATAATCATCCAATATATCAACAGATAGGAGATGAATTTATTCCTTATTTGGGGATATTTGATTTGTTATATAATGAGGGATTTGAAAATAGTATAAAGATTATTAAGAGTGGAAGAAGATATGAGGTATAGACTTTATGAAATATTGTAAAAAATGTTTAACAACAGATTTAAGACCTAATGCCTTATTTGATGATGAGGGAGTCTGTATTGCTTGTAGATTTTCAGAAAGAGAGCAGAGGGAAGTCCCTCGTCTAAAGTTAAAACTCCTACAAGATAAAATTAAAAACAATATGAAAAGACGGAGAAAAAAAGGAGCTTATGATTGTATTATTGGTGTTAGTGGAGGAAAAGATAGTACGCGTCAGGCTCATTGGGTTCGAGATAGATTAGGGCTTAAGCCTTTATTGATTTGTGGAGCTTACCCACCAAAACAGATGACAGATATTGGAGCAGATAATTTATCAAACTTAATTGAGATGGGGTTTGACTTAATGGTGGTAACCCCTGCTCCTCAGAGTGCATCTCAACTGGCATTGGCTTCATTTAGACAATTTGGTAATGTGAGTAAATCATCTGAAATGTCTCTTTTCGCTACTGTTCCGAAATTAGCAGTTGATTTGGGTGTTAATATGATTTTTTGGGGAGAAAACCCTGCTCTGCAAGTTGGAGATTCAGCTGTTGAAGGGATAGATGAGTTTGATGGTAATAGTTTAAGAAATTTAAATACATTGACAGAGGGTGGAATTGGTTGGATAGATGAGTGTTTGGATGATAATAAAAAACATCTTCAAAACCATTATATTTATCCATCTCAAGTTGAATTTGAAAAAGCAAAAATAGATATTTTCTATTTAGGTCCGGCATGGGATGATTGGGGTAATTACGGTAACTCTATCTATGCTTCTTTACAAGGATTAACACTTAGACCAAATGAAGAGGATAAGACAGGAGATATAACCAATGCATCTATGATAGATGAAGAATTTACCAATATCAATATGATGTTGAAATATTATAAATTTGGATTTGGAAGAACAACAGATGATGTAAATGAGAGAATTCGTGAAAATAAAATTACACGAGATGATGGAATAATTTTGGCAAAAAAATATGATGGTGTTTGTGATGATTATATTATTCAAAATTTTTGTGACTATGTTGGTATTCGTATGAATGAATTTTGGACTATTGCAAATGAATGGATAAATCCTAACCTTTTTGAGATAAAAAAGGGTTCTCGACCACAACGAAAATTTATAGTGGGTATTGATTATGATAGTTGAAATTTTAGATATTGGTAGTGGGAATATAAAATCTATTCAAAATTGGATTGAACGGTTAAATGTTCCAACAAGAATTATTACAAAAGCAACAGATATTAAGTCAGAATTTTTAATATTACCAGGTGTTGGTTCTGCTGGTTCATATATGGATAGGATGAAAAAAGGAGATTTTGATAAGGCGGTAGTCGAACATCTTAATAGAGGTAATCGAGTTTTAGGTATATGTTTAGGGTTTCAACTTATGGGAGATTATTCTAGTGAAGATGGTGGTGTTGAGGGATTAGGAATTATAAAAGGTAGAGTTGAAAAATTATCAGACTCATTTTCTCATAATGGATGGGAAAAATTTGATTTTAAAAAGAGCGATTTGTGTAATAATAGTTTTAACTCTATGTTAAAACTAACAAGAAAGCAGAATATAGATGGGCGTGTTTTTTTTAATCATGAGTATGGATTTGTAGTGGAAGATGATGTTTTATTTAACAAACCTGTTTCGAAAGATTTTGAAGAGTATAGTGCTATGGTAGTTAAAGATAATATTATTGGTATGCAGTTTCATCCAGAGAAGAGTCAACAGACAGGGATAGAGATAATCTCTATGATTTTGTAGAAGGATAAAGTATGAGAGTTGGAGCAACAGTTTTATTTTGGGATGGTTTTTGTTATCAATCTTATGGTTGGAATCAAATGCGACCTTTGGGAAAACTACAAGGGGTTATTGATTCTCTTGAAGCATATCAGTGTGATGAGATATCAATAATTAGACCAATACGAGAAAATGATACAGAAGAAACTTTTACTAGAGACATTAGTACTCTTCGAGAGATTAATTCTATGACTCCATTGAGCTTTGGTGGAGGGTTACGAAGTGTTGAACAGATTGATTTTCTACATGATTTACCTATTGAACGACTTATCTTTTCTTCGGCTTTTTTAAAGCAAGATAAGAACTTGATTGAATATACAAGAAAACTTTTTGGACATCAAGCAATACAGTGTTTACTTCCTTTTTCGATTGATAAACAAGTCATAAAAGTTTTTAATTCAGAAGATAATAGTTATCTTTATTATGATGAATTAAATATGGATTTCATAGATAAATATGCCAATGAAATAATTCTTTTTGATACAAAAAATGAAGGTTTTAGTAATTGTTTTAATAGACATAGTTATGAACATATAGAGATAGATAATAAAAAAATAGTTATTTCTGGAGGAATAGGAGAAGAGAGTGTAAAGTTGGCAAAAAAAGATAATATTGCCTCGGTACTTATTGAAAATAGAGTATTGTATAATGAATATTCAATTAAGGAATATAAAAATGCTTAAAAAATGTAGTTGTTGTTTATATGATACCAATCATCCTTTTGGTCTATCTATTTACGATGAGTGTTGTTCTGGCTGTATAACTCATAAAGAAAAATATTCTATAGATTGGAGTCAAAAGCAAGAGGAGTTACTACAAATAGTCAATGATGTAAAAAAGAAAAAACGAAAATATGACTGTGTTGTTCCTGTTGTAGGGGATGCTGAAGATTATTATGTTGTTTCAAAAGTATTAAAGCTAGGGCTTTCACCCCTAATTGTAGCGGTTAATGATTATTTTAAAAATGATATAGGATGGCATAATCTTCATCAGCTCATAACTCATTTTGATGTTGATTCAGTAGTTTTTAATCCTGATATTAGAGTTTATAAAGATTTAGTACGAACATCACTTCGTAAGTTTGACCATATTATGTTGCCTTTTTTACAGTTACATACATCCTTTCCTGTACATATTGCAAAAGATAGAAATATTCCTTTGATTATTTGGGGACAGCATCAATCTATAGAGCAGGTAGGAAAATTTTCACATTATGATAATGTTGAGATGACAGAATGGAGTAGAAAAGAGCATGATTTATTTAGTGTTGATACAGAGTATTTAATAGGTAATGGAGCTCAAGTTAGTGAGAGAGATTTAAACTATTATCAATATCCAAATATCTCTCTATTATCACAAAAAGGTATTCGTGGTATCTATTTAAGTAATTATTTTAAGTGGGATCCACTTAAACAGAATAAAAGTATTTTGGACTGTGGATTTATACCTCAACATAATGGTTCTAGTTTTGATATTTATGAGCGGGCAGGAAGTTCTGTTTATTATCAATTTCATGATTTATTAAAGTATAAACGCGTAGGATATAGAAAAATTAGAGATCATTTAGTTAGAGAGATTCGACATCAACGAGTGACAAGAGAAGAGGCTATAGAGTTGGAGTTGTTTTATAATCAATCAAAAGTTGATATAAGTAAATTTTTTGACTGGTTAGGTGCAACAAAAAGTGGAATGGATTGGTTTATATTGCATCAATTAAAAGGGTATGAGCATTTAATTGGTAAAGTGGATGAGAACTTGATTACACTTCCTAAAACCTTAAAAAAGATGCTTATTTCAAGCAGTAACCCCAAAAGAGATTTTATCTTGTTTGGTAAAGGAATATCTATTTAATGAGAGAGGATAGAGATGTTTAAAATAGGAAAATTTGATTTAAGTAGCATGAGTACATATATTATTGCAGAACTTAGTGCTAATCACAATGGAAGTATAGAGATAGCAAAAGAGACAATAAAAGCTGCTAAAGAGATAGGAGCAGATGCCATTAAACTACAGACATATACAGCTGACACCTTAACTCTTGATTGTAAAAAAGATGATTTTATGATAAGTGGTGGAACATTATGGGATGGAAAATCTCTCTATGAGTTATATCAAGAGGCATATACACCTTGGGAGTGGCATCAAGAGTTGTTTGATTATGCGAGAGAGATAGATATTGATATATTTTCTTCACCATTTGATAAAAGTGCTGTTGATTTTTTAGAACAATTTAATCCCTCTGCTTATAAGATTGCTTCCTTTGAGATAACAGATTATGAGCTTATTCGATATACAGCTTCTAAGATGCAACCTATAATTATATCAACAGGTATTGCTACTATCGATGAGATTCAAGATGCTGTAGATATTTGTAGAGATGAAGGAAATACTCAAATTGTATTACTTAAGTGTACGTCTGCTTATCCTGCTCCTTTAGAGGAAGCTAATTTAAAAATGATACCTAGTTTGGCTCAAACTTTTGAAGTAGTAAGTGGTTTTAGTGATCATACACTAGGTTCAACGGCTCCAATAACTGCTGTTGCATTGGGTGCAAAAGTAATAGAAAAACATTTTATTTTGGATAAATCTATTGGTGGAGCTGATGTTGGTTTTTCAATGGATAAGCAAGAGTTTAAAGAGATGGTAAAATCTATTAGAGATACAGAAAAGCTTTTGGGAAAAGTGAGTTATCAAATGACTGATAAGAAAAAAGAGAGTAGAAGATTTTCAAGAACATTATATGTTGCAAAAGATATTAAGAAAGGAGAGGTTTTAACTGAAGAGAATATCAGAAGTGTAAGACCTGGTTATGGAATGCACCCAAAGTATTTAAAGGATATTTTGGGTAAAGTGGCGACTAAAGATTATAGTTTTGGTAATAGGTTTACATTATAAAATAAATTTTAGGAAGAAATATGAAAAATATACCATTTGGTTCATTTCAAGAGTTAAATAAGAATTTAAATCAAAGAGAAGTAGTTTTATTTGGTGGAGGCAATATCTCTCATAAAACGGCTAGAAAGCTTGATAATAATTATGATTTCGTAGTGGATAACAATCCTAATATGTGGAATACCATAGAAAAAGGTAAAAATGTATTAAATCCATCTATAATTAAAAATGAAAGTAGTAAATATTTTATTGTTATTTGTACAACCTCATTTATTGAAGTATCAAACCAGTTAGAAGAGTTTGGTTATCGACCTGAAAAGGATTTTATTATAAGCCCTATTCTGAATGATTTAAGAGTTATATCAGAACTTGAGAATCATAAAGCAAAAATGCTATTTACAAGTGGTGTTCCAGAACAAGATGATCCAGAGTGTGGTGGTGGTGTTTATGAGCTAATTTTAAATGGACATAATTGGGAATATAAAAAACTTTATAGTGGAACATGTTATGGATTAATCAAATATAATGATACTTTTGTTACCGTTGATGATAAAAAAGGTATTATTCAATTTGATAAAGATTATAATATTTTACTCTCTAAAGAGTTAAATAATGCAACAAGGGGACATGGAATAGCCTACTCAAAAAATCTAAATCAGTTCTATATTGTTTCTAGTTATAGAGATAGTATTATTGTTTTGGATAAAGAATTTAATCAGATAGATGAGATACATATATCCAAAAAATATAGTCAATCTAATGAACCGTCACATCACTGTAATGATTTATGTGTTGTAGATAATAGTCTATATGTTACAATGTTTTCATATACAGGAAATTGGAAAAAAGATATTTTTGATGGTGTGGCTTTAGAGATAGACTTATTAACAAATGAGGTAGGGAAACCTGTAATAACTGATTTGTGGATGCCTCATAATATCTCCTTTTTAGATGGTAGTTTAACTGTTTTAGACTCTCTTCGTGGAGAGTTAAAGACAAATAATGCAAGAGCTGTTGGACAATTTCCTGCGTTTACAAGAGGTTTAGATTTTGATGGAGTTTATTATTATATTGGTCAAAGTAGAAATAGAAACTATAGCAAAAATTTAGGTCTCTCACTTAATATCTCAATCGATACAGCTATTATAGTTTTTGACCAAGTAACCAAAGCATCAAGAACTATATCTTTACCTCAAAAATTGTCTGAGATACATAGTATT
>Ga0256827_10003143_pt1 | contig 10537 bp, 7 predicted proteins | sample CV84metaG_FD_185977 | JGI IMG/M metagenome (GOLD analysis project Ga0256827, IMG submission 185977) | Hydrothermal vent microbial communities from East Pacific Rise, Pacific Ocean - CV84 | ecosystem: Environmental > Aquatic > Marine > Hydrothermal vents | place: Pacific Ocean: East Pacific Rise...
CTTAGTTATACTTGTTTAGTTAAAGAGCTAGTTTACTCGTATATACGCTAACGCATATATCCGAAGACTAGTAAAAGGGCGTTGCCCCTTTAATCCCCACAAACTTTTTCTGCGAAAGTTTGAACAAAAAGCTTGAGTGTGTGTAAGGAAAAATCGAGATGAAACCTAAACTTTTTACAATGAAAGTAGACCCTGAACTTTTAAAAAAGTGGCATTATCTTGCAAAGTCTAAAAATAAGCCCTTGAGCGACATCATAAAATTATTAATGAGTGGTGAAGAGTTACCCCAAACAGTACCCATAAAAAAAGAGCCAAAACGAACGTACTCAAACGTAGACCCAAAACTTTTACGTGAAATCAATGCTATAGGGAATAATTTAAATCAAATATCAAGACGTATCAATGAGAGACAAAAGTTTGATGCAGTCATCGAGCTTAGTACCATTGAAAGACAACTAGAGAAGTTACTTAATGCATATCAAATTCATTAGTAGAGGAAAAGGATCTGCAAGTGCTGCCAAAGAGTACTTACTCCAAGAGCATGACAATAAAGGCGTGATAAGAGCCGATGTACAAGTACTTAGAGGTAATCCTGAACACGTTACGCTATTAGCAGACTCTTTGGCGTTCAAGCACCGTTACACATCTGGAGTCATTGCATGGCATAAAGATGATGCCCCAACAGATAATCAAATCGCCCAGGTCCTAGATGCTTTTGAACGTGTAGCCTTTGCAGGATTAGAACCTAACCAATATAGTTACTATGCAGTACTACATAAAGAGAATGACGGTTCAAAACATGTTCACGTGCTAACCCCAAGAGTGGAACTTAGTACAGGGCTGTCAATGAATATAGCACCACCAAACCACCAAAAGACCTATGATGTCCTTGTCGATAAGTACAACACCAAATACAATTGGGCTAGTCCTAAAGACTTGCACCGAAGAAAGCTAGTAAATAACCAAGTACAGCTTCATAGCAACATGAACCATACTAAGGCTAAAGTAGAGATAAATAAAGCAGTACAAGAGCTTATAGCCAAAGGTACACTTAAAAATGAAAACGATATAGCGAAGTACTTAAACAGTATTGACGGAGTGACCGTCAATACCAGACGTAGTAAAAAAAACCTATCCATAACACTGGAGGGAATAAAAAAACCAATAAGACTGGAGGGATTAGCCTATGCAAAAGGATTTAACGCTGGAGAGCTTAGACAAGAGCTTAGAGCAGAGCAAGAAGCAAGAGTTGGAGAAACAACAGCAGATAGAACTAGAGAGTATGAACGCATTTCAGAAGTCTTTGAAAACATCATTACAGACCGAGCTAAGTTCAATCAAGGAAGATATATTAGAGATGCAAAAGAGCGTCAACCAAAACAACAAGACCTTAGCCAAGAACAGCAAGGAGTACAGCGAAGAGGTGATGCAGAGCTTGAAAGAAGCGAGTCAAGAACTCACCAAGATAAAAGCCAAGCAATGGATAATACCCACAGTCATAGGGATATCAATAGTCCTAGCCCTAGCATTAGGAACGTGGGGCGTTACGAAGTACCTCTCCAGCCAACTCCAAACACTAAGAGAAGTGATAGCACAGACAGAGAAAACACAAGACAAGTACGTGATAAAGAGTTGGAACAACGCAATAGGCGTGAAGAACGAGCCGACAACATGGGAAGACCGAGAGAGTGGACTTTGGATAGTTCAGTTCGAGAAAAGCAAATAAAGGAGCATTATGACGCAGTTAGAGAGAGAATTAAAAGCAACCTTGCTGATACAAGAGCAGATGTTCAAGGAAGAATTAGGGAAAGTAACGAGAGCTTACGAGAAGCATTTAACAAGTACCACCACAGCGTATATAGAGCAGATGAAAAAAGCGTTGGAAGTGATAGAACGGCAGAGCAAGACGTTAAACAAATACGAGAGCATATCAACAAATTGGCAAATCAGCATAGACAAGGAACAAACGGACGATATAGAGAGCTTATTCAAACAGCAAAGGGGAGAGTTGGAGAGCTTACAGCAACAGTTAGACACTTTAGCGAGAAAGTTGTAGAAAAGGTGAAGGAATTAACAAAAAAAGCCCAACGTACTATCTCACATGGTTTTGGTATGTCACGATAAAAGAGCTATATATTGGGGCTTACTTTTTGGCTTCTTTTAGTTTTCCAAAGAAGTCTTCAGCGTCTCTTGTATGAGTATTTATCCTTATTTGAAGCATTAAACCAAATTATATACGCTTTCGGCTCTCCAGATGTTGGACCTTCTGATTCCAAATATGTCTTCATTTCGCATATAACTAATCCATTTTCCTCACTACCTTGATACACAACTCTATATGAAGCATCTTCAACATCAATATATTTTAGTTTCATGTTTTTAAGACAAATCAAAGTACCAACTTTATTGGGATAAAATGTTCTTATATTGTCGCCAAACTTACGCCCTCTATAGTCTGTATTTATTAACGCATCTCCAAGCTTGATTATATCGATTAGTTTTTGATTTTTATATTCAAAAGTATCATAATATAATCCTATTATTGTGTACCCTATGGCAAATGTCATAGTAATATATTTAAGCCACTTCATTTTTTTATCCCAAATATATAGAAGTGATAATCTTTTGCATAGTTAACTGGCATTTGTCCATAGGTTGTATCTGTCATTGGGTCTTTTCCTTTTTTGTATGCTTCTGAAGACTCATGCCATCTTCTTCTTTTTTGAAAAAGTTACTTATTGTTTTTTCCTGCTCTATTTTTAGTTCTAAAATAAATGAAAGCCTCTCCAAAAGGTACATTTGGATTTTGGATTTTATCATACGATACAAATGAACAAGTGTGTGGGTCGTGTGGGTCTCCACCGTTGTATCCCATATGTAATTCACAGACTACATTATTTTTATATTTGCCATAATAAAAAGCTTCTACCCCATGTAAGCCTTTTGGCATAGGATAATATTTTACATTCATTAACTCAGCATTTTTTAGACAATTACTATGACTAGCTTGAGATATTTCTTGTGCTAAATCGTGGCAATCATTTCTGACATACCCACGCTTTATAAGATTTTTTGCACTATCTTGAATATTGGACATAGAAAGATATTCCCCATAATTTTTCAAAATTGGTAAAATATAAAAATTAAATACAATAATAATCGCTAAGGTTCCGAAAATAAGTTTTAAGAAGTATTTTAGACGTGTCATTTTTTTATCCCAAATATATAGAAGTGATAATCTTTTGCATAGTTAACTGGCATTTGTCCATAGGTTGTATCTGTCATTGGGTCTTTTCCTTTTTTGTATGCTTCTGAAGACTCATGCCATCTTCTCCTATTTTTATGGTTCTTGTCATAGTTGATATCTTGACCACCAACCCATATAGCAGCATCATGTATAATTCTTTTTGTAGTATCTTCTTCTGATGCATCCATATTCCAACTAAATAAATCACTGTCATACACTAACACACCCTCTACAAAGTAACGCCCATCATCACAAACAGTTATTTTTCCTTTGGTTATTTTTGCAGATACTGCACCAAAGGGCATGGCTTTTGACATCTTCTGGTCTATCCAACTAGAGTTAAAAGCGTGTCTCCTAATGCCATCTTTCTCTCCCTTGTCTATCCACTTAAAAGACATAGGGGTACCTTTTTGTTTTAAGGCATCATTGTATACTTGGTGCATACCTCCAATCACACCTTTTTTTAGGTCTGTAGGCTTTACTCCAACATCACACATACTGTCATTAATCTGTTTCCCAATATCGATAGCTTCTTCCATCTCAAACACTTCAGGGTCTGCCACATAAGGACTATCATCATCACTATAGTTAAATTTATCTTGCACACCGTCTTGGGTCTGTCTTTTAGATGGAGTGTAATTGTTACTTACCCAGTTAAAATAACTGTCTTTCTCACTAGGGTGTTTCTTTGCATCATTTTGTCTTTCTGCTTCATGTAGTCTCTCTATACACGTAGTAGCAATACGTAGTCTCTTGTTGTGTATAGGTATATCTAGTGTTTGACCGTTTAACTCTATCTTTGCAGTAATCTCTGCTATATCTTCTTCTTTAAGATTACCCATGACACTTTTGACCTCAAACCGTTGTATGGCACTACACCCACTCTCTAGCTTTGTAGTCTCTGTTTTTTCTTTGAGTACCTCTCCTTTGTGTCCTAGTAGTTGCAAAGTAATAGGGATAGAGATACTACCCTCATACAACATACCCATGACAGTAACAATAGCTTTTTCATTTTTAGTAACATCTTTCCACTTGATGGTTATGTGAGTAAGATATCCGTTATCTAGTACTAGTTTTTTACTGGGTGAGAGTGTCTTTTTAGTCATGCTTTTTCCTCTTTTTCTTTGACTTCTTTTTCTTCTCTTTGACATCGATTATATCGTCATCGATATTTAGTGGAGCTTTTAACTGGAGGTGTTTAAGTTCTGCAATGTAGGAGAGATAGACTCCCTCACTTTTCTTATGACACTTAGCTAATTGTTTGGTTAGGCGTTTGATTTCTTTATCTTTACCTTTAATCTGTCTTTGTAATCGTTCAACTATTTTAAACACCTTTTTAAACTCACTTTCAACGTTAGGGTTTAAACTGGGTTTAACGTCATTGTCCTCGACTATAACGTACTTTATACCATTCTCTTCAATGCTATTTAAACTCCCACGTTTAATACGTTGATAAACGGATTGAACGGACGTTTTAAACTTCTCTGCATATTCATTAACTGTTAGTTTCATTTCTTCCAACCCTCTTTCCGTGATACTTCTTCCCAACCTTTTTCTTTGAGATAGTTTCGAACAGTTCCACGGTCACACTTAGCACGTCTAGCAACTTCAGACACAGTTATTTTAATCTCAAAACTCTGCATCTGTAAAATAGTTGCCACAATACGACCATAGGCTTCAGCTTTACGAATAGCCCCACCTTTAGCACCGTTCTTACTTGCTATCTTACTTCTCTCTTCAGGCGTAGTCTTTGCCATGTAATTACTCCTCATGTAGTTGTTCTCAATAAACTTGTCAATAGATGTGATAATCCTATCGACCTCCTTGCTCTCCAGCACTTGCTTAAAAGCTTGATTTAACACATAGCCTTTATGTGCTAAATCAAACTCTGAATATGTCCCACTCTTAGCCACATCATACGCCCAAAAACGTAATCTGTCAAAAAGAGCAGTATTTCTACCGTCACCCTCTTCCATTTTGGAAAAATCTAACCCACCGTCCCTAGTTCCACCAAATAAAGTACTAAACTTCTCCCTCTTTGGAAATACCTTATCAAACCATTCACTAGGAGGCGTTTTAAGGTGTCCAAAATCTTTTAGGCTTACCCTACTATCAAAATACCTACTATCATGCTTTAATGGGTTTCTAAAGACCCTATTGAACCCAATAGCATGAGTGTCAGCATTAAGAGCATAGACAATCTTATGCAATGTGTCTTTGGCATACGCTAAATGAGTATTCCTATGCTTGTTTTGTGAAGAAGTAAAAATAGGTTTATCAAGTACCCACATAAACTGTACCCCTCTATCCGTCCATATCGTCCATGTAGGTTGGGGTAAATCAAAGTCAATCCATACAGCCCCATCTCGATGATGGTCAATATCTACACAAAGGATATTAATACGGTCTTGTGAGTTGTATTGTATGTAGTGGTAGTGTGCTAAGGCATAGAAGCTCTTAGAGAGGGTATAGCCCCCCTCTTTAGTAGTCGAGCCTAATATCTCTCTAGGAAAGAGATTTAAAAAGTCTTTAGGGTTGTTTTGGTATACTTCCATCATCGCACAAGCTCTAGGATTGCCGTCCTATGATGAGCTTGTGTTCCCTTTCATAAATTTAATCTCACAAATCAAAGTGTTTACGAAATCATGTTGAAACAATAGTACTCTTTTTTACCTTTAGCTTTCCACCACTTAACTGTGGGTGAACTATATCAGGTATATACCCTCCCGGGTTTTACTTTTGGCAGGTGCTTGAGTTGGCTGTATCTCTTTAGGCATGGCGAGAGGTTTTGTTTACGTGCTACAGTTTTAGTGTGACCCTCTCTTTGCTAGGTGTGTGGGTTTGTTTTTGTACCCTCTTCTTGACAATAGTCTTTTAACTTAGTTATACTCCTATAGTTAAAGAGCTAGTCTACTCGTATATACGCTAACGCATATATCCAAAGACTAGTAAAAGGGCGTTGCCCCTTTAATCCCCACAAACTTTTTCTGCGAAAGTTTGAACAAAAAGCATGAGTGTGTGTAAGGAAAAATTGAGATGAAACCTAAACTTTTTACAATGAAAGTAGACCCTGAACTTTTAAAAAAGTGGCATTATTTTGCAAAGTCTAAAAATAAGCCCTTGAGCGACATCATAAAATTATTGATGAGTGGTGAAGAGTTACCCCAAACAGTACCCATAAAAAAAGAGCCAAAACGCACGTACTCAAATGTAGACCCAAAACTTTTACGTGAAATCAATGCTATAGGGAATAATCTCAATCAAATATCAAGACGTATCAATGAGAGACAAAAGTTTGATGCAGTCATCGAGCTTAGTACCATTGAAAGACAACTAGAGAAGCTACTTAATGCATATCAAATTCATTAAGAGAGGAAAAGGATCTGCGAGTGCTGCCAAAGAGTACTTACTCCAAGAACATGACAATAAAGGCGTAATAAGAGCCGATGTACAAGCACTTAGAGGTAATCCTGAACACGTTACGCTATTAGCCGACTCTTTGGAGTTCAAGCACCGTTATACGTCTGGAGTCATTGCATGGCATAAAGATGATGCCCCAACAGATAATCAAATCGCCCAGGTACTTGATGATTTTGAACGTGTAGCCTTTGCAGGATTAGAACCTAACCAATATAGTTACTATGCAGTACTACATAAAGAGAGTGACGGTTCAAAACATGTTCACGTGATAACCCCAAGAGTGGAACTTAGTACAGGGCTATCAATGAATATAGCACCACCAAACCACCAAAAGACCTATGATGTACTTGTCGATAAGTACAACACTAAACATAACTGGGCTAGTCCTAAAGACTTGCACCGAAGAAAGCTAGTAAACAACCAAGTACAGCTTCATAGCAACATGAACCATACTAAGGCTAAAGTAGAGATAAATAAAGCAGTACAAGAGCTTATAGCCAAAGGTACACTTAAAAATGAAAACGATATAGCGAAGTACTTAAACAGTATTGACGGAGTGACCGTCAATACCAGACGTAGTAAAAAAAACCTATCCATAACACTGGAGGGAATAAAAAAACCAATAAGACTGGAGGGATTAGCCTATGCAAAAGGATTTAACGCTGGAGAGCTTAGACAAGAGCTTAGAGCAGAGCAAGAAGCAAGAGTTGGAGAAACAACAGCAGATAGAACTAGAGAGTATGAACGCATTTCAGAAGTCTTTGAAAACATCATTACAGACCGAGCTAAGTTCAATCAAGGAAGATATATTAGAGATGCAAAAGAGCGTCAACCAAAACAACAAGACCTTAGCCAAGAACAGCAAGGAGTACAGCGAAGAGGTGATGCAGAGCTTGAAAGAAGCGAGTCAAGAACTCACCAAGATAAAAGCCAAGCAATGGATAATACCCACAGTCATAGGGATATCAATAGTCCTAGCCCTAGCATTAGGAACGTGGGGCGTTACGAAGTACCTCTCCAGCCAACTCCAAACACTAAGAGAAGTGATAGCACAGACAGAGAAAACACAAGACAAGTACGTGATAAAGAGTTGGAACAACGCAATAGGCGTGAAGAACGAGCCGACAACATGGGAAGACCGAGAGAGTGGACTTTGGATAGTTCAGTTCGAGAAAAGCAAATAAAGGAGCATTATGACGCAGTTAGAGAGAGAATTAAAAGCAACCTTGCTGATACAAGAGCAGATGTTCAAGGAAGAATTAGGGAAAGTAACGAGAGCTTACGAGAAGCATTTAACAAGTACCACCACAGCGTATATAGAGCAGATGAAAAAAGCGTTGGAAGTGATAGAACGGCAGAGCAAGACGTTAAACAAATACGAGAGCATATCAACAAATTGGCAAATCAGCATAGACAAGGAACAAACGGACGATATAGAGAGCTTATTCAAACAGCAAAGGGGAGAGTTGGAGAGCTTACAGCAACAGTTAGACACTTTAGCGAGAAAGTTGTAGAAAAGGTGAAGGAATTAACAAAAAAAGCCCAACGTACTATCTCACATGGTTTTGGTATGTCACGATAAAAGAGCTATATATTGGGGCTTACTTTTTGGCTTCTTTTAGTTTTCCAAAGAAGTCTTCAGCGTCTCTTGTATGAGTATTTATCCTTATTTGAAGCATTAAACCAAATTATATACGCTTTCGGCTCTCCAGATGTTGGACCTTCTGATTCCAAATATGTCTTCATTTCGCATATAACTAATCCATTTTCCTCACTACCTTGATACACAACTCTATATGAAGCATCTTCAACATCAATATATTTTAGTTTCATGTTTTTAAGACAAATCAAAGTACCAACTTTATTGGGATAAAATGTTCTTATATTGTCGCCAAACTTACGCCCTCTATAGTCTGTATTTATTAACGCATCTCCAAGCTTGATTATATCGATTAGTTTTTGATTTTTATATTCAAAAGTATCATAATATAATCCTATTATTGTGTACCCTATGGCAAATGTCATAGTAATATATTTAAGCCACTTCATTTTTTTATCCCAAATATATAGAAGTGATAATCTTTTGCATAGTTAACTGGCATTTGTCCATAGGTTGTATCTGTCATTGGGTCTTTTCCTTTTTTGTATGCTTCTGAAGACTCATGCCATCTTCTTCTTTTTTGAAAAAGTTACTTATTGTTTTTTCCTGCTCTATTTTTAGTTCTAAAATAAATGAAAGCCTCTCCAAAAGGTACATTTGGATTTTGGATTTTATCATACGATACAAATGAACAAGTGTGTGGGTCGTGTGGGTCTCCACCGTTGTATCCCATATGTAATTCACAGACTACATTATTTTTATATTTGCCATAATAAAAAGCTTCTACCCCATGTAAGCCTTTTGGCATAGGATAATATTTTACATTCATTAACTCAGCATTTTTTAGACAATTACTATGACTAGCTTGAGATATTTCTTGTGCTAAATCGTGGCAATCATTTCTGACATACCCACGCTTTATAAGATTTTTTGCACTATCTTGAATATTGGACATAGAAAGATATTCCCCATAATTTTTCAAAATTGGTAAAATATAAAAATTAAATACAATAATAATCGCTAAGGTTCCGAAAATAAGTTTTAAGAAGTATTTTAGACGTGTCATTTTTTTATCCCAAATATATAGAAGTGATAATCTTTTGCATAGTTAACTGGCATTTGTCCATAGGTTGTATCTGTCATTGGGTCTTTTCCTTTTTTGTATGCTTCTGAAGACTCATGCCATCTTCTCCTATTTTTATGGTTCTTGTCATAGTTGATATCTTGACCACCAACCCATATAGCAGCATCATGTATAATTCTTTTTGTAGTATCTTCTTCTGATGCATCCATATTCCAACTAAATAAATCACTGTCATACACTAACACACCCTCTACAAAGTAACGCCCATCATCACAAACAGTTATTTTTCCTTTGGTTATTTTTGCAGATACTGCACCAAAGGGCATGGCTTTTGACATCTTCTGGTCTATCCAACTAGAGTTAAAAGCGTGTCTCCTAATGCCATCTTTCTCTCCCTTGTCTATCCACTTAAAAGACATAGGGGTACCTTTTTGTTTTAAGGCATCATTGTATACTTGGTGCATACCTCCAATCACACCTTTTTTTAGGTCTGTAGGCTTTACTCCAACATCACACATACTGTCATTAATCTGTTTCCCAATATCGATAGCTTCTTCCATCTCAAACACTTCAGGGTCTGCCACATAAGGACTATCATCATCACTATAGTTAAATTTATCTTGCACACCGTCTTGGGTCTGTCTTTTAGATGGAGTGTAATTGTTACTTACCCAGTTAAAATAACTGTCTTTCTCACTAGGGTGTTTCTTTGCATCATTTTGTCTTTCTGCTTCATGTAGTCTCTCTATACACGTAGTAGCAATACGTAGTCTCTTGTTGTGTATAGGTATATCTAGTGTTTGACCGTTTAACTCTATCTTTGCAGTAATCTCTGCTATATCTTCTTCTTTAAGATTACCCATGACACTTTTGACCTCAAACCGTTGTATGGCACTACACCCACTCTCTAGCTTTGTAGTCTCTGTTTTTTCTTTGAGTACCTCTCCTTTGTGTCCTAGTAGTTGCAAAGTAATAGGGATAGAGATACTACCCTCATACAACATACCCATGACAGTAACAATAGCTTTTTCATTTTTAGTAACATCTTTCCACTTGATGGTTATGTGAGTAAGATATCCGTTATCTAGTACTAGTTTTTTACTGGGTGAGAGTGTCTTTTTAGTCATGCTTTTTCCTCTTTTTCTTTGACTTCTTTTTCTTCTCTTTGACATCGATTATATCGTCA
>Ga0256827_10003144_pt1 | contig 10535 bp, 11 predicted proteins | sample CV84metaG_FD_185977 | JGI IMG/M metagenome (GOLD analysis project Ga0256827, IMG submission 185977) | Hydrothermal vent microbial communities from East Pacific Rise, Pacific Ocean - CV84 | ecosystem: Environmental > Aquatic > Marine > Hydrothermal vents | place: Pacific Ocean: East Pacific Rise...
TGGTCATCTTCCATCAGGAGATATTACCAAAATAGAGCCTCATGAGATACCAAATTTTAATATTCTGTTAGCAGGTTTTCCCTGTCAGCCATTCTCTAATGCAGGACTAAAAAAAGGTTTTGAAGATACTAGAGGAACACTCTTTTTTGATATTGCTCAAATAGCTAAATACCATAAACCACAAGTTCTCTTTTTAGAGAATGTAAAAGGGTTTAAAAATCATGATAAAGGCAATACCTTTAGAGTGGTAAAAGAGACACTAGAAGAGTTAGAATATAGAGTCTTTGCAGAGGTTTTAAATGCTAAAAACTTTGGTGTTCCTCAAAATAGAGAGAGAATCTATATTGTTGCTTTTTTAGACCATACCATAGAGTTTGAATTTCCAACGGCTTTAGAAAAAAGTGTAAAACTTGGCGATATTTTAGAAGATGAAGTTGATAAAAAATATACCATATCTGATAAACTATGGGCAGGACATCAACGCCGTAAACGAGAGCATAAAAGAAAGGGAAATGGTTTTGGATACTCTATGTTTACCGAAGAGTCAGAGTATACAAGTACCATAAGTGCTAGATACTATAAAGATGGTTCAGAAATTCTAATTGAACAAAAAGATAAAAATCCAAGAAAACTATCGCCTAGAGAAGCAGGACGACTTCAAGGTTTTCCTGATGATTTTAAAATTGTAGTGAGTGATACCCAAGCTTATAAACAATTTGGAAACTCTGTTGCTGTGCCTGTGATTACGCAACTTGCAAAAGAAATTTTGAAACATTTAGAGTCTTAATAACTCTCTATAATTAAGCTATCCCAAAAGGTTGTAGAGGCTCTCCATTGTGAGTAGTTTCTACTGTTTCCATAGTACATTCCACTATCGAAAAAGACAACCCCTTTTTCTAAAAGTTCTATCCAACTCTCAAAATTCATTGGCTTTCCAAAATGTATAGAGTTATAGACCCCATTTTTATCCATTTTACAAGTAAACCAACCTTGTTGATTGAATTTATCTTCAAGCTTCTTTTTTATCGAATCTCTATACCACTTTGCTAGAACTAAATTCTCTTTTTGCATCTCTAAAGGAACAAGCTCATTTTTATTGTCTCTTTGGTCTTCGCTATAAGAGTAACAGATTACAATATCATGATTTACATCAATTTTTAAAATTTGACCATAAGATGTATATCTATTTATATACGTTGGATAAGGAGTACCTGACCATGAGAGTCTACCATTTTTCTTCTCATTGGGTTTTCCAAATATCTCTAAAAATCTATTTTTTGAAATATTATAGTTTTCATTTGTTTTATGAACTTTTTTAGGTCGTCCATGTTGAAAAATATACTCATCAGCACTCCAATCTCCAAAAGTGATTTTACCCGATGAAGTTTGATTCTTCATCTCATAACCGTAAATATCTGGACTATTACTTGCATTTGCCTCTATTCCCATTTGTTGCTCTAACCAGTGACCTTTCTTTCCATCATGATTTTGGTTACTTTTTGAAGTATCAGCCTTTTTACCTTTAACATTACTATTAAAGAGTTCTATAATTTTTTCTTTATTAGAGTTCATTATTTCTCCTCTTGTAATAATTCTATCAACTCAATCTCTAATCCCACGCAAAGTTTTAATAAACTCAAATAAGATGGATTTCGTTTAGCTCGTTCAAGCAGACTTATATAAGTTCTATCAAAATTACATTTTTGAGCTAATTTCTCTTGTGAGATATTGAGTTCAGTTCTTCTTTTTTTGATTTTATGTGCGAGTTGATTTAAAAGTTCTTGTTCATTATCTTTCATGAAAGTAGTGTATTCTTTTGCAGACTAAAAAACAACGGACAATAGTCATATAAATATGAAACATAAAAAAGTAGTAGAAATAATTCTTTCATAGTTCTACGATACAATACGAAAAATATTTATTTAAAAGGGAAACGTTATTTTAATACACATCTGCTGTGCTGTAGACAGCCACTATTTTTTACAAAAACTGCAATCTGAATACCCAAATGAAAAGCTTATAGGCTTCTTTTATGACCCGAATATACACCCTTATAGTGAATATCAACTTCGACTGCTTGATGTAGAACGTTCGTGCAAGATGTTGGGGATTGAATTGATAGAGGGGGAGTATGATACCCATAATTGGCTAGAAGCTGTTCGTGGGTTTGAGAAAGAGCCTGAAAAAGGGGCTAGATGTGCTATCTGTTTTGATAGACGTTTTGAGATAACGGCTCAAAAGGCTTCTGAATTGGGCGAAAAAACATTTACTTCTACCCTTTTAACCTCGCCTAAGAAGTCGTTAAAACAACTGAAACATGCAGGCGATGCTTTGGGGGCGAAGTTTGGAATAGAATTTGTTGCTCCTGACTATCGTAAAGCTTCGGGGACTCAAGAACAGAACATCTTGGCAAAAAAAGATGCCTTGTATCGTCAAGATTATTGTGGGTGTTTATTTGGTTTAACCATGCAACGAGAGCAACAACAAAAACTGGCTGATGAGCTTTTTTCGCCCATTTCACAGCAGATACAACCCGAATCCATCGAGGCACGGATTGAGCTGTATAAACAACGTTGGGCGTATGAAGACAATAACATTGAGTATAAAATTATTAAAGAGCGTTTTTTAAACTGGCGACAGATGCATGGTCTATTAAAAGTAAAAAAAGAGGTTATTCCTGCACATTTTTTACCCTATTCTACTCTAAAAAGTGAATATACAAGAGGAAAAGTAGATGTTCAAGTAGGAGACTTACACTATATGAATCGTGATGAAGTAAAGTTTATAACACTTGATACTTATAATAAACTGACTCAAAATCATTATGAAAGCATCTATCAACTTATTTACAGCTCGCCCTCCTTTGAAAAAGAGATTACGGCACGAAATAAATTAATTTTAAACAGCTATGACCTCTCTGTTATTCTTGTTGTTGAAGTAATTCCCACTCAAAAAGTTGAAATCCTTTATAAAAGTCATATATATGAGGATGTACGAGAAGTTCTTTTGAAAATTTAGCTAATTTTAGATAAAATATTCAAAATTTTCTTTTAAAGGCTTAATTAATGCTATATGATGTAGTTGAAATTCAAAAAATATTACCACATAGGTATCCATTTCTACTGCTTGACCGTGTTACCAAACTTGAAAAAGGAGTAAGCATAGAAGCATTTAAAAATGTCTCTATCTCTGAACCTATTTTTCAAGGACACTTTCCAGATCACCCTATCTACCCAGGTGTTATGATTATCGAAGGTATGGCACAAGCAGGTGGAGTATTGGCATTTAAAAGTTCAAGTGAAGAAGAACAAGAAGAAGCAGCAAACAAAGTCGTTTACTTTATGAGTATTGACAAAGCAAAGTTTAGATCTCCTGTAACCCCAGGAGACCAATTGGTTTATAAATTAACCGTAATTAAACAACGTGGAGCTATTTGGCAACTCGATGCTAAAGCGTATGTGGATGATAAATTGGTTGCTCAAGCTGAATTAAAAGCGATGATTGTAGATAAGTAATAAAAGAAATCAAAAAGGTTTTTAGTGTCAAATATACATCCAACAGCAATTATAGAAGAGGGAGCAATCCTAGGTAACAATGTAACTATTGGTCCATTTGTAACCATCTCTTCTCAAAGTATTATTGGCGATAATACAATTATTGATGCCCATGCAAATATAGCAGGTAAAACAACAATAGGAGAGGGAAATCATATCTTTTCTCATGCTGTTGTTGGTTCTATCCCTCAAGATTTAAAATTTTCAGGCGAAGATGTTGAACTTGTTATTGGAAATAATAATAAAATTCGTGAGTTTACACTCATTAACCCAGGAACAAAAGGTGGTGGAAGCATCACAAAAATTGGTAATAACAATCTATTAATGGGTTATGTTCATTTAGGTCATGATGTTATTATGGGAGATAACTGTATTTTAGCCAATGGTGCAACATTAGCAGGTCACGTTGAACTGGGTAATAATGTTGTTGTTGGAGGATTAACACCCATTCATCAATTTGTTCATATTGGCGACTTTGCAATGATTGGTGGAGCATCGGCTCTCAGCCAAGACATTCCACCCTACTGCCTAGCAGAAGGAAACCGTGCTACCCTTAGAGGTCTGAACTTGACAGGTCTTAGACGACAATTAAGTAGGGATGATATTAATGCATTAAAAGTAGCCTATAGAGAGCTGTTTGAAAGTGGTCAAGCTCTACAAGAGACAGCCGAAGCACTGTTAGAAACAAGTGAATTAAAAATTGTAAAAAATTTAGTAATGTTTATCACACAATCAAAACGTGGTATTCCATATATAAGGAAAAATATTAATGGCTAGAAAAACATGTAGTTTTTGTAATACTACAGAGAAAGAAACAAACCCCTTTATAGCAGGAAACAATGTATATATCTGTTCAAACTGTGTAACATCTGCCTATAAAATTCTCTTTGGAGAAGAAGAAGACCCTGTACCTACAGAGACTCAACCTCAAACACTACTCATTCCAAAAGAGATTCATAAAATGTTAAATGACTATGTTATCGGTCAAGAGCAAGCAAAAAAAACGTTATCCGTAGCCGTTTATAACCACTATAAAAGAATTTTTAAATATCTTAACGATAACGATACCTCTATCGAAAAATCAAATATTCTTCTTATTGGACCTACAGGTTCGGGTAAAACCCTTTTAGCACAAACTATTGCACGATTCTTAGATGTACCTATTGCTATCTCTGATGCTACCAACTTAACCGAAGCAGGTTATGTAGGAGAAGATGTTGAAAATATCTTAACAAAACTACTCCAAGCAGCTGATGGAGATGTCGCAAAAGCAGAACGGGGAATTATCTTTATTGATGAGATGGATAAAATTGCTCGAATGGGCGAAAATCGTTCCATTACCAGAGATGTTTCAGGCGAAGGTGTTCAACAAGCTCTGCTTAAAATAATTGAAGGTTCGGTCGTAAATATTCCACCAAAAGGTGGACGAAAACATCCTAACCAAGATTTTTTACAGATTGATACATCAAATATACTCTTTATCTGTGGTGGTGCATTTGATGGTGTTGAAGAGATTATTCAACGACGATTGGGTGCAAACCAACTTGGATTTGGGCAGATAAAGCGAAGCTCTAAAGAGAATGAAAATGTAATGCACCTTATTGAATCGGATGATTTGGTACATTTTGGTATTATTCCTGAATTAATTGGACGGCTTCACGTTACAGCAACATTAGAACAGATTACACTTGAAGATATGATAAAAATTTTAACTGAACCTAAAAATTCAATTATGAAACAGTACCAAAAACTTTTTGAGATAGATAACGCCGTTTTAACCTTTGAACAGAGTGCCTTGGAAGCAATTGCCCAAAAAGCCATCAAAAGAAAAACAGGGGCAAGAGGATTACGATCGATTATGGAAGAGGCTCTACTGGATATAATGTACGAACTTCCAGAACTCGAAGGGTATGAAATTATTATTACAGATGATGTAATCGAAAATGGTATAAAACCAATTTATATAAAAAATTCAAAAACAGCATAAGGGAAGAAGAATGTTTAAAAGACTTTTAGGAATGTTTTCAAATGATTTAGCAATAGATTTAGGAACAGCAAACACATTGGTTCTGGTAAAGGGAAAAGGGATTTGCATTAATGAACCATCAGTAGTTGCTATCCAATACGATAAACATGGACGTGAACATATCTTGGCAGTAGGTCAAGAAGCAAAAGACATGGTGGGTAAAACACCTGGAAATATTAAAGCTATTCGACCAATGAGAGATGGTGTAATTGCTGATTTTAATACAACAGAGATGATGATTCGTTACTTTATTGAAAAGGTACACAATAGAAAAGGTCTCTTTTCTCCTAGAATTATCATTTGTGTTCCATTTGGATTAACTCAAGTTGAACGAAAAGCTGTAAAAGAGTCAGCAATGTCTGCTGGAGCAAGAGAAGTTTACTTAATTGAAGAGCCTATGGCAGCAGCTATTGGTTCGGGTATTCCTGTTAAAGAGCCAAATGGAAACTTGGTTGTTGATATTGGTGGTGGTACTACTGAAATCGGTGTTATCTCTTTGGGTGGATTGGTTCTCTCTAAATCAATTCGAACAGCTGGAGATAAGATTGATAAATTCATTATTGATTACATGAAGAAAAACTTTAACCTTCTTATTGGAGACAGAGTTTCAGAAGAGATGAAAATCAATATTGGTACAGCCATTCAATTAGACGAAGAGCTGAACATGAATGTAAAAGGTAGAGATCAAGTTACAGGTCTTTTAACCTCTGTTGAAATCACTTCAGAACATATGAGAGAAGCAATTAAAGAGCCTCTAAAAGAGATTGGCGAAGCACTTAAACTTGTACTTGAGCAAACGCCTCCTGATTTAGCAGGAGATATTGTAGAGAATGGTATTGTACTTACTGGTGGTGGTGCATTGATTCGTGGTTTAGATAAATATTTATCTAATATTATTAAACTTCCTGTTTATGTAGCAGAAGACCCCCTACTTGCTGTAGCAAAAGGTACGGGAAAAGCACTGGAAGAGATTGATTTACTACAACAAACTGTCTATGAAGAATAGCAAATTTATTTTTATATCTCTTGTCATTATCACTATAATCTTCCTCTTGCGAAAAGAGGAATCCTTTCAAGATAAGTTTGCAACCGTTACCTTACCGATTAAAGAGAGTTATTTAAATATAACCAATAGTGTAAAAGATGCTAAAGAGCAATATTTGGACCAAGCTGATTCTATAAAAGAGTTAAAAAATGAAAACCTTCTTCTAAGAAAGTACCTCTATCAACAAAAAATAAGAATTATTAAATTAGAAGCCCTTCATACCTACAATGAAGACCGTTTTAATCTGCATAAAAATATTTTACGGGTTCAAACAATCTCTTACAAAAAGCTCAATGACTTTTCTCAAATTTATCTGACCAAAGGTTCTGAACTGAAACAAGATAAAATTTTTGGACTGATTCAAAAAAATGTTGCAGCAGGCATTGCCATAAAAACAGATGAACCATTAAAGGGCATTTTACTCTCTAATGAAGAGTGTCAATTTTCAACCTTTATAGGCGAAAAAAAGAGACCAGGAATTGCAAAAGGAATTGATGCTCAACATATGGAAGTCAATTTTATTCCAAAATGGTCTGTCATTAATATTGGAGACAAAGTTGTTACTTCAGGACTTGATAATATATTTTTACCCAATATCCCTGTTGGAGTTGTAACTAAAGTGATTACACAAAGTACCTATAAAACAGCCATTATTAAGATTCATGCTGATGTACTGCATCCAAATTTTTTCTACTTGGTCAAAGAGGTCATACACAAACCAAAAGATATTAACATATCAGCAACCACACCTGATAACAACAGCACACATTTGAACTAGAGGAGAAAAAATGTCAAATAATACCCCATCATCAGCTACCCCTTGTTTTATTAACTATATCATAGTAGCTCTACTTCCCACGCTCTTTTTTGTAGGAATTGTACTGGGGTATTTAGATTTAATTCCCTTAAAAGTAAACATACACTCCTTAGTTATTCTGAGTGTTATTTACATTACTTACTTACTTTTTATTAAACACAACGCTAATATTGCCATTTGTAGAATGCGTAAAGAGTACATTAATTTACAAAAAGATTTACAAAAAAGTATTAAAGAGAACTCGTTAACCATTTTTAATGAGACAAAATCAACCATTAATATTGCCAGCTTTATTGCTAACTATTATAAAACATTTAGAAATGATAACTTCGCATCGGTTGCCCCATCTTTCTTTCCTATGTTGGGTATTTTAGGTACCTTTACAGCCATTGCACTCTCTATGCCTGACTTTTCATCAACCAATACCGAAGCTTTAGATCGTGATATTTCATTACTGCTAGCAGGAGTTGGAACGGCTTTTTATGCTTCTATCTATGGTATCTTTCTCTCTATTATTTGGACATTTTTTGAGAAAAGAGGTCTCTCAAAAGTAGACATGGACTCACATGAACTTCATGAAGTTTATAACTCTTATATCTGGTCTGAAAGTGAACTCAGTCGCCATGAACACATGCAAGATGAGATTCGTGACCAAAACATGATTAAAGCATTTAAAGAAGTCTTTAATCTGGACTTTATTCAAACACTCAATGAAAAGCATCTTGAAAATTTTCAAACGATTATCAGTGAGACCAATAAAAACTTCACGACAGTAACCAATCATATGCAGATGGTTTCAACCGATTTAAAAGATACCATTTCAAAAATTCACAGTACTCAATCCGTATTAACAGCAAATGAAAATATAGAAAAAAACATTCTTGAATTCAATCGAAGTACTCAAATATTGGCAAACAGTATTCATAAATTTGATGCGTCATTAGAGCATGCCTTAACACTTAGCTTCAATAAAATTGATAAGGAACTGGGGGATATTATTGTTAAATTAGCCAATTTTGCCAACAGTACCAGTCAACAAAATGCTATTTTACAAGAGACCATAAGCAACTATCATCAGCAGATTTCCAATACGATAGTGAACCGATAATGTTTAAAGAAAAAAACAATAACAACAGTGAAAGTAGTAATTTTTGGATTTCTTATGCCGACTTAATGGCAGGACTTTTGTTTGTTTTTATCTTACTTATTGGTTCTATTATGGTTAAATCAACAACATTAAGAAACTCCTTACACGATAAAGAGAGCATATTGGACAAACAAAAAGAGGCTTTGACTGAACAAGAAGAAGTTTTGGATGAACAGTCAGATAACCTTATTGACCTCTCTCAAAACATTGCAATAAAAACAGATGAAATTACCAAACTGCGTAATCTTTTAGCAAAAAGAGATGCTTCATTATCACAAAGAAATAAAGATTTAATATTTTCAAAAGAGAGCTTAAAACTCAAAAGTAATGAGCTCAATAATCTTAATCAACTTTTATTGTCTCAAAATACAAAAATAGATAACTACTCAAATCATATTGTTTTATTACAAAATATGACCGAAGAGCAAAATGCTACCATTAACAATAGTCAAACTCAACTCGATGAGTATAAAAACAAAGTAATTCTTCTCTCGAACAACCTAACAAAGCAGGATGAGAGTTTAAAAATGGATGAAGAGAAGCTTCTAAAACTGGTACAAGCACTTGATAATAAACAAACCAAGTACGATAAACTTTTAGAGAATTTACAAGCTCAAAAAGCTAAGATAAAATCGTTGACAGGGATTAAATTAAAAGTTATCTCTGAACTCAAAGCATCCCTAGGTAATAAAATAAATATTGACAAAAAGAGTGGTTCTCTACGACTTGCTTCAAATATTTTATTTGACAAAGGTTCAGCTATACTCAAAAAGGGAGCAAGAGAAGAGCTTAAAGCTAATTTTATCAAATATGTTGATGCCCTTATCTCCAATCCAAATATCAAGAAGCATTTAGATAAAATTATTATTGAAGGTCACTCTGATTCAGATGGTTCCTATCTGTACAATCTTGACCTTTCTCAAAAACGTGCCTTTGCTGTTATGCACTATCTCTTAACACTTAATTATATTAAAAAGAATAATATAAAAGAGAAACTGGTTGCTAGTGGACGTTCTTATTTAGACAGTATTAAAGTAAATGGTGTTGAAGATAAAGACGCTTCACGAAGAATTGAAGTGAAGTTTAGACTAAAAAATGAAGATGCCATGTACGAGATAGAAAGAATTTTAGATGCAGATTGATTTTGAAGCAACGGAGCTGAAAAAAGCTAAAAAATATGTTGAGAAGCTAACGACAAAAGAGGAAGAGTTAAAGGAGAAGAGCAAAAAAAGTTCTTCTTCCTTTATAAAAGATTTATTTCAGTTTCTCTTTAAGTAGTTCTAAAAACGCATCAAACTGCTCTAATTTAAAGGTGCCTTCTCTTTGGGCTTCTCCCCACATTGATTCGGGAAAATAACTGTCCTCTTCAAATCGTGCCATAATATGCCAATGAACATGAGGCATGTAATTTCCAAAAGAAGCAATATTTATCTTTTTAGGTTTAAAAAAGAGTAACATCTCTTTCTCGATAATCTCCAAACTTCTCCATATTGCCTCTTTCTCTTCTCTTGAACAGTCTGAAAACTCTCTATGTGCTTTTTGGGTAAATACTTTTAACCATGGAATTTCACTCTTCTCTACTTCTATTTTTATTAAGCTGTTTTCATAAATCACTATAAACCTTTTCTCTTTTTAATGATATATCATAGTAGATATTTACAAAGAAATAGAAGCACTCTCTTGATTTATATCAAGCTTTTTTGATTTTATCTATGATAATCTTAACTTGTAGTTATAATAAATATATCTGATTTAAATAAAATTTTGATATAATATTTAGTTTTGTTTTTTAATATATATTTAATGTAACAAACTGATTAAATCTAGGAGGAAATAGTATGGCTTTGAATAGAAGAGATTTTCTAAAAAGTGCAGCAGCGGCATCAGCAGCATCTGCAGTAGGAATTGCTGTTCCATCAAATCTTCAAGCATCATCAAATGAGGCT
>Ga0256827_10003145_pt1 | contig 10534 bp, 11 predicted proteins | sample CV84metaG_FD_185977 | JGI IMG/M metagenome (GOLD analysis project Ga0256827, IMG submission 185977) | Hydrothermal vent microbial communities from East Pacific Rise, Pacific Ocean - CV84 | ecosystem: Environmental > Aquatic > Marine > Hydrothermal vents | place: Pacific Ocean: East Pacific Rise...
TATTACCCTTAGTCCAACCTATGGAAATGTTTGTGGTTATACGCAAAATGATATTGAGACAACTATTCTGCCCTATCTTCAAGGTGTCGAGTTAAAGAAGTTAAAGAGATGGTACAACGGATACAACTTCTTAAAAGATAAGGTCTATAACCCTTTTGATATACTTCTATTTATTAGAAATGACAAAGTGTTTGATAACTACTGGTTCAATACAGGAACACCTAGCTTTTTAATTAAGCTTTTTGAAAACAACACCTATAATCTAGCCAAATTTGAGAATCTACAAGTACCAAAGTCGCTACTTAATGCTTTTAATATTGAGCAGATTAACCTAGAGACGGTGATGTTTCAGAGTGGTTACTTGACCATTAAAGAGGTCGTAGAGAAACGAAACCGAATTGAGTATGTCTTGACCTACCCTAACCTAGAGACCAAGATGAGTTTCAATGACTATCTGCTTGACTATTTTATCCGTGACCACATTAGAAAAAATGAGGTACAGAATGGCTTACTAGATATGCTTGAAATCTCTGATTTGGAAAGTTTTGAACAGGTATTAAAATCACTCTTTGCCTCTATCGCCTACAACAACTTTACCAAAAACGATATAGAAAACTATGAAGGTTTTTACGCCTCTGTACTCTATGCCTACTTTGCAGGAGCAGGTTTTGACAAGATAGTAGCCGAAGATGTCACTAACCAAGGGCGAATAGATTTGAGTGTTTTTATAGATGAAAAGGTTTTTATCTTTGAGTTCAAGGTCAATCAATCAGGGGCTTTGGAGCAGATAAAATCTAAAAACTATCATCAGAAATATATGGCTGACTTCAACGAAATTTATCTAATTGGTGTGGAGTTTGATAGTGAGAGTCGAAATGTGGTGGGGTATGAGTGGGAGAAGGTTAAATCGTAACATCTTTTTTGGAATTGCACTCCTTGGAAAAAGATTAGAAAAAATATCCCATACCTCTTTGAGGTATGAAATAAGAGGTTAACAGTTAGCTACAGCCACACCCTGTACCACAAGAACCACCCTCTTCTTTGTGACCACCGATAACACCTGCTTCAATCTCTTCAGCAGTTGCTTCTCTGGCACTAAGTACGGTTACAGAGAACATTAAATCTTTACCAGCCAATGGGTGGTTAAAGTCAATGTTTACCTCTTTATCTGTGAATGATTTAACAGTTACTTGAACTGTCTCACCATTTTCACCTTGACCATAAAGAGTAAGACCCTCTTTAAGCTCAACACCTTCAAACTGTTCAATTGGCAATGTTTGAAGTGCCTCAGCGTTATATTCACCATACGCTTCAGCTGCTGGAATCATCATGTCGCCAGATTCGTCTGCTTTCATTCCACATAACGCTTTTTCAAGTCCTGGAATAATTTGACCAACACCCATAATGAACTCTAATGGTTGACCTGTCCCTTTGTTACTATCTACAACTTCTGTTGTTCCAGCCTCTTTTACTTCGTACTCAATACCTACAACACAGTTATCACTTGTAATTGTCATAGAATCTCCTAATTATAATTTTCCAACATCATATCACAGCAAACTTATTACCTACTTATTATGGGTAGCTTACATTCTCTTTCGGGCAATTGAGGCTGATTTTTTGGTAGGATAATTATCTATAACATATTGGTAGAACCCTTTTGCCTGCTCTTTTTCACCATTTTTGTCAAGTGAAATAGCTGTATGCAGATAGAGAACATCCATGTAACTGGCTGTGTCATAAAGCGACGCACTCTGCTTATAGTAGGCGATGGCATCACTATAGTTATGAGTATAGTACGCAATCTCACCTAGATAATAGTTCGAAGAGGCAGGTTTATAGTTCGCTGCCAAGGTCTGTTCAAAATGCTCTTTTGAGGCACTGTAACTTCGTCTTCCAAATAGCTGGACACCTTCTCGATAGATGTCTGCAGAGTTACTCCCTATGGGAGAACCAACTGTAGCGTCGTTATTTTGTATCTCATTCATCATTGTTGTATGACTAGGGCTACCCTCGTCCACAATGGTTGAGCTAACATAACTACCTACACTTGGTCTACTTCCTGCCAATGCCTTTTTTAACTCATCCTGTGTCACATAACTGTTGTTGATGCTGTCAACCATTTGACTCAGTTGCAGTAGTAGCGACATGGTCTCATTGTTGTCAGGTTTAGGAATGGGCTTGTTAACTTCAGCTTTTAAATCCTCTTTTAACTCTAAAATCTCTCTATTTTGACCTTCAATAATACTTGTTAATCCATCAATTTTTCGTTGCTGTTCACTTATTTTATTAAAGAGTTTTTGCAACGTTTTTTTATTGTCCAAAATAGCTTGTTCTGTGGTGGTAAGCCCATAAGGTGAAGCACTGTTAATATCTCCTGCCCCATATACTGAAGGTTCATACGCATAAAGTGTCGAAGCAATTGCAACCACACCTATTAAAACGCTCTTCTTTAAATTCATATTAATCCTTTTAAAACTTATCGAATTACTTTAAACTCAACTCTTCTATTTTTAGCATAACACTCAGCTGAAGAGCTGGAGACACACTCGGGTGAACTTTCACCCATACTGACCAATCTTATCTGAGTTGGGTTAATGCCATTACTCATCAATGCATCTTTAGCTGCTTTGGCACGTTGTAATCCAAGGGCATAGTTATATTCATCTGTACCAGAAGCATCACAGTGACCTTCAATTTTTACTTTACTTGAAGAAGATAAACCTTGTTTTAACAATTTGGCATTATGTGAAACTATCCCTAGTTGGTCAGGTGTAATAGCATATTGGTCTGTTTGAAAATAGATATTTTGAATACCACTGCTAACATAAGGGGTATCGACACTGTAATCACCTGTAGTGTATTGACCATTTCCAGTGCCATTACCATACGGATCAACATTTTGATAACTACCACCACCAGTAGCAGGTATTACCGTAGAAGAGCCTTCTGATACTGTTGTTGTTCCCCCCTGTGGAACATTGGTACTGGTATCAAGAGTTCTAATTTTCTTTTGTGCACACCCTGCCATAATCAAAGTTAATGTCGCTGCTGTCAGTAATATTGTTCTTCTCATTATTCATCCTTTAAATTGAATTAGAATTTACCAATCTATTGATTGTATTTTTCCACTTATCATAGAGAAAAGTGCACTCTTTTTGGTCGCTAGATTCATATAGCCTATCGAATTACGTCCAGCTTTTTGCTTAATATATAAAATTACTTTTCCATTTGTAGAGAAGCGTGGTAAGCTGTTTCGCCCATTTGAAGTAAGAGGTCTTACATATGAACTATTAACAGAACCTAAATAGATATTAGTAGCAGAGTTTTCTTTAACTGAATAGAGCAAATTCTGTCCAAATGCATCACATGAGCTGTTGTTATTTCCGTAACGTGCTGCACGAGAGACTGAACGAGAGCCAATTGCTTTGGTATAAATATTGGCTCTTCCAATTCTATTCGAAACAAACGCAATTTGACTCTCATCACCAATATACTTACCATTAACATCAATACCTGTAAAAGTGGTTAAACGTTTTTTAGAACCACTTTTAACATTCATCTCATAAATATCAGGCTGTCCGTTAGGTGCCATGGTTAACAGAACGCGACTTCCATCTCTGCTTACATCAGAAGCAACTAACATTCCTTCTGAGCTTACTACTTTTTTACGAGAACCTGTTGCCATATCAACTCTATAAAGTGTAGGTAGTAGTTTATTATAAGAGGTGTAATAAAATGCACTCTGATTTTCATTTGCCCACTTTGGAAAGAGGTTTAATCCACCACGTAACACAATAGATGCAAAATTTAAGGTATAGTCTGCAATCCAAATTTCACTCTTACTTGAACCAACATATTTTGAAAAAATAATATTACGCTTCATCCATGAAATATCTTCATATCCTAATGTTTTGTTAATCTGAACAACGGCATTATGAGAGAGAAATGGGTATCTCTCCATCGCATTAACAGAGTAGTTACTTTGAAATACTGCCGTAGCATCTGCCACACGAATCAGCTTTACATTTAACGTGGTTCCCGATGCACCATATCGGTATTTTAAAACATACTCTTTATTGTGTAGCTCTACAGGAAGCAAAGGGTCATCAAAATTTCCTCTTTTTAACTCTTTATCGACAATAAAATGTCCACTCATCTCTAAATCGTTAACCAATATATTAAATATTTTTGAATGGTTAGCAGTTTTCCCAGCACTTGACGCATCCTCTAAAATTGCCAATGTTGTCTTTGTCTCAACATCTTTTTCAATATTTAAAACAGCATCAAATGAAAATAGATTTAATGTCAGCACGAAAAATAGTATGTATCTCATACTTATCCTTTTTTGTTAGTTTTATTTTTAAATTATCTCATGTTATTGTATTATAATTGTGCTAAATAAAGTAATCATATTCTAATTAACTCTAAATCGTACTTGAATTGAATAGGGAGTCGATTTACTATGCCGTCCTAACCCCCCCATACTGTTAAGACGATTCATATATTGGGTCAAACTCTCTCGCATTGCACCATGTACTCCACTGGCTGTATATTTAAAGCGACCACTCTGATAGATAGTTAAATTAATGGTAACCCATTGCCCTCTCATACCTGTAGCATTCCAATTGTTCATACGCTGTTTGACTTTGGCAATGTAAGCGTTTTTCACTCCACGGTCACGATTGGCATTGGAGACCCGTCCACTCTGATGGGTCGCTCGAATTCGGTCTGTAATCGACGAATGGTGTCGCACTGAACTTGGTCGTTCTCTCTCTATTACAGGTTGTGGTGGCTGGTGACGTGGCACTCTCTTTTTAGGAACGTGTCTGCTAGGGGTGTGGGTATTGACCGATGAGAACAAATCTTTTCCACTCTTCTTCGGTCGCTTAGTCACCACCTGTTTAGGAACTTTTTTCTTTGGCTTTTTGGGGACTACGCGTTTAGGAGGCACAACCTTTTTGGGTTTTTTCGGCACTACTTTTTTAGGTACTGTTTTTTTGGGCTTTTTGGGAACAATTTTTTTAGGCGTTACTTTTTTGGGTTTTTTAGGGACGACTTTTTTAGGAACAACTACCTTTTTAGGTACAGCCCTTTTTGGTCTACTCTTCTTCGGTCTCTTTGGCACAACCACCCGTTTAGGTTTGGGTATTGGCTTGGATGCACGCTTAGTTTTTTTAGGGACAGGGGGAACAACCAGAGGAAGAGGTTTATTAGGGGTAGAGACTCGGTCACTTCTATTGAAAACTGTTTTGTCACTGTTAACCAGCGTTACTGTTACCCTATTAGAGTTTTTTTCAACATAATTTTTAGCTTTTGTTTGATGAATGTTATAAAAGAAGAGTACTAAAAAAATAATACTTAAGTAGATAGCCAATGCTACAATACCTGAAACTATTTTACCACCATTCATTGAGTTACCTTTTTTAATTCTATCTTACGTGACTTAAACATTAATTATAAAAAAGATAGTTTATCCAAATATTGTTATGAGGGCAATAATAAATAATGAATTTTCTATTACTTTTTAATAGTATTTATTAGAATAATTAATGGATATATATTTATTTAAACTCAATTTTAATTTTATATTCTATAATATATCAAAATTTACTATCGTTCAAAGGAATAAAATGAAATTTATAAAAGGTATTTTTACCCTAATTGGTCTACTTGTTGTTGCTGGTCTTGTTATGGTTATTGTTAATTATGGTTCTAGTTTAGCTAAGATGGATGGAAAAGCACTTGGGCTTTACATGAAAATGGCAGATGATGTTCTTACTACTGGTGACCCTGCAAAAGGTATGGTAATCAAAAGAAAATTGGTTATTGAAGAGGACTCAACCAAAGCAGAAGCTATTGAAAATGCTATTGAGATTATGGATGAGATTGCTGATGCACATGGTCTTGCTAAAGTAGATGAGAAAACCATGCCTAGAGGTGGAAAGTTTATGAAAGATGGTGGTTTATACACCCATATTCGTTCATACTGTTCTCCAAGTATTGCTGACATCTTCTTAAGTCATTCAGGTGAATTTGTAGGATTTATGCCTTGTCGAGTGGGAATTGTTGAAGATAAAAACGGTGACGTTTGGCTCTACACAATGTCACTTGACATGATGATTCATGGTGGACACACACTTCCTCCTGAACTTTTAGAGTATGCAAATACTGTTAAAGAAGCGATGGAGCAGATGATTGAAAAAGGTGCAGCAGGAGAAGAGTAATCTCTACCTACTGACCTTTATTTATAATGTTGTCCCTTTTTTAAGGGACAACGTTTCCCCTTTCCCCCCTTCTCTTTCAAACCTTTTTTACACAGTCTTACACTATAATCTAATTTTTAGAAAGGATTATTATGAAAAAAACAGTTATTACAATGTTCACACTTTGGCTATTAGGTACAGCCCTTAATGCCCAAGAGATAGAGATGTTTGATACCGATGGTCAAAACTATAAAGTATCAGCACAAGAGAATGATATTAAGATAGAAGGGATGGAGGGAAAAGTTGTTTTTCTTGAATTCTTTGGTCTTAACTGTCCAGCATGTAAAGAAGCCACACCTCATCTTATTGCATTACAAGAGAAATATGGAGATAGGGTTCAAGTAATGGCAATTGAAGTTCAAAAAAATGATGTTGACCCAATTAATGCTTACAAAAAAGCCAATGGTATTAACTACACAACATTTTCTAATTTTGATGTAGGATATATGACACGCTATGTAGCTGATAAGAGTGGTTGGGGTGGTGCAATTCCTTATACTGTTATTATTGATTCAAAGGGAACAGTACAATTTACACATTCAGGTGTTATTAAACAGAGTAAACTTGCAGAGTATGTTGAAGCATATTCAAAGTAACTTTAAAATAATATAAGTAAATATTATTTACTTATATTATTAATATACTAAAAATTAAAGCTCTTAAATTTATTAAGCAGCTTGCAGGAAACTACTTTTCATTCTATTAAAAATAGTTGCAAAAAGACCTTTTGGTCGAACTAAAGAGTCCATATACTCTTCAAAAGTCTGATGTCTCTCTTCTAGGAAACCTTGTAAGTAACGTAAAGAACTCTCAAGTCCATGTTTCTTCTCCACATATAATAGATGCTCATAGAGTGGTTCTAACTTATCAACTACTTTACGTGATGCACGTCTTCTAAATGCAATAAATGTCTTTTCATTGGTTGAAAAGTCCGTATGCATTTCAAAATCTGTTGTCACCCAGTAGTAACGACCATCTTTTGCCAAGTTTTTTACCAATGCTGTAATATTTTCACCTTTTTTAAGCTGTTGCCACATTAAAAAGAAAATAGCTGCTGGCATATCTGGGTGTCTTAAAATATTATGGGGTACCCCAATCACTTCACTCTCAACGTAACCAGAAATTTTGGTAAAGTACTCATTAACATAGAGAATATTTCCATACTGATCTGTTTTACTAACTAAAAACTCTTTTGATCCAATAGCAATCTCTTTGTCTTTTGGTAATGGTCGATAGATTTTCATATTAATCCTTAGTAAATTTTATAATTACAAAATTTTACACCTAAAAAGAGTAGTAAATATGAAAATTAATTCTTTTTTATAAAAAAGAAAGTAAAGATGCTGTTACAGCGACATTTAAAGACTCTACATTACGGTTCATAGGAATAGAGATAGAGAGTGTACTTAAACGTTCAACCTCTTTACTCACCCCTTCACTCTCATTACCCAATACAAAAATAGTTTTTGCACCATAACTGCTGTCTTTATAGGAGTTTTGAGCATGAGAAGAGAGGGTATAAATCTCTGAGCCACTCATCTTAAATTTTTCTAAACTTTTAGCTAAATTTTTACTTTTTATAATGGGTAATCTAAAAACTGTTCCCACCGATGCTTTTATTACCAAAGGGGAGATTTGAGCCGAGTTTTTACTAGGGAGCAAAATAGCGTCAATATTGCCAGCTGCTGCTGAGCGAATAATCATTCCTAAGTTTTGAGGGTTATGAATACCATCTAATGCCAAAATTCTAAAACTACGCTTCTGTTCTAAAAACTCATCTTCACTAAGTGCTTGTTCTAAGACCAAATCGAGGGCTACCCCTTGGTCTTGTTTGGCATTTTTGGAGATACGAGAGAGTCCCTTCTTATCATGGTAAATAACTTCTATGGCTCGGCTTTTAGCAATACTCAACATAACATTCAGTTGGGCATTACTTTTGTTAGAGTCAGAGAGATGAAGTTTATGTACTACAATGGTTTCATCTTCTAACGCTTCAAGGACAGCATTACGTCCATAAATCGTAATGACTTTATCAAAAAAAGCTTTCTTGGCTAAATATTCAGCCGAATCCCCCTGAGTTTTTCTATCTTCTGGCACTATTTTTCGCCATTCCATGCAATGGTCTGTTTTCCCTCTTCATTAAACGAAACAGCTGGCATTCCCATAATGTTAAACCCTGCATCGACATAGTGAACTTCACCTGTTACCCCAGCACTGAGGTCAGAAAGCAGGTACATTCCTGAGTTACCCACATCTTTAATAGAGACATTTTTCTTCAACGGTGCGTGTGCTGCATTCCACTTCAACATAAATCCAAACTCACCAATTCCAGCAGCTGCGAGTGTCTTAATTGGTCCAGCTGAAATGGCATTGACACGAATCCCATCCCGTCCTAAATCTTCTGCTAAATATTTAGTCGTCATCTCTAATGCTGCTTTGGCAACACCCATTAAATTGTAATTTGGAATATATTTTACCCCACCATAGTAAGAGAGTGTCAATACGGATGAGTTGTCAGAGAGTACTGGTTTTAACTCTCTGACTATTTCAATTAATGAATAGACTGAAATATCCATTGCAATGTCAAATGCATCTTTTGAAATCTCATAAAAACGACCCGTAAGTCCCTCTTTGGGAGCAAATGCAATAGAGTGAACAATAAAATCAATTTTTCCCATATCACGTTCAACACTCTCTTTAAGTGCTTTTATCTCTTCTGGTTTTGAGACATCACATGGGTAAAATTTAGCTCCACACTCTAACTCTTCTGCCACAGGTGCTAATTTTTTTTCAAATCTTTCATTTAAAAAAGTAATGGCGACCTCAGCCCCCTGCTCGCGACACGCTTGTGCAATTCCATACGCAATCGACTTCTTATTTGCAATTCCAAGGATAATCCCTTTTTTGCCTTTCATAATCATTCTGATATTCTCCAATAGTAAATTAATAGGGTATTTTATCACGATTGAGGTAGAATATACGTTAAATCTAAAAATCAAAAAGAGAGAAAAGCTATGAAAAAAATATTAATTATTAATACAGGTGGTACATTTAATAAAATCTATAATCCTATTACAGGCAAACTGGAGATAGAACCAAGTGGAGATGCGATAAAAAGTATTGCTAAATCGTGGTTGACTACATTTAAAATTAAAAATATTATTGGAAAAGATAGTTTAGAGATGACTAAAAAAGATAGAAAACTAATTATAGAGACCATTAGAGAGTCAAAAATTGATGATATTATCATTGTACATGGAACAGATACTATGGATAAAACAGCAAAAGTGATAGCAAAAGAAAAATTCAATAAACAGATTATTTTAACAGGGTCAATGGTGCCATTTTCAATAAATCCCATAGAGTCAACATCTAATTTATGTTCAGCCTATGGGTTCATTCAATATATTTATAAAGGAGGTGTATATATTTCAATGAATGGTATAATTAAAGATTACAACAAAGTATTTAAAAACAAAGAAAAAGGATATTTTGAAGAATCAAAATAGATACTCTGCGTAATCTTAGTACAACGACATATTAAAAACGATATTAATATTAACAATGACTTCCTAGACAGTTTTAGAGAACATCTTCCGAGGAAAATATAATACTAATTCAGGAAATAGGGGAGAGCTAGAAAGCCACCTATATGTCGTCGTAAGGAAATTATAATATCTTTTAACTTAAAGAAACATAAATTTATGAAAAAAAACATATAAAAACAAAAATATAGTTATTTAATCGTTCTACTTAAGGTTATTACTTACTCTTTAGCTTTTATATTCCCGTCATCCTAAGTGATAGTATCAAAATTTTAACCTCTCATTGGCTATAATCCATCCACTATAATAAACCTGAGTTAATAGAGAGAGATAATGCAAAATACCCTATCATTACATGAAAAAATATATATTCCAACCCCAAGCCCACACGACCCAGACGACAATGGTCACTTTGGAGCAGAAGATGACCAACACCGATTTGGTGGACGTTATGTACCTGAAACCCTCATGCCAGCTCTTGAAAAACTGCGTCTTGACTATGAGGCTGTACGGTTTGACAACGATTTTTGGTCTGAGATTGACTACTACTACAAAAACTATGTCGGTCGCCCCTCCTCTCTCTACTTTGCTGAGAACCTCTCCAAAGAGTTAAACGCCAAAATCTATCTTAAACGTGAAGATTTAAACCACACAGGAGCTCACAAGATTAACCACTGTATCGCCCAAGCTGTTTTGGCAAAGCGTTTAGGTAAGAAAAAAGTC
>Ga0256827_10003146_pt1 | contig 10529 bp, 2 predicted proteins | sample CV84metaG_FD_185977 | JGI IMG/M metagenome (GOLD analysis project Ga0256827, IMG submission 185977) | Hydrothermal vent microbial communities from East Pacific Rise, Pacific Ocean - CV84 | ecosystem: Environmental > Aquatic > Marine > Hydrothermal vents | place: Pacific Ocean: East Pacific Rise...
CTGTACAATCTGCATCAACTGTACATTCAGGTGCTACATCAGCAACACATGTTCCATCATCACATACTGGCTTTGCAGAATCTGTACAATCTGCATCAACTGTACATTCAGGTGCTACATCAGCAACACATTCATGCTTAGTCATATCACATACTGGCATACCTTCTACATCTTTACAATCTTCATCTTTAGCACATCTACCTGCAGTTAAATCACAAGTACCGTCATTACATGTTTGCCATGCTTCACAAGCAGGGTCACAAGTCTTATCAGATGGAGTATCATCACCACAACTGATAAAGAATATAGCAAAACTTGCCATAATTAAAAATAGAAACTTATTCATGTTTCCTCCATTAAAAATTAAAAACTCGTTATAATATGGTATTTTCTAAAAAAAGTCAAATTGAATTAGGGATTATTAAAAAAAATTATTTTCCACTTGAAATAACAAACTTAGAACCACTATTTACGGTTCCAGCATCTCTTTCACCGATAACATGTTCATATTGTAAATTATTTTCATCTACCGCATATATTGCTCTAAGAGTAGTTTCAGTATTAGCACCTGTTTTAAGGTCATAATCACTTCCTCTTACTCCACCATATACATAAGTAATTGTAACATCTCTATTACCAAACTCTTCATGGAGGTTAGTTTCATCGCACTTATTACCAGGTGTATTACTAGTAAAGCTTCTTCCATTATCAAAAATAATTTCAAATGTTGTTTCTGTATAACCTAAAGGATTACCATTAACATCAACCTTTTTCATTCTAACATTATCCCACTGAACAATTAACTTTCTTTCTATTCTAATACATTCAGTTGGATTAGAAGGATTATATACTTTATACTTTGCAGTTTTAACAGTAAACTTTGTTTTCTTTAAATAAGAAGTAACATTTCTTAAACTAAAACCTGTATTATCAGAATAACAATAAGGTGAAGGACCTGTTGCAAAATTATTTTTTTCAATTCCAGAATTAGCGTCTAATTCTTCACTATTACCAGTACTTCTACAATTTGCCCAAACATCACCATCACCATCAACCCCAATACCAATTGGAGAAGTACAATTAGTTCCAACAGTACTATCTGACTTTAAATTACCATTTAGAGGAAACACTGCTAATGCAGTACCATCAGGAGCAAATTTACCAACTTTATTACTATTACTATAAGCAACCCAAATATTACCATTTCTATCAATAGCAACTCCTCTACCATTATTTGTAGTATTGTCTTTTATAGGATAAGCAGTTGTTGATATTGTATGAGTTGTTGGATTGTAAATAGTTTTAAAAACTCCGGTATTAGCTGGACCACCACCGTCATATCTTGCATGCCATATATTATCATCATAATCAACAACAAGCCCATAAGTTCTTGCCGGCATTGTAAAACTCTCATAAAAACCTGCAGTTCCAGGTGTTTTATTCGTATCAATTCTAATTATTCTATCATAGCTTAATTTTGAAGACCATAAAATACCATGTTTATCAAATGCAAAACCATAAGTTCCATAGTAATTATTTTTAAAAGCCAAATTACTACTAGTATCCCCAGAAGCCCTGATATCAAGCATTCTACATCTTGGAGCATAATTATTATCAGCAGATGGCTCTATTTTAGTATCTGCTATCTTATATATATATTTTCTTCCAAGTGCATCACCATAATAACAGCCAACCCATAAATTCTCATCTCTATCTAGTGCTAATGCTCTTGGACCACACCCCCAGTTTAAATCGACTTCACAAACAAAATTACCATATCTATCTAATTTTGTAACATCATGACTATTTCTATTACCAACCCAAACAGCCCCATCAAATCCAACTGCAGTTCTTGAAGGGCTATCACCTACATCATAGTTACCAATTAACACTCCAGTATGAGTATTAATTTTTGATAAAGTTCCATCACCTGAATTTGCAATCCACATAAAATCATTTTCAACATCTTCATAAGGTGATTTTAAAGATTCCAGCTCGGATTGAGTATAAACATCACCCCACATTGGAGCAATTATCATTTCTGCTGTGTTTTCATTACCAAAACTTACAGCACCATTACCATCTATAAATAATTTATTGTAAGTTTTACCTTTAAATTCAAACTGATACCCAGAACCATTAGCATTGTCTAAATCATATATTTTATATGTGTCCATTCCAGTACCATTAAGATATAATTTTTCAATATCTTCACCAAAATCTTCAGGAACAGGATGTAATTCAAGGTCTCTTAAAGGAATATCCACAAAAGACTGATTAATTTCATCAAGATAAATACTTCTAATTCCAGGCTCTTTTGAGTTTGGAAATCTATTATCAGGCTTATCATTACCAACACCTACCCATGTATAGCTAGTAGCATTTTTATCATTTGGAACAAAAGTAATAGATTTACCCTGCCCTAATACTGGATTATTTGCAGAGATTTCAATAAAATCATTATTATCCTTTTTTAAACCAACAGTTGAAGCTCTTCCTAAACAAACATCTGATTCATTTCCACCTGAATATAAAAACTCAATAACATTAGAGTCCTCATGAAGAACTAATTCAAAAGTACAATTATGTAAAGTATTAAAAATCGTGTTAGCAACAACACGCTCATCCATAATTCTAACTTCATCAAACATTATTACAGCTCTTCTATTAGGAGCTTCACCAATAACATTATAAGTAATATGACCACCCATTGTTGACTTTAAGTTTATATCTGAAAACATAGGTAAAATTGAATTATTTACAGGAATCGAGCTTAAATGTACACTATTATCTTGATTAGGCAAACTCTTTTTAGGAAATACAATATTTGAATTATTTTTAGGGCCAAAATACATATAACCATTTTCTGTTAAATAAAAGTCAGTATATGTATTGCCATAAAAATTAAAATCAAAAGGAAGTCTGAACTGAAAATTTGTATCATATAAAAGTATATCTGTTAAATCTTGTGCTGCACATCTTTGACCTGCATAGCCCACAATACATTTATTGGAAATTGGACAGTCTGAATTTTGTGTACAAGTAGCAGCATCTTTGTTATATCTTGCAATATCAACATAATCACTAACAATATTACTTGTAATATATTTATGATTAAGCCACTTTACCCCTTCATTGTAGTTTCCTGTTGTATTTGCAGCAGGAGCATGAAGAGTAATTACCGTTCCTCTAAAAATTTTAGGTTGATTTTTAATAACTTCATATTTTTTATTACTAGTTGTAACACCAACAAATGCATGAGAACCTAAATGTGCCTTATCATTTGCATTTGCATTACTTCCCGGAGAAGAAATATCATATAAAAATTGAATATTATTGCTATCTTCATGAATTATTACTTCAAAATTATATTTTGAACCAATATCACCAGTTCTTTCTAAGTTTTTAAATTGTACTATTAACATACTTCTTGGAGATTTATCTCTTATTTGATAATAAATCTGAGATTCATTAGTTAAAGTAAAAGCATCTGCAAATGGAGCAATAACATCATTAGTTCCATCAATATCTGTTGCAGGATTACAACTTCCTCCATTAACTTTAAGATAACCATCTTTACATACAGTCAAAGATGATACGAGATTACCATAAAAATAAAAAAGTGGTTTTGAAAATGAAATTATTTCACCATTATTAATAGGGTGTAATGTTGAATTTGATGTTTTTGATATATCAATAAAACCTTCAATATTTTTATATAAACTCATAAAATTATCAACTGAAATATTTAATGGAATTATTTTTATATCTTCTGAATCAGAATTTTTTAATCCAAGTTTAAATTTAAAATCACCTGATTTTTGAGGAGTACCAGTAATTACACCTGTTTGAGAATCAAGTGTTAGACCATCTGGAAGTTCTCCATCGTAAATAAGATACTCATCTGCAATCAAATTTGAATCAACTTTAAGATTAAGCCTGTAATCTCTTTTTAATATTGCATTGCTCAGACTGTGATTTGATGTCTTTAAAATAGTATCAGAATCCAAATTAACAATATTTTCATTATCAAGGTTTGAATTATTACACGAATAAATAAACAGTGAAACAAGCATTATAAACAACAGTTTATACATAAATACCCCCAAAAAAATAGCACTATTATAATTAAACTATTAATTTGCTGATTTGTCAAGTATTTACAAACAATATTTAAGTATTTATTTAATAATATTTAGAATACAACTAAAATTTTAGATTTAAACTAAAATTTAAAAGTGAAAATAAAGAGTATCTTTAGTTGAACGAAATAAATTAAACCTAGATTAATTTATCTAATCCTTAATTTTAATAATTGTACTATCTGAATTTCCTTTGAGCCTTGGAACATACATCGCATTAACTTTTGTTGGCATAGAATGAAAGATTCCGGGTATTTCTGCTCTTAATTCATATTTAACAACATGTTTACCCTGATTCATATAACTTACAAAAAATACTGTTTTATCATCTCTTACTTCCATGTTTGCATAAGTTCCACCTGCACTACTACCTCCAGATGTCAATCTTACACTTTCCATTCCTGACGGCTTAAAATCATCAACCATAATATATTCATAATTATTTTTTGCAGTAATTGTTAATTCAACTTCAATTCTGTCACCACTTTTAACAGTGTCACCTTCCTTAATAGTTTTATACGATGTTTTTTTAGCTGTTTGAATAATCTTCCTATATCTTCTTTTAACTTTTAACTCATGTCCGTCAGCTTTAATGTGCTCTTCCTGAGAGAAATAAGTTAGAAAATTAGAAAAATATACATTTTCTTTACCTTTTTTTATAATTTCAATAGTATTTTCTCCAGTTTTTAAATCTTTATCCTCAAAGGTTAAACCCCAGCCATTTAAATTTTTAACAATACTATCCTTATCAAACTTAATAGTTTTAACCAGCTTACCATTTAACTTAATATCAACTTCCCCACTTTTAGTTATTTGCTTAAAAACTCTTAAATAATCAGTAAGGGCATAAACTGCATGAGCAGTATCTTTTGTATGATTCCAGCGGTTTCCCTTTCTATTATAAACAAGCCATTTTAATAGCTGTTCAACTCGTTTATTGTTTTTGTCAATCATTAGATAAGCTCTTAAAACAAAAGCAGTTGATTCAACACTTCCATTATACCAATACCAATAATAATTATTTCCATAAAAAGCAGTATTATTCTTTTTATCAAAATGTACATCATCTTCAAGATTTCTTAAAAGTATTTTAGATTCTTTCTTTCTACCTAATTTATGCATTGTAATTGCAAGCAAAGATTTTGAATAAGCATTTAACCTATCTCTGTTTTTATAAACTTTATTTAAAGCTTTTTTAACTGTTTGCTTACTAAAAGAAAGAGCATATAAAGCATAAGTCATTGTATGAATCGTACTTCTATTGTATTTTAATGATGATTTTAATGCCTTAACTCCTCTTTTTAGCACATTTTGGTCAACTTTAACATCAGCATCAAGAGCAACAGATAAACCATAAACAACATAAGCTGTCATCCATTGATTATATCTGTCATTTTTCCACCAGCCCCAGCCTCCATTTGATAACTGAAAATCATATAATCTTTTTAATCCCTTTTTAATCATATCATCAACATTTTTACTTTTATTAAAAAAACTTGTATCAAGTCCAAGCTCTCTAACCATTCTTAATGCAATTACAGTTGGTAAAAATCTACTCATTGTTTGCTCTACACACCCATAAGGATACTGAGCCAAATAATCCAATGACGACAAGGTAATAGCAGCAATAGAAGGAGCTACAGAAATTTCAAGTTTAGTTCCTGATTTAATTCTGTCTACAGGTAATATAAGCTTTGAAATATTTCGTTCTTTTGTATTGGATACATCGCTAACTGTTTTTAGAGTTCCATAGATTTTTATAGGATATTTGAGCATCATTGCATCACTGCCTTTGCTTGCTTTTGCATATAAAGTAATTTCAGCTTTTCCTTTTTTTATTACATCAAAAATAAAATCAACTTTTTTATCCTCTCCTTTTTTAATAAAAATTCGCATTTCAGGGCGTTGAGGCACACGACCGTGTGCCTCAACATTTATTTTTACGAATTTTAAACCACCTTTAACATCTAATTTTATATCAAAATAATCATCTTTATTACTATAATTATGGATATTTCCACTAATTGTTACTCTATCTCTTTCTAAAAAGAACCTAGGAGCTTGCAATCTTACTAAAATATTCTTTTTGGTTTTTACAGTTGTTTTAACATCTCCAATCATTGTATCAGCAGTAATTCCCCTAACAACAATTTTCCATGATGTTAAATTTTCAGGAAATTTCATTTTTATAACAGCTTCACCTTTTTTATTAGTAGTAAAAGAAGGGCTCCAAAAAGCAGTTGTTTTAAATTTAGTTCTTATTTTTACATCTTTAAAATCAGGCTTAGCTTTTGCACCTTGAATATCTACATCATCAAAATCATATTTAATACTTTTTTTAGATTTCCTATGCGTTCTTCCATACATATTCTTTTTAGAAGAAGCCCTTAAGCGAATACTAGGGCGTTTTGAGGGATTTGCCATACCTCGGCTACTAACACTACCGCTAGTACCACCACCATAACCAATACCACTACTGCCAGTAGCAATTTCATCAGCCATCATAGAGCTTTCTTTTTCTTCAACAGGCATATCGCCAACACCAGAAGCCCCTTTAATATCCTGCAACTTTCCCTTTAACTTCATTCCTTTATCATTATTATAATAAACAGTGTTATAAAAAGAATTATTTGTATTTACAGAGATTTGATTTCTTTTTGAAAAATAAAACTGTAAAATATTCGTTGCATAATCTTTTTGAATATAATAAACAGAGCTATCTATAATTCCAAGAGATAATTCAGCATTTCTTATAGGATTTCCTTTATAATCAGTAACTTTTACTTTAAATTCTGCTTCTTCATTTGGTAAGTATGTATCCTTACTCTTTTCTACATTAATTGTTAAAAATCTATCAAGTGGAGGAATGATAATTTCCTTTTGTTGTTGATGATAGGCTAAATTAGTAACAAGTCCTGCTTTTATTGTAACATTTGGAGTCATATTTTTATTTAATTGTAATTCGATTATTTTACTCCCTTCCTTTATATATTCGATTTGATATTTAAAAATAGTTTCACCTTCTATTGTAATAAGAACATAAGAATCAGGGTATTTACTTGTAATTAAAACTTTAGCCTTTTCGTTTGGAGCATAAAAATCCTTATCAGGAATAATAGAAATATCTTTATCAACATATAACTTTGCATACTTTCTGTTTGAAATATAAATATATGTACTTCCTGATATTATTTTTTTACCATTTTTAACTTCAAAAACAGCTTGATAATAACCCTCTTTTTTCAATTTAAAATCATATAAAAACTTATCTTTTTGAGGAACATCAATAGTAAGATCCTTTATAAATTTATTTTCTCCTTTTTTTAATTTCTTATTATAAACATATTTATAAATTTTTAATTTTCCTTTTACAGCAACAGGCTCTCCATTTGCATTTGAAACTTTCATATCCAAAGAAATATTCTCACTAGGCTCATAAACATATTTTATTGGCCTTAAATTAATATAAAAAGGGTCTTCAGTAACTTTAAATTCTTTATTTCCAACAATTTCCCTTCTTGATTTATCAGTTAACCTAACTTCCATCATATATTTTCTGTCTCTTGAATAATAATATCTGTAATAATAATCGTAGTATCTATTACGGCTATGCCTTCTTCTTTTATATCTTCTGGAATAACCAGTATCAACCAAACCATAAATATCATTATTTTTTAGCCAATTAGTATAAGCTTTACCATATTTTTTTGTTAATTCTTTATCTATTTCCTTAATTGACTTAGTTTTAATTTCAATATATGCCTTACCCTTTTTATCTGTTTTTATTTTATATTTTTTTAACAATGTTCCTTTATAACTACCATAAGAAGCATAAGGATTTTGATTTTGTTGCCAGTTATTATAATACCAGTAATAAGCTCTTCTATACCAATAGTAATATCTATATGGTTGTTCATATACTAAAACTTCTCCCTTTGCATCTTTTACTGCACCACCAAAGTAATATTGTGTATCAATTTCAACTTTTATTTTCTCACCAGGTTTATAAATACTATCTTTACTCTTTATACTCATTTTAAATTCAGGTAATTTATACTCTTCAACCCTAAAATACACATAAGCTCTATAAATATAAGAGCCTTTTGAATTTAAAATATACATTGAATACTGACCTAAAGGAGCTTTTTTATCTATTTTAAAACTACCATTTAATGTCCCTGCTTTACTTAATGAAAACTCTTTATCTACAATCTTCTTACCCTTTGTATCCTGAATAATTACTTTAAATTTTTCATCAGGAATAGTATATTTACCATCTTTCTGGAGCCTAACAAAAGATTTATAAAAAACTTCTTCACCTGGCCTATATGCTGGCCTGTCTGTAAAAGAATATGATGAGTAATTATCATAATAATTCCAATAATAATACCCTCCATAAGTAGTACTAAAAGCAGTGTTTCCATTTTTTGTTGCTAAAATTGAAACATTTGCTGCAGAATACTGCTTTTTATTAAAATCTTTATCCTCAAAAGTAAAAACACCACTATCATCAGACTTACCTGTTTTCTTTATAACAACATTTCTTGATTGAGAATAACTGTATTTATTCATTGTAATAAAGATATCAGCATTTGCAACAGGCTCCCCTGTAATTGCATTTGCAACATAAGCTAAAAACTTGTTTGGAGCAGCCTTAACAACAAGAGCATATTCACTAACATTTATTATAGTTGCAGATTCTACATTTCTTTTTGTTTTTGCATAAAAAATATAAGTTCCAGCTTTTAATTTATCAAGTTTAAGCGTTTCTGAATGATATTTATAATCTTTTTTATTAATTAATTTTTTATTCCATTTTTTTACAATAGACTTATCACTTTTGGAAAGGCTCTTATATGCAGTAAGAGCATTTACCTGAGAATAGTAAGCCGCACTAGGAAGGAGCTTTTTTATATTCTCAACTTTAGCAATTTGAAATTCTACACTATTACTATTTCTATAATTAAAGTTTACAATAGGTGCATTATTTGGTAAAAAAGTATAATTGGTATAAACGCTCATTGTAGGATTTTTGATATAAGCAATTTTATTTGATATTTCATAGAATTTCTTTGACAAAATTGTAAGTTTCTTTTTAGCTTTTTCAAGCATTTTAACTGATTTTATAAATTCTCTTTTACTGTTATAGTAGTTCACTAGTTCATAAAGAGCTCTATAGTAATACTGACCATAAGGAAATTCATTTATAACAGTATTCAAATCTGAAATGGCTTGTTCATTTTTTGTATTATACAACTTATATGAACCAACTGTATAGTAGTATCTAGCTTTTAATTTATTTGTATCAGAAAGTTTTAACAGTTTCTTTCTTATATCTTTTTTTATTTTTTTATATTTTTTATTATTTTGATATCTTACATTATTAAATATTTTATAATATACATTTAAAAGATTATTTTTAGAAGCTTTGGTTTTAGTTAAAAGCTTAAAATTACTATTAATGAGAGTTAGCACAACATCAAGATGCTTACCATAAAGCCCTCTTTGGTAAATATAACTATCTATATATAAAGAAATAGCCTCTGCTTTTATATCATCATTTTTTTTATCTTTCAAAAATGGCTGTAATTCTTTTAGAGCTTGAGCTTTTCTCCATATTTTAATCATAGCTTTACTTTTTAAAAGTTTAACTTCTCTATTATATTTTGACTTAGGATATTTTTTTATAAATTTATCAAAAGACTTTAAACATAATTTATGAGATTTTTCAATACAGTAAGATTTTGCTTGCTTAAAGTCAGTTATTTCACTTGACTCAACAGACTGATTTACCTTTTTTCCAAACAAGGGAAAGGAAAATAAAAAGATAGAAACAAGTATTAAACTAAATAGATTCTTCATGAAACCTCCTATGATATATACTATTGATACATTTTTTAGTAAAAAGTTCCATTTTTTCAGTTTTTTTTTAATTTTTTTTCAGTTTCAACCCCATAAATGGGTTTTACACTGATTTTAAAGCTTAAAATCTTTAAAATATTAAAGGCTCAACATTTTGAGCCCATGTAATATTATTATAATTTATTCATATTGATTGAGAGAATATCCTCAAAAAGAGGTGCAATAATCTCCACCATCAGATGCCTTGCATCTGAACAATGGGTTGCAACCCATTGTTGGTGGAGATTTATGATATCATTATTATACCTATTTCATATTGATTGAAAGAATATCCTCAAAAAGAGGTGCAAAAGCACCTCTTAAAATAGATTAATGATTAGGATTATAATCTACACAGTGTCCATATTTATCATCACAATAAGGAAGTTCTCTACTCCCTAACTTGTAATTCTCACAATCTGAATCACTCTCACACATTAAAATACACCTACCCATTTCACTTGATTTATATCCCTCATCACACTG
>Ga0256827_10003147_pt1 | contig 10527 bp, 8 predicted proteins | sample CV84metaG_FD_185977 | JGI IMG/M metagenome (GOLD analysis project Ga0256827, IMG submission 185977) | Hydrothermal vent microbial communities from East Pacific Rise, Pacific Ocean - CV84 | ecosystem: Environmental > Aquatic > Marine > Hydrothermal vents | place: Pacific Ocean: East Pacific Rise...
CATTGACTCCGACAGCTATAATATTGTGTGAATCGTGAGCAATGCTTGAGGCGATTGCTCCTTGTTTAAAGCCAAAGCCCTCTATAAAATCTATGGATATTTTAGCCTCTTTTGTGTACCTATTGACAACTACTATTTTTAATATGTCTCGTGTTGTGTCCGATACTATTAATCCATTTTTAACCTTAGGGGTTTCCCATAGCTCTTTGGTTATTAACTCTCCGTCCATCGCTTTGATAACGCGTATATCTCTGTTGTGATTTTTTATTTGTAGTTGTACGCTACTAATTGGTTTTGCGTGGAAATTATTGATGGATTGTTCTTTTTGAAAAGGAATGAGTGACTCTCCATTTGAGGCTACAATTTCGCCTTGGATATAGGTTTTTAAAACATTAAAATCGTTTAGGTTGTCTACCTCTATAAAATCAGCCCAGTCGCCTATATTTAGTGTTCCTAACTCTAAATTGTAATGAATTTTTGGATTGATAGAGGCACATCTGAGTACGTTCCAGAGATTCATCCCTTTTTGTATGGCTCGTTTTACAAGCAGATTAATATGACCTTTGATTAAATCATTTGGGTGTAAATCATCACTGCAAAACATACAGCTGTTGGGGTATTCATCTATTAATGGGTAGAGGGCTTCAAAATTTTTAGCTGATGAACCCTCTCGTATTTGAATTTTCATCCCTTTTTCTATTTTTTCTTTTGCTTCGTTATAACTTATCGCTTCATGGTCGGTAGTGATTCCACTGTTTATGTATTGTGTTAACTCTTCTCCTCGTAACAGTGGAGCATGCCCGTCTATGGGTTTATGATGTTTTTTAGCCAGTGCTATTTTGGCGAATATCTCAGGGTCATTGTTTAACACAGCAGGAATGTTCATAACCTCACTCAAATGCGTAATTTCGTCTCTGGGTAGTAACTGTTCGCTCTCTTTAACTCCTATCTCTGCCCCTGCTGTTTCAAACGAGGTTGCAGGAACACAAGAGGGGAGACCATTCGAGAAATAGAAGGGTACTTTTTTGCCACTCTCTATCATAAATTCTATACCTTCGATTCCCAAGACATTGGCTATCTCATGAGGGTCAGTTACAGCACCTATTGTACCATGCGTTAGGGCAACGCGTGCAAATTCACTAGGGGGCATCATGGAGCTTTCTATATGAATGTGTGCATCAATGAAACCACATAAAATATAGCTGTTAAAAGACTTATCTACTCTATAGATGTTTATGATTTTTCCGTTTTCTATCTCTATGCAGGAGGGGACGGTCGTTTGCTGTTCAATATGAACTAAGTTGGCGTATATTTTTTTTGTTTTCATCTTGGTTTTCTCTATTTTTGATGGAATAAATTCTAACATATAAGGTATCTGTAGGATATTTATTTACATATTATAGAAAATTTCGATAAAATACAGCAAAATTTTATAAATTAAGGTAGAAAGTAATGAAAGTAGTAGTAATCCAAGGACCAAACTTGAACATGTTGGGTGTAAGAGATCAAAATATTTATGGACCAATGAAACTTGATGATATTCATGCACAGATGCAAGCATTTGCAGAGCAAAATAATGTAGAGATTGAATTTTTTCAAAGTAACTTAGAGGGCGAAATTGTAGACAGACTTCAAGAGTGTCTTGGAGATGCAACAGGGATTGTTATTAATCCAGCAGCATATACACACACATCTATTGCAATTCGTGATGCTATTTCAGCGATTCAAATTCCTACAGTAGAAGTACATTTGTCAAATATTCATCAGCGAGAAGAGTTTAGACATACTTCGTTGACAGCTCCTGTATGTGCTGGTCAAATTGTTGGGTTTGGACCATTTGGTTACCACTTGGCAATGTTGTCTGTTATTCAAATTATGAATGAAGTTAAAGCACTTCAAGAGCAACAACAAGGGCAAGAGGCTCAAGTAGCTTTACAAAACAACTAAAAAATAAAAAAATGGTCGGATGCCCTCCGACCCTACAAGGTCAAAATCCTATGAATTATATTGTTAAAGATGAAAATGCTATCTACTATGAGTGTGGCTACAGTTCTGATAATGCACTGTTTTTAAAGCTAGGAAGTGAAGCTTTTTTTATTACGGATGCTCGTTATACGATTGAAGCCCAAGAGAACGTTCGGCAGGCAACAGTGATAATTGATGGCGATTTGTACGGAAAAGCAAATGAATTAATTAAAAAATCAACGATTAAAAAAATAACCATTGACCCCAAAGAGTGGAGTATCTTTTATTTTTCACTTTTAACTAAGGGGCTTAAAGTAAAATTTAAAGAAGTAGCTGACTTTTCTCATAAAAAAAGGATTATTAAAAGTTCCCAAGAGCTTCTTTTGTTAAGAAAAGCTGTAAAACTTGGAGCAAAAGCTTTTGATGCCTTTGCCGATTCAATTCATAAAGGTGGCTTTAAAAAAGATGAGAATTTTTTGACCTTTATGGCAAAAGATGCTTTGAGTGGGCAGGGAAAATACGAGTTGTCGTTTGACCCTATTGTGGCTGTCAATGCAAACGCTGCTAAACCTCATGCCTTACCCACCGATACCAAGCTCAAAAAAAATGATTTGTTGTTGGTTGATGCAGGGTTAAAGTATAAACGTTACTGTTCAGACCGAACCCGTACTGTTTCGACAAGCAAGGGCTTTGAGTTTGAGTATAAGCAAAATTTTAAAAGTAAAAAGATACAAAAAGCCTATGATTTGGTACTAAAAGCCCATGATAATGCCATTGAAAAAGCACGTTCGGGAATGAAAGCTAAAAAAATAGATGCTTTGACTCGTGATATTATCGAAAAGGGTGGCATGGGAAAATACTACGTTCACTCAACAGGTCATGGTGTGGGATTGGACATTCATGAAATGCCGTACATTTCAGGTAGGTCAGATATGAGAGTCGAAGATAATATGGTCTATACCATTGAACCAGGTATTTATATTCCAAATGAGTTTGGTATTCGTATTGAAGATATGGTTACAATGGTCAATGGTCGAGTTGAGGTGTTATGAGAAAAACGTTAGATTCAAAAAACACTCTTTTTTATCAAAAAAATTACCCCTATCTTTCTAAAATAAAATCAAATAAGCCCTATCAAGCAACGCTAGGAATAGGGGGGAATATGGGGGATGTCCGTAGACGATTTAATCATCTTTTCTATTTTTTAGAAAAATCGTCTGTTGTTGATATTGTTGAGACTGCTCCAATTTTAAAAAATCCACCATTTGGCTATTTGGAACAAGAATATTTTTATAATTCATTAATAATTGTGAAAACTTGTTTAAGACCTAAAGTACTTTTACGCTATATTCTGCATGTTGAAAAAAAATTTGGACGGAAGCGTTCGTTTGCTGATGCACCTCGTACTTTGGACATTGATATGATATTTTATGAAGATGAGGTAATCAATACAACAGAGCTGACTTTACCCCATCATGCGTGGCAGGAACGGGTATCGGTTACGATTCCGTTGACTCAGTTAAAAACTAAAATCTAAGAGAGAATATGCTTGAAAATAATGAAGAGAGTCTTGTAACAGTAGAAGAGATAAAATCCTTGCGTGATGAAATCTCTTTCATGCATGCTTCATTGGCTCATGATGTTATGGAGCATGCTCCTTTGGTTCAAAAAGTTGCCAATCGTTTTATTGACAAGGGGATCGATAGGCATCGAATTGAAAAGCTTTTAGCACCTCTTGTTGGTTCGAGTCTTGAAGATGATGAAGAGATGCTGGTCGCATATGTATTGGAAGAGTTGGACTCTCTTTTACATACAAAAGAAGAGATTAAACGTTTCAATAACGAGGTACATGTTGTTGTGGGTGCAACAGGAATCGGTAAAACTTCGTTGATAGGAAAGCTTGGAGGACGCTATAAGTATCTTATAGAGAAAAAGCAGAGCGTTGCTTTTGTGAATTATGATCAACATAAAGTTGGGGCATTTGAGCAGTTAGCACACTATTCAGATGCCATGGATATTCCTTTGGTCAGTTTGGACAGCCTTTTTGAAGGTCAGTACGATTTGGTATTGATAGATACGGCAGGCTCTATGGGCGAAAATTTTCAAGAGTTGTATACTTTAATCCATCTTCTAAAAGAGGAAATGGGCTATAAGGTTCAAATTTCATTAGTGCTTTCAGCGACATCAAAACAGAGAGATTTAGAAAAAGTGTTGAACGCTTTTTCTAATTTAGAGATTGAAAATTTTATCTTTACAAAACTGGATGAAACTTCTGATTTATCAGACATGATAAACTTCTCAATCAATGAAGAGAGACCCATCTCATATCTCTCTATTGGTCAAGAGATACCAGAAGATTTAATGGTTGCGTCTAAAGAGTATATTTTAAATAAATTTATGCAAGAATAAGTAGGAAAAATGGAAAATAAAAAAACAGTTTTAGTGGGAATGAGTGGTGGAGTTGATTCAACAGTAACGGCAATATTGTTACAAAAAGAGGGCTATGATGTAACGGGTGTCTATATGAAACTTCATGAAAAAAAGGGCTACCACGAAGCCAACTACACCAAGGCTCAACGAGTAGGAGCGTATTTGGGAATTGATGTTCATTTTCTTGATTTGGCAGATGATTTTAAAAAAGACGTTTATGATTACTTTGTTGAGACCTACAAAGAGGGCTTGACTCCTAACCCTTGTATTATGTGTAATCGAAACATCAAATTTGGAAAAATGGTAGACTTTGCCGACTCATTAGGGATTGATAAAGTAGCCACAGGGCATTACCTCAATTGTGATGGAGAGTTTTTCTCTACAGCAAAAGACGATTCCAAAGATCAAAGTTATTTCGTGGCACAAGTACGAAAAGAGGTACTTCCAAGATTGGTTTTCCCTTTGGGTTCATGGGTTAAAACCGATGTAAAAGCGTATGCCAGTAAGATTCCACCGTTGCAAGATTTTGCAACCCAAAAAGAGAGTTCTGAAATTTGTTTTGTAGAGAACGACTATACCGAAATCTTAGAGAGACATATGGATATAGATTTAGAGGGCGAAACGGTCTATAGTGATGGTACAGTGGTTGGAAAGCATAAAGGCTACATGCACTATACCATTGGAAAACGACGAGGATTTACCGTAAATGGGGCTCACGACCCTCATTTTGTATTGTCTATCAATCCAAAAGAGAATCAAGTAGTTGTAGGAAAACGAGAAGAGCTTGAAGCCCATAGATTTAAGATAAAAAAAATTAACCTTTTTAAAGATTTAGATGCTTCGAATATTACAGTTAAAGTGCGTTATAGAACCCAAGCCATTCCGTGTAATGTAATACTGGATGAAAACAAAGAGAACGGAGAAGTCGAACTCTCTGCCCCCGTCTTTGGTTTAGCCTACGGACAGATAGCTGTTTTTTATGAAGAGAATAGAGTTATTGGGTCTGGGGTTATTTGTTAAGGGTTGGCTTTTGCCAACCTTGGGTTTATTTTGTAACTTTATAGTGAATTAAAGTTTCTCCTTCACTGTTTTTGATTAGAATCTCATCTTGAATGTCTTTGGTATCTATACTAACGGTTAATCGTGTTTGATTTTGACTAACGATAGCATTTGAAATATTAACTGTAACAGGTTTTTTAGCTTCAGATATATCTGCATAGATAATAAAGCGTTTTTGATTTTTTAAAGTAATTTCATCTTTTATTGTATGTAGAGTTCCTCTTCCTCCTGTAACTGCTTTTAGAACTTTTATTAAAGTATTAGCAATCACAACTGAATCTAAATCTATTTTGGGATGAAGGCTTTTAATACACTCAATTACACTCTGTTCATTTTTAAAACAGCTATCCGTAAGCATGACCTCTCCATTGCCTCTAGCAACTTCGCCATTACTATCTCCTGCCATAAGTGTAACTATTGTAGTAAAACTTAGTAAAATTACTCTTATCATTAGTTTATTTTTTTTCTTCATTTTATACCTTTAATTTTTATGCTAAAGTATAACATAAAAGTTTCAAAGGGAGAAAATATGAAAATTTTTTTGGGGTTGATTCTACTATTCTTTGGTATGGGATGTGGTTCAAAAAGAGTTGTTATAAAACCATTAAAACGTGTTGCCTTAGTAATTGGAAATAAAAACTACAAACAAGAGGCTGTTTTAGAGAATCCAATTAATGATGCAAAAGCTGTAGTTAATATTTTAAAAAGATTAAACTTTAAGGTTATAGAGGGATATGATGTTTCTGCTAAAGCGTATACAACTTTACTTAAAGAGTTTAAAAATCAGTTAGACCACAACAGTATCTCTTTCTTTTATTTTGCAGGACATGGAAATAGTCTAATTCCCAGTAGTGTAGAGAGTTATCTCTTAATGAGAGGAGAGGATGAAGAGACCTTAGTGAGTATCTATAAGCTATATGACTATCTTATTAAAGGAGAGTCACGATATAACCTTATCTGTTTAGATGCGTGTAGAGATTATAGAGCCAATTCCAAAACTAAAACAGATACAAAAGGGGTAATCCGAGGAGGACGCTTAACTTTTCTTAATGTTAAGAAATCAAAGATAAAATTAGAGAAACATAAACTTTTAAATACCCCCGACAATACATTGACCGTCTATGCAACACGTGTAAATGAAGAGGCTAAAGATAAAAGTTTAATCGACCCAAAACATAGTCCCTTTGCACGAGCATTGTTAAAGCATCTTGCCGATGAGGGTGTCTCTTTTATTGAGGTTCTACGAAGGGTGCGTAAAGATATGAATCAAGAGCTTCATGGTAAACAGAGAAGCTCTGAAATGGGGGATTTAAGTGATTATATTTTTTTAAATCCAAGAAAGGGAGATAGACCTTTAATTGGTTCATTTTAGGAGGAATAGATGAAAAGAGTAATAATAAGTTTAGGAGTATTTGTCTCTTGTAGTTTTCCAGAGACAGTTTATCTGAATCAGTATGCCAATATAGATAAAAAGAATCCACAAGACAGTTATAGATCAGGATTTAACCTTAATACAGATATAGGGTATACCTCTTACCTTATTGATGTGACATCAAGTGAGTTGAGTCGAGCCATTGACTATAATGTTATCGAGGCTACACTAGGTGGTTCTTATGCTTATGGTAATTGGATGTGGGGTATTGATACAAAATTACTTCTTAAAGAGCAGGGTAGTAACTTAACCTCTATGGGTGTTACAGATATTTTAAATGATACTGCAACTATTGATAGAAATGAATTTTCACTCTTCAGTAATTATAAACTAACTGAAGAGTTACGAATAAATTTGGTTTATAGATACTCTAGCTTAACAGCCAAAGATAGTTACGTATCTTTTAAACGATACGATACCCTTTTTAAATACAAGACAAGTGGATTAGCTACTTCTTTAGTTTATATGCCTTATATCTTGAATGGTTTGGTTTTTAGTGCAGGAGCTGTTTATAGTAAAGCAGATGTAAAAGTTTTGGAAAAGGTAAATGATGTAGCAGATGATGTATCTATTGATGATTCTTCCTCTTCTTTTGGTTTTAAGTTGGGAGTTGGGTATAACTACAGCTTCAAAAATGATATAACTCTAAGAGTTATTGCCGATTGGTATAGATTTGATTTTGGTCAACTTGATGTCTATTCACAAAGTCAAAAAAGAGTTTTTGAACAAGCCTCTTTGAATGAAGAGACTTATGCTGTTAGGGTTGGGATGGCTTATCGGTTTTAATTGATTAAAAACTTTTGAAATGGAAAGAAGTCGAATTTATTTTTTCTATCAAGAGTTTCTTTATTTGTAATATATGGATTAGCATATATAAAACTCTTTAAATCAATAATATCCTTTTGGGTTCTAAAAATAGTATCGTAAAATTTAAAACTAGAGGGGTCTATTCTTCCCATATATATTGTATTGTATACATAGGCTCTTTCAGGGTCTAGTATATTTATAAAGTATACTAGAAGACTACTCTTTTCATCAAATCCACTTATATAAAGTGTTTGTCCATAACGATTAATAGTTTCATTAAACCTATAGTCTTTCCATATTTGTAAAACTCCTTTATGTTCAAGGGTATCCGAGAGTTTATATATATTCAATGTAGAATTAGCTGTGTTAGCAGTGTTCCAAGCAGTAGTATAAAAGTAACCTGCTTCATCGAAATAATCCCAGTTATCATAATCTTTTATCCTATATTGTGTTTCAATACTAACACTCTGCTCTTTTTGTATATTTGTAATGTTATAAGCATTAATATCATACTCTTGATGAGCATATATGTCATCACTATTACGAGTAATATCATCAGCAAGAGTCATGGTATATCCAAAAAGTTTATTCTCTTGTTTCTTGATATTGGGAAAAAATGGAAAGTTATCTGTAGTAAAAATAGTTGGATTATATGGGTCTGAAAGTTCTAATGCAGTTGCATTTCCTACCGTATAATTAAAATCGCTATTGTCATAGTTAATTCTTATACACCCACCATCCCCACAAATTGTTCGGCTAAGGTCTTTTTGTGCATAGAAACTGGGAATTCCCTCAGAAAAAAATAGTGTATTCTTATATTTTTTAACAATATATTTCCCTGCCCCTACTATGTAATGATATTCAATTTTTGGATTATTTATATCTTCAATATTGATTGGTACAGTATATTCATCTAAACTAGATAGATAAACAAGATTATTGCTTAAATCTAAATAGATTTTTACTCTTAAATCTACAATATTGGAACGAAAGTTGTAGTCATCAATAAATGAATTATTATAAGTTTTTGGAAGATAAATTTCACTAACTTTTTTTTGATTAAATATATCGTAAATATAAAAGTGATTATTCCCATAAGCATATGCAAAAGAGCCTTCGATTTTAAAACTATCTGTATTTTCAAATGTCTTTAGAATACAAGAGAAAAAGAACTCTTTTACATAGCTCATATTGTTATCTCTAATCTGATTGGTTATGTTGGAAAATAAGTTGTTGTTTTTTAGTGTTCGATAAAGCTTACTTTGATGCATTATGGGATTAAATGCTAAAATATCATTTATATCAATAGTTTCATCACCAGTTAAATCTTCACTTAATAATACCCTAGAGCTTTCATTGAGGATGGTATCAATTTTATTATAATCAAAATTATCTACATTTTTAATATATTTAACAACATAATCATATTGCATCTCACTAAGGGGGGTAACTCTAATTATAGAGGTTGCTTTTTTAATCCATTCCCCTTTAGCTATAAGCCTTAATACTCCTTTATTTGGTGTGCTTATGTTATCTTTTATTCCATCATTATTAGCATCAATATCCACTCCTTCACTAACCTCAAAAATATAAAAAGTATCATCTTCTAGCTCTTTTGAATGAGTATTAAAAGTACCTGTATCTGACGTTTTTTCGGTATAAACTAGCTCCTCTTTATCTGTCTCTTGATTGAGTTTTATTATTTTAACCGTTGCCCCAGTAAGTAGCCCCAGTTGAGCTTTTGCTAATTTTGAGCCATCTTTAACATTTATAGTAATCGTACCTGTTGTTGTACCAAATTTATTAGTTGCTTGTATAGTAAGTCTATAAGTTGTTACTGTATGCATGTTTTTTATTACTAAAAGTGTACCATCACTATTAAGTTGAAAATTATCAACTCCATCTCCTACTAATTCAATTTTACTCACAGGGCTATCCCCCTCTTGAATAGAGATAGTCCCTAATTTACTTCCTACAATTGTATCTGTGACTATATCTATGACAAGAGGGTTAATAGTAGGTGGAGAATCTAAAATATCTATAACGGTTATTGCAAAATCTTCAGAAGAACTATTCCCTGCTTTATCTATAGCTTTGATTGTTATATCATAGATATTATTTTTATTCGAGTCCAAAGGATTTTCATAATCTTTACGGTTTTTAAATGATAGTTCTCCTATATTAGATATGTTAAAATAGTTACTATCAACACCTGATATAGAGTAATTTACATCACTATTATCTTCTGTTTCAATATTTGTTATTATTTTGATATTCTCTTTTATTGAGAGGTTAGGATTTGTTTTGATAGTGGGTTTTATATTGTCATGAATAAGGGTAAAAAGAGTTGCTTCACTTCGTTTACCATTATCATATCCCAAAGTGAGACTAAACTCTTTGTGGCTATTGTTTTGTGATGATTTTCGTATAAGTTTAATTTTTCCTGTTGTTGGTATAGTTTTATTTATATCCATTCCATCTACATAAATGTTTGTTCCTACTCTCCCCTCTACAGTGACACTATATATGTTTGTATTTGTATAGATAGTAGAATTTTTAATAATTGCTTTTGGAATAGTTTTCATATCTGAGGGAGTTGCACTATTTACAATTATCGTGACTGTAGCAATATTACTATCGCCCTTTGAGTCGTTTATGCTTTTTGCTTGTATATCAATGTTGTATCTATATATTTTTTTATAATTTAGTCTCTTAGCTACCTTAATACTTCCATCAGTTTTATTAAAAGTAAAATAATCGCTATTTTCGCCTTTTAAGATTTTAATTTTAGAGATGTTTTTTTGATTTATAATATCTAATATACCTATTGTTGA
>Ga0256827_10003148_pt1 | contig 10526 bp, 7 predicted proteins | sample CV84metaG_FD_185977 | JGI IMG/M metagenome (GOLD analysis project Ga0256827, IMG submission 185977) | Hydrothermal vent microbial communities from East Pacific Rise, Pacific Ocean - CV84 | ecosystem: Environmental > Aquatic > Marine > Hydrothermal vents | place: Pacific Ocean: East Pacific Rise...
GTGAAGAACGAGAAGCTATGGCAAAAAAAGCTTATCAATATGCTATAAAAAATTATGATTCAGAAAAAGGATTTGAGAAAATTTTTAAAATGATAGATATAATGCAAATCAAAGATAAAAAAATCATTTTAGATAAAAAATTTTTACAAATACACAACACATTTCATATATACTATTTAATTGTTTTTTTATCTAATTATAGATTTAAAAGTGCCATTGAAGAGTTAAAATATATTAGATTTACAAAAGGATTTCATACTAAAGATATAGTAAATTTTAGTAAATATTTAATCAAATTTAGATATAAAAGATTTTTATTTAATAGACATTGTAATAAAATATTTAAAAATTTAAAAAATAAAGATATTGTAATTTATGGAGCAGGTATCCATACTTTAAATTTATTTAAAAATTTTGAAATATTTAAAACACTAAATATCATGGCTATTGCAGATCAAAATAAAACATTATGGGGTACTAAAATTAATAAAATCCCAATAATATCACCAAAAGAAATTCATAATTATGCTAATACAGTAATAATATCAAGCTTTAAATTTGAAAATGATATAAAACAATATTTAATTCAAGAGTATAATAATAAACTAGAATTACATACTCTTTACAATTCTAAATATAATGAAGATTTAATATCTGATAAAATTGATATATACCAAATATATAAAAAATCTATCCATTTTATCTAAATTAATAAATATTATCTAAAGTTATTATATTTAAATCATTAGAATAGTTATCTTTCAAAAATGTTTTTATCTCTTGAGTATATGCATTAGAAGCTATTAATACTTGATTTGCATAATTTAAAAGATTTTCATTACTTATAACTTCAACTCCATAAATTGTACTTCCCCAATGTTTAGGATTTGAATCAGTCAAATAAACATTAGTAGTATCATCTATTTGATGGACTATTCTTCTTCCTATCTCACCTACTCCATATATAATTAATTTATCATTTAACATATCTTTAAATCTTATTTTATCATCTGTATCAAATAATACTTCTTTTTGTTGATTCTTTATTTCTAAGGTTTTATTTAATCTTTTGTTAGTGTATGGAGTAAAATATAGTTCTATATCTTCTAAAGCTTTAGTTATTTTTTTAAGTCTATTTTTTCTATCTTCATAAGTTACAATAACTCCATCTTTTTCCCAATACCATAAATTAGCTGGTATAGAATTTGGATTATTTTTGTAAATTTCATCTTTATTACCATTAAATTTAATATTATATTTTTCTGGATTTTCAAAAAAACTACTACCATAAGATAAAATCAATAAGTTAATATTTTCTACTTTAAAAATATATTTCCTATTTTTAGCTATTCTTTGTATAGTTTCTTCTACATCACTATCTGTTTCACCAGGAACACCAAGAACAATATTTACACCTACTTCTATACCAGCTTCATAACAGTTTTTTAAATTTTCATCAATTAAAGACATAGGATAACCTTTTTTTTGGATCCTATTAGTATTTTTACTCCAACCATCCACACCAAATCTAAGACGATCAAATCCTGCTCTTTTTAAAATATCAAAAAAATCTCTACTACTATCTTTATGAATTCTTAATTGACCAAAAAATTTAATCTTTAATTTTCTTTTGATAACTTCATTACAAACTTCTATTAATGATTCTGGGTCACCATTTAAATCACTCTCATTAAAATGAAAAGATAAACCATATTTTTTACTATGCCATTCAAATTCATCTACTATTTTTTTAGGATCTCTTCTTCGCCACATAAATTTCTCTGAACAAAATGTACATCTTGACCAAACACATCCTCTACTTCCAGCAATTGGGATTAAATTTGTTCCTAAATAAGTTTTATATAGATTATAATCTATCCATTCATATCTTGGAAAATCAATTGAATCTAAATCATGTAAAAGAGGTGCAGGGGTAAATTCCCAATCAGAACTATCATACTTAGAAATCACACCAGGTGTATTTTTTGGTTTTTCCCCTTGTAGAAGTAATTTTACCAAATTAGCTAAAGATAATTCAGATTCACCAATAACCATATAATCATAATCTTTAAAAACTTTTGGTCCAATATCACTAAAAACACAACTATATCCTCCTACTAAAATAATAGATTCTGGTAACATTTTTTTTACAGTTCTGGCTATAGTTTTTGTTAAATTTAGATTATTACCATTTAAAGAAAAACCAATTATTTTTGGTTTGACTTTTAATATTTCTAAAATAATTTTATCGGTATATGTGCTAAAATAATTTTGAACATTATCGTTAGTATCCCAATCATCAACAAATGTTACATTCCACGGATCTTCAGGAAATTCAAACCCATTTAATGTTACAACATTATCAATATTATTTAAGATTCTATTAGAATGGTACATATGATATATAATAATATTGGCATCAAATACTTGGTAATTGATATTTATATTTTTTAAGATATTAGATACATGACCTAATCCATTTGGCATCATAGGTATATATCTAGGTGGTAATTCCATTAGTAAAAAATCTAAATTTTCATCAAACTTTATTTCTGGTACATCTATTGGATATATATTTAAACTAAACATCATTCTTCTTTAATATTATGTTATCAACTTTCAAGTAAGCTCCGTTTTAATCGTGTTTGTGTTATTTTTACCATATGCTCTTTAACATTCTTACCAAATAAATTTTCAAGCATATTTAAATATTTTTTATTTTCATTATAACTATGAAAAGCATTATCTCTAAATGCTACAATCTCTTTTGCACTTACAGTTTTTGATGGTAGTGGCTGAATATTATAAGAATGTTGTGAATAACCTGTCCACTCATTTGGTAATTTCCAACCCTCATTTAAAGCTATATTGTATAATTTAGACCCAGGATATGCCATAGCACAGTAAAAATTTGAAAATTCACAATTTAATTCTTGTGCCATTTTTAAAGTTTCTTGCATAGAATCAAGTGTATCATCAGGTAATCCAAATATATAATTCCCAATAACCCTTATATCATTTTCTTGTATCTTGGTTACTATACTCTGTATATCTTTTACTTTCATTTTTTTTGATGCACCATCTCTTACATCTGCATTTGCTGATTCTATACCTAAAGCCAACCAATTAAAACCTGCTTTTTTCATTTTTGCCAAAGTATTCTCATGTACTGTATCTACTCTTGCATAAGCCCAGATATTAAGACCTAAATCCTTTTCTATAAGTAAATCCACTATTTTCATATAATGTCTTTCATCTAAAACAAACATTTCATCAATTATTTTGATATTTTTAACACCATATTCTTTATTTAAAAACTCTATCTCTTCAACAACAATTTCAGGACTTCTATATCTTATTTTATTAATACCAAAAGGTGCATTTATACAACAAAATTCACATTGATAAGGACAACCTAAAGATGTATATATCGCACCATAAGGCATTCTATTTTTTATATCATCAAAACAATGCCAATTATGAGCTCTGTATTTATCCATAGGTAACAAATCCCAACTAGCCATTGGTAAATATTTATCCAAATTATCTATCAATTTTGGTTTTGGATTATTTTTGATAATATCTGCATCTTTATACCAAATACCACTTACTAAAGATAAATCCTTATGACCCTTTAAGCATTGTATTAACTCTTTTAAAGGAATTTGTTCTTCACCCTCAATAACAAAATCTATAGCCTCTTCTTCTAATGTTCTTTTTGGAAGAGCAGACGGATGAAGACCACCCATTACTATTTTAGAATTAATTGTTTCTCTTAATGCTGTAGCTATACAACCTGAAATAGTCATATTTTGCGTAGAAGCTGATGGTTGATTACCATATACTATGATAGCTACTAAAAGTGGATTTAACTCTTTTGCTTGTTTTGCTGTTTCTTGTGGAGTTATATTTTGAGCATTTGAGTCTATTATAGCTACACTAAAACCCTCATTTCTAAGATAAGAAGCATAAGAAGCTATTTGAAAAGGTGGTTCAATAGCTGTTAAATTTTCACCTAATTCTTGAAAAACTGCTTTTCTATCTCCTGGATTAATAAAAAGTATATCTATTTTATTTTTCACTATCAACCTTTAAAGATATTTTATATTTTAAAAACTCTAAATTATCTTCTATAAATACATCTGGATTGTTTATACAATTATGAATATCTATAGAGCCATTTTTTTTAGGAGCACCATAAAATTTATAATTATATTTTTGTATATAATAACCAAGATAATTAGCCTCTTTTATAAATTGTGGATATTTTAAATCTTTATTATAAAAAAACTTCTTATCTCTAAAATATTCTATTTTTGATGAAAATGAACTATCGTAACTATAACCTAATTCATTCATAAAATCTTGATTAAGCTTATTAAATTCATCATAATGAGCATCGTTAAATGATGTTTTATACCCTCCAATTTGACCATTAAAAAAAGTATCACTTGTTTCATCAAAAACTTTTTTACTATATTGTGTTGGAACACCAGGTATTTGAAGTTTTAATTGTAAAGACCAAATTAATTTAGTTTGTAATTCTTTTGTTCCTCCACCTTCTTCTCCTATAAGTTCTTCAAATGATACTGAGATAACATTATCAAAAAATAACCAAGCAATAAACTTTGAGATTCTATCTTCTATGCTTCCTAATAACCATTTGTCATTAATAAGTTTTTGTAACCTATCAGAAAACTCCAAATTATTTAAATAACCAGCAAAAGAAGTTTTACCCTCTTTATGATAATAATTTGCTTCAGAAGTGACAATATCTAATGGATTTCTATAAATAAAAACTGTAGGAGAAGTTACAAAAGGATGATCTCTGTTTCCAAAATCAGATCTGTAAACACTTTCATTAAAAAAACTTTTAGCTTCTGTATGAGAATTTGAATTTTCTATAAAATACCAATATCCACCTTTTGGATATACGGGACAAGTATGACCAGCTTTGTACCCAAATGATTCAAATAGTTTACTTAAAAGATGAGTCCCTGCTTTTGGTATAGAGACTAAAAATAATGGATTTTCTTTATAAAAATGTTTCCCTTTTCTAGCAATAATACAACCATCACTTAAATTTATATATTCTTGCAATTTTGTATCTATATTTTCAGTTGTTATAACTATGTTTTTTGAATTTAAATTTATTTTATTTACAAACTTTTTTTTATACTCTTTAGCCAATTTATCATCTGACTCTATCCTAAAATCATTTAACTTCATTAATTCTTCATAAAAAGATTCTTTATCTAATAATTTTAATTCTAACATAATTATTTTCCATCTTGTAATGTTTGAATCTCATCAAATAATATTTCAATCTTTTCAATCGATTCTTTTGAAAGATTTTGAGTCATATCAACAAAAAACATATCTTTAAAGTTTGCAAAACTATTATCATCAGAATACTGTTGTAATAATTGATTTACTATGCTAACTTTTGGGTCAATATATTTTGAAAAATCTTTAGCCAATTTAGAATCTACAAGGGATGATCTTTCTACAGATGAATATTTTTCTCTAGTAAATCTATCAAATTTATGTGAAGTTACAGCTATATTTGATTTATTCCAACAAAATTTAAATAAATTATCATCAGTAATATTATTACAAATTTTATTTTCATCAATATGATTATTGACTATCTTTTGAAAATCACTATATTTGCTTTCATCAAAATATTCAATTTTATCATAATTAAATGCATCTAAATATTTGTTAAAATTATATTTTTCTAAAATTCGTAAATGGTGATTGGTTAATCTATTTTTCCATTCTCCTACAATACCAAAACCTTTTCTAAAATTGTATAAATGATATTTAGGTATATTTATATGGTCTAATTGTTGCCATATATCTTTGATTTGTTCTTCATCTAGAGAAACATCTAATTTTTGTGCTACATATTTTATAGTCTCATGTGGGTGCTGTATTATATCTTCCCATTTTATTTCTGTAAAATGTTCTCTTACTTGTAATAATTCATCCAAATAATTGATAAGAAACTTTACTAAACCTTCAAATAAATCTAAATCAGTTAGTTTGTATAATGCCATAACTTCCCTAAATTCATCTTCATTAAAATCATCAATATATCTTGTAATATACTCAGAAGTGATTGCATTTATACTAAATACAGCAGAGTTTAAAATCCCTATAGGATTTCTTATAGATACAAATTTATTGTAATCACTATAATAATCATCATCTATCCAACTTTTTGGAAAATAATGAGAATGCACTACTCTATCATAATTTAAAGCTTTTTTTGGTAGATATAGTAAAAAAGTAAAATCACCATTATCTTTTATACCTATATATTTTCTGATTACACATTCATCATAATTATCTTGATTAATCCACTTTGGACCACCAACTAATAAATCAAATTCACCATTGTACATAAAATCATCCATATTAATTTTATCATTAAAAAAATTAAAAAAATACTCTTTTAAATATATACTAGATATAGCAATCAATTTATTATTTACTTTTCTATCTTTACTAGCTGTAATATTATCTCGTTTTGATAATATTTTATGCATAATACCTATTAATAATGTAAAACCACTTCTTGGTGCACCTAATGTAAAAATCTTATCTTCCATTTAAATCTCCTAATGTTATTATCTTCAAATCTTTATTATAATTTTCAATCAAAAAATTCTTAATCTCTGTTTCATATCTTTGAGATGCTATTAATACTTGATGAGCATATTTCAATATATCTTTATTTGATACAATTAAAATTCCAAATAATGTTTTGTCCCAATATTTAGAATTTGAATCAGTAAAAATTATATTTGAAGTATCATCCATAAGATTTATTAATTTATGCGATATTTCACCTGTTCCATAAATAACTAATTTATCTTGTAGTATCTTCGATAAATTCTTTTGGATTTTATTTTTTATACTATTTTTTATCTCCATAGGACTTAATACTTCTTCACTCTCACTCATTCTTAATTTTACCCTTTGTTCTGCATAAGGAGAAACATATAAACCTATCTCATCTAAAGCATTTGATAAGCGTTTCAATCTGTTAATTCTATCTTCATGATCAACAATAATACCATCTTTCTCCCAGTACCATAAATGAGCAGGAATAAATCTTGGATAATTTTTAAAAATTGTTTCTTTATCTCCTCGAAATTTAATATTGTATTTATCAGGATATGTATAGAAATCACTTCCATATCCTAACATTAGTATATTAATTCCTTCTACCTTTTTAATATAATCTTTATTTTTAACAATTCTTTGTATAGATTCTGTAATATCTTCTTCAGTCTCACCAGGGATACCTATAACAATATTTACACTTACATTTATCCCTGCTTCGTGGCATGTTTTTAAATTACTATCTATTAAAGACATAGGATAACCTTTTTTTTGAATCCTATTAGTATTTTTACTCCAACCATCTACCCCAAATCTCAAACTATTAAAACCAGCAGATTTTAAAATATCAAAAAAAGCTCTATCACTTTTATGATGTATTCTTAATTGCCCAATAAATCTAATAATTAGACCTCTTTTTATAACCTCTTTACATAGCATAACAAGGGATTCTGGGTCACCATTTAAATCACTTTCATTAAAATGAAATAGACTTCCAGTTTTTTTATTATGCCATTCAAATTCATCAACTATTTTTACAGGGTTTCTTCTTCTCCAAAAAAACTTTTCTGAACAAAAAGTACATTTAGACCATACACAACCCCTACTTCCAGCGATAGGAATAAGACGATAATTATTATAATCTACATACAAACTATAATCAATCCATTCATATCGTGGAAAATCTATTGAATCTAAATCTTTTAACATAGGTGCAGGTTCAAATTTTCTATCTTTAGAATCATACTTAGAAACTATTCCAGCTAAATCTTTAGGATGCTCATTTTTCAATATTTTTTGAACTAAATTTGCTAATGTTTCTTCAGCTTCTCCAATAACCATATAATCATACTCTTTAAATATATTTATAGCTATATCATAAAATACACAGCTATATCCACCAACAAGTATTACACATTCTGGAAATAATTCTTTAACACCATTTACAACTCTTTGAGTAAATTTTATATTATTACCATTTAAAGATATACCTAATATTTTTGGCTTTGATTTAACTATCTCCAATATAATTTTATCTATAAAATATTGAAAATGATCAATAATTTCATCATTTTCATCCCATTCATCTACAAAAGTATTATCCCATGGGTCTAAATAAAATTCAAAACCACTATTTGTTGTTACTGTTTTTAAATTATTTAAAATACGATTAGAATGATAAAGATGATATAAAATAATATTTGCATCAAACACTTGATGATTTATATCTATTGTTTTAAGGATATTATCTACATGCCCTATTCCATTTGGCATCATAGGCATATATCTAGGTGGTAATTCTAAAAGTAAAAAATCCAAATTTTTTTCAAATTCTATTTTTGGTATATCAATAGGATATATACTAAAATCTAACATAACTTACTCCAATACATATTGATATTCTCTACTATCACAAAATCGAATACTATTACCATTTCTATGAAAAAAATGTCCATTTGGTATATTTTTCTTTGTAGATATTATTTTTAAAACCATTTCACATATTACAGAAGCTTCTATCTTTGATCCAGAATTCATCTCTGTATTTGCTTCTCCAGGATTTATACCATTTATAGAGATAATTTTTGTGGGATAATTTTCTCTATACTCCTCTGCCATTGAAATAGTCAATGAATTTAAAGCAGCTTTTGACACATTATACAATCCATAACCATTTGTATTAGCCCAACCAGCACCAGAAGTAAAAAATAATACTCTTGCTATTTTATTGTGCATTAATTTAAAAACTTCCTTTGTTATTATCCATTGAGCTTTTAAATTAGTATCTATCATATCATCCCATCTTTTTTCTGTTATAGAAGATAACTTAGCATTTTTTTTTGCTGCTAAAGCTGCACAATTCAATAAAATATCTACAGATTCAAACTTATTTTTAATCTTATTTATAGTATTTTCAATACTTTGTATATCTGTTATATCACAAGAAGCAATCAAATAATTATTAGAATTAATATTTTTAACAATATTTATAGTTTCTACCAATTTTTCTTTTCTTCTACCTATCAATACAACATTTGCCCCAGAATTTAAAAGTGCTATACTTAAAGCTCTTCCATATCCTGTTCCTGCACCAGTAATCACTACTGTTTCATTAGCAAACTTATTATTATTCATCATTCATCCTATCTGTTTAAAAACAAATTTACATCAAACTAGCAGCTCTTAATGATTTTGCTACTTTTTCATTATCTTGAGCTAACTCTCTTAATGTAAATAACATACCTTTTACAATATCAAAATTCTTTTTATCTCTTAGGTAAATAGCTATAAATGGTGAAGCAAATACTAATCCCATTAATATATATAAACATTGTTAAATCTCTTATCAACCTGTTCAAATCGATTATTCATATCTACTCTTATTTACTTTATTTCATTTAAGATTTACTCTGAATTATCAGCAAATACAAAAGATTGTATTATTAATAACAATATTAAAATTTTATTCATAAATTATCCCTGTATTATTTTTTAAGATATAAATACTAGCATAATAAAACCCATATTTTCCTAAAGTTGGTGTTCTTTATAATGTCCCAAAAAAAACCACTTAATATTTAAAAAGATAAAATAAGAATAGAGAAATGAAGAATAAAAATGAGTACAAAAATGATGAATGCCCCCTCATATAATACTAAATATTCACTCCTTGATAGTTTATATATTTATTTTACTATAAACCATGGATTTAATAAATTCTTTTTATTATAGGTTATAGATTCTTTTTTGTTAAACTGATAAACCATTTTTCCAGCTTCTTGCACAATTATATCTGCTGATGCTGTATCCCACTCCTTAGTAGGGGAAAGTCTAGGATAAACATCTGCACTACCATCTGCAACCATACAAAGCTTTAAAGAACTGCCTTTTGATACTTGTACTATCTCTTTTGAGTTTAAATTATCAATAAAATCTTGCGTATCTTTTGATAAATGTGATTTTGAAACAACTACAGTTATTTTTTCTTTTATATCAATATTTATTTTTAATGGTAATTTTTGTCCATTTTTAAATGCACCTTCATTCTTTTTAGCTTTATACATTTCATTTGTATAAGGGCAATATACTACCCCTAAAACAGGAGTATTTTTATAAATCAAGGCAATATTTACAGTAAATTCACCATTTTTTTTAACAAATTCTTTTGTACCATCTAGTGGGTCTATACACCAATAATATTCCCAATCTTTTCTTATATCGTAATTTACTTGTTTATTTTCCTCTGACATTATTGGTATGTTTGGATAAAGTTTTAAAAGAGCATTACAAATAATATCATTGGCTTTAATATCTGCTTGTGTTAACGGTGATTTATCATCTTTATAGTTTATAGTAAAATCTTTATTATAAATTTCCATAATAGCATCTCCTGC
>Ga0256827_10003149_pt1 | contig 10525 bp, 4 predicted proteins | sample CV84metaG_FD_185977 | JGI IMG/M metagenome (GOLD analysis project Ga0256827, IMG submission 185977) | Hydrothermal vent microbial communities from East Pacific Rise, Pacific Ocean - CV84 | ecosystem: Environmental > Aquatic > Marine > Hydrothermal vents | place: Pacific Ocean: East Pacific Rise...
CATGCTCAATTTGAGGACGTAGATTTATCCGCTCCTTATGTTAAAAAAATAATCAAAAGGGAAGCAAAGGAACGAGGTAAAACCGTAAAGGAAATTACTGAAGACCTCCAACAAAGATTGGACATTCAGATGTCACACATGGAGCATGCCAATGAAAGGCAAAATGCTGTAAATAAAAAAAATATGATAGAAAGCATATTATTCGATTACATAACACCATCTGACAAAGTTCCTAAGGTTACTCTCAAAGAATTGAAGGAAATGATAAAATGGGTTAGAGTATCAAATCCAGCATTTTTCAAACTGAGGGACCCTATCACAGGTAAAAAAGTGAAGGTTTCAATTCACGTTACCCCAGCACCAAAATTTATCAAACAGCCAGAATGGATGAAACAGGTTGGAACAGCCGCAGCAACAGCAAACGGAGAATTGATTTTCAATGTTGCATTCTGTAAGCAATTAATCCAATACGCACATATGAAGGGTGTCAAACCTGCCGGCGGAATGTATGAAAGCAATGGAGGAAATATTCCTGATGCCTATGCATATATCGAATTCTTGATCCTTCATGAAATCTACCATATCGTACATGCCGATCACTTTTATGGCTCTGTAGATTTAGCAAACCTTATGATGAGGGATGGACCAGCGAGATGGCCAAAATTACTACAGTCAGCAGGATGGTCAGGTGACATTTCGACAAAACGAGGCAGAAAAACATTGCGTAGAGCAGCAAGGAGAGCCAATGGGAAAATCCAAAATTACATCGGGGATTATATCACGAATTATGAGCTAAAAAAGAAGGGTTACGCTCAGCTTCCGATAGGCCTTTTTGCATCAGAGTATAATTATGACTATTTCGACAGTATGGAGGACATTCAGATTGCTGTTCTTGATGACATTGAGGAGGGTACTCCAGACCCTCAAAATTCATTGATGGATAAAATCTCAGAAATGCAATCTGCAATGGATGAACACCTCGATGCAGACAATAATCAGGTTAATGGCGATGATGACTCTGATGGTTCTGATGGTTCTGGTGGTTCAGATTTAGGTGATATGCCTGATGAAGATGAGATTGCAGAAATGTCTCCTGAGGAATTAGCAGACATGCTAGACAAAATGAAGGGCGGAGAGGATAACGATATGGACCTCACGGATGAGGAACTTCAGGATATACAGGATATTCAGGATGCCATCGAGGATAGAATTGAGGATATTATGGAGGATGATGAGGTCTCTGACGAGGAAAAACAAGCAATCCAGGATGCCTTGGAAAACCAGGAAGATGGTCAATGGGAACACCTCAGCGGAGATGGCGAGGAGACTGAGAATGATGATGAATTTGATGATGAAGCAGACCCACTCGATGACGAGGATGATAGTGATGAAGCAGACCCTGATAATGCTATTGAAGGAGGTTCTGGAGCATCGTCATCAGCACCGGTGAATCCCGAAGACCCACTCGATGACAGTGACGAGGAGGAAAAGGATGAGGATGAGAAAACCGATCAGGAAAAAATTGATGATGCAATGAAGGAAACTGCAAAAGACGAGGATATGCTAGATGCCGATGAAAGGGATGAACTCACTTCTGAAAAAGTAGAAGAAGAAATTAAAAAAATGGAAGAAGAGGCAGAAGCAGAGGAAGAGGAAAGGATGAAGGCTGTTGAGGATGCTAAAGAGGCAAGGAAAAAAGCAAGAAACGGTGGTTCAGGTGAAGGTCTCAAAAAACCCGTAAAACCAATAAATTGGAAAATTTTACTCAAAAAAATGGTACCTAAACCTATCGACATTGAGGAAGAGAGCATTACCAAAATGCATAACAGGACAAAATCTTCACTGGCAATGGCTTTGGATTCTGATGATAATGATGGAATTGCTATCAAGGCTGGTATTATCAAGGATGAGAAAAATATTCAAAAATTGTTATTCGTGCTTGATAATTCAGGTTCTATGGCAACAACGATTGCAGGCGTGAATCCTGATATTATGAAGGTTATTGAAAAATCAAAACTTAATGGCATTGAAGATATGTATATTATTAAATTTGATAGTGATTGGGATGTATATAAGATAGATTTGGATAAAACAGGCAAAAAACATAAATTCAGACAATTTAAAAATAACATGGATATTGTAAAAAAGGCAGAATATCTAAATGACCCTAAAAAAGTTGATAAATTATTAGAAAAAAATTCATATCCAATAAAAGTTTTATTTAGAGATATGTGGGGCGGGGGAACTGAGTTTCCTGTAGAAATGTCAAAGATAATCCTCAAAATGATATCAGGGAAAGACGGAGCATTCAATGGTGTTATGTTTACTGATACTGATATCCTTGGTGACGGGAATATGGCTGTCCTTAAGAAAATTGCTTTAGTGGCATCAAAAAGACCTTTCAGTTTCAATATAATTCTAAACAATAGGGCATCATTTGATGCAGTAAAACCAAAACTTAGTGGTTACAAATATATATCATATATAGGTAAAAAAGAGATATAAATAAAAGAAAACTAGGAGAAAACACATGGGAAAATTTAAAGATTCAAAATTTGGAGATTTAACTGGACAAGACATCACAATGGGAAGCCTTTCACTAAGTGATTCTGATATAGACTCATTAGAAGGATCACCTGAAATATTTAGAGGTGATTATAATATGAGTGGGAATGATTTAGTGAACCTAGAATTTGCACCAAAAGAAATTTATGGAAATGCAATATTCGAAGATAATCTTATCAATTCCCTAAAAGGTTCTTTGGTTACAGTAATAGGAAATTTAAACTTATCAAACAATTATCTTAAAGATTTTAAAGGAGACATTAGGAAAGTTACAGGAAATCTTTTCCTTAAAGATTTAGAAAATTTTAATGAACTTCAAGAAATTGAATTTGCCCTTATGGAAGCAAATATTGTTGTTGGTGGTAAAATATACACGGATTTTGGTGAATTCATTCAGGATTCTAAAAAAGTACAAGAATTTAGTAAAAACCAAAGAATTGGTATTTTACAAAAATTTATTTAGATTAGGGAAAGGAAAATATTATGAAGAAAATGAAAGAAGATAATAAATTGTTTAATATAGTAAATCCAGATACAAAAAAAAGATATGAAATACCAATGTTAAATAAAAACGATCACAATTATAGGGAATTATATATTGTAGCAATGAGACTAAAACAGGAAGACCCAGAATCATTTGAAAGAATGATGGACTGGAAATAATGGAAGGGAGATGATAATGACAAAAGATTTTTACAAATATATGACAGAAAAAGAAGATGACATAAATATTGATAGTGAGGAAGTAGGTTCAGGCAAAGCAAAAAACTTTTCAAAAGTTTCAGCAAAGAAATCTAAAAAATACAAAATACCAGTTTCGTCAAAAGACGGAAAATTTGGTAAATTTGTTAAAACTGTTTTATTGAACATGATCAATACATCAAAAGGTCAGGAAAAAGGTTCTCTATTGCTTAAGGGTGATCCTGGAACAGGAAAAACATCATCGATTGAACAATTTGCTGATATTATCGGTATGAAAATTATTACAATCGAAGCACCACATGTTTCTGAAGATGCTATTATTTCAGTGCCTTACCTCGTAAAAACAGGAATGAATACCGAAAAAAAGACTATGGAAATGAAAGAGGATAAAAATGCTGCAATGGGCTTTGAGGTTGTAACAGCAGAAAGTTCACTTATCACAGACCTTAAAAATAAAAAACCTATGAAACAGGCTGAATGGGATAAAGCAGTGAATCGATATGCTCATATAGCAAAAATTAGGGAAGATTACAGAAAACCTATCGACAAAATCAGAGGGACATATAATACAATCCTATTTTTGGATGAATTTTATAGGACTGGCTCAAAAAGGATTCAAAATCTTTTCAGGACAATCTTAAACGGTTACCTTGGTGACACTCCAATTCCAAAAAATATTTACATTATTTTTGCATCGAACATGGACAACACAGACGGTTCACTCGATGAGGTTCCTTTAAATCATCAATTTAGTGCAGTGAATTTTGATACACCAAATAAAGAAGATTTTATGGCATACATCGGTTCTAAATTTGCAGGTTCTGAAGGCAATGAGAATGAAGCAGTCGTTAAGCCTGAGGTTTTCAATAAATTTATGGAACATCTTAGTGACGATGATATGGGTGACAAGGACGAAGAAACAGGCATCAGAGTATCTCCAAGGAGATGGGAAGAAATTATCAAATATATTAGTAATGGCATACCTCCAAAAAACCTAAAAGAAGCAGAAGCACTGGTTCAATTTGTCTATACGAATATGAAAGATTACAAAGAGGGCACTCAATCATCAAAAACTGAAAAATATGCTCAATTAGTTAGAGATTTGGTAAAAGAAAATTCTGAATTTGATGTATCTCATGTATCTGCACCAAAAGGTACGGATTGGGAAAATCTTTTTGAAAGCCAAATAAGAACAAAAATGGCATTAGGCTCTGATAGAAAATATGTAGCATCACTGTCTGGTAAACCTGGTGTTGGTAAAACTTCAACAATGAGAAGGCTTGCTGAAGATATGGGTGCAAAACTTATTGAGATTGACTGTGCTACTCTAAATTCTGAGGATGTCGTAGGATTAACTACACCAAACAAAAACGAAAATGGTGTAATGCAAACCAAATTTACAGCACCGCCACTATGGTCAAAGATTATGGATCAATATGACCCTACAATCTCAATTCCTGGTTCATCATATACACACATTTTATTTTTGGATGAAATTACGAGAGCATCGAAAAGGGTTATGAATTCAATCAGAAGCCTTATGTTAGAGAAAAAAGTTAATGCAAATTATGCTATTCCTGATGATATGATGATTGTTACAGCAATGAATCCTACAGATACAGGCACAGAAGAATTATCTGATCACCTTGCAGATGTTATGGATATTATTGATGTAGAGGTCAAGGATTCTGAACTTTACAAATACCTAAAATCTAAGGACTCAAACAAAGAGGCAAATGATGTTATAGGTTTTGACATTACAACAAGGGTTATCAATATTTTCAGAGAACTAATAAACAAACTAGAATCTGACGAAGATACATTCGGTGAACCAATTTCTGGAGGTTCTAAAAAATGGTATTGGCAATGGGAAGGAAATGTTATTTATGTTTCTCCTAGGGAATTGGATGATATGATCAGTGGTTCAATAGGTCAAGGAATTGCAGAATTGGTAGATTTCAATGATTATGATAGATCAAAAAATTATACTGATGATGAATATATAGAATTTCAAGACATTATAAAAAATAATATCATAGATAAAACTTGCGAACTTTTATCATTTATTGGCGAAGACAAACATAACATTGACAGACCTGGTATGCAGTATCTTTATGATTATATAAAATATCAAATTGAAACAGAAGATTTCGATGAGATTATGGATGTTCAATCTCAGAATATCGTATCAATCAAATCTATGGTAGAAGAAAGCGATTATGATTTTGACGGAATGCTAGAATATGACGAAATGGGTGATGTTATTGCTAGTTATGTTGAATCAGTGGAACCTGAAGAGGTTACTGCTAATGTATCAGATGTTATTGATGTTATCGTGAATGATTATGCTGATACTCCTACAATGTTTATTGACAATATCATAGGATTCTATAAAGTCATGAGTACATGTGATTGGAATGAGTACAGCGGAAAAATCTCTGCAAACCTTACACAAGCATTTTTGCAAAGAGGCTTAAAATCATATGCTAAAGCATTGTTAAAAAGTGCAATAACAAGCAACAGAAGTTATACTCCGGAAATAGATGGTCATAAATATTTTAGTATTTTAGAAGACCTTGCTGGTAGAAAAAATTATTTCAAATAATATTAGGCATTTGGCCTAATATTTATGTTCTTTTAAGTTCTTTTAAGTTCTTTTTAATGTTTGTTTGGTTATAATTATAGAATAAAAGGATAGAAAATGTTTAATTTATTTAAAGACAGAAACAACGTAACAGTTACAAAAGAAAATTGGAACAAAATAGAAAGTTTATTTGCTTTAAAAGAAAAAACAATATCAGAACAACAAACAATCATAGATAATCAAAGAATAGCATTGGCAGAAATGACTTTAAAATGTGAAGGTTTAATGAAATATAAAGAAAATGACGATTTGCTTTTTGCTTATGAAAACCAAGTAAAAGAAGATGCTAAAAAAATAAAAGCATTGAATTCAAGAGTAAAAAATTTAGAAAATACTTTAGTATCTGCCGAGAAAAAAGTATCTGCGGTCCTAGCACTCGAAAGTGCATATCTACAAAAAATAATCCATACAGAAAGCCAATTAAGACGATCAAATAATCCTTGCCCAGACTATGAAGCAAAAGATGATAGAGTTTTAGAATTAGTTGATTTATACGCATAGTTATATATTAAAAAATTAAGTATTGATTTGATATAATTTAGAATATATAAATATTAACATGGAAGATGGTATATATAAAATAATTTTAAAATACATCTAGGCAATTTTTAGCCACATCCACTTCCTATTTTTATATTTTCATTCTTAAGAATGTAATCAGGCATAATAAGCCATTTACAGAATTTAACATAATATAGTAAAATTATTGGCATTTTAATGCATTGCTATATTTTTGAACAGGAGAAATAATATGAAAATAGAAATCATTCATGCTGACGGTACGCGTACAGTAGCACAATCCCCACTAGACTTACAGCCAGGTGATATTTTGATTATTGATGGTAAAATCTCAGACATGAAAGACCTTATAGTAGGAGAGAATCAAATTATTGTCACGATAAATGGTAAGCCTTTTATTATCAATAATACTGATTTGTTTGAGGATAATGTCAATGATTACGACAACCTTCAAGATTTGCTATCTGATACTTCAGGAACACATACAGCAATCGTGTTTAACGAAGAGGATGGCATAGATTCTATCGTTGATGATATTAACGGATTGGCTGATTTAATGCAGACTGAAGCAGGTGAGGAAGATACACCTAAATCTCATGAATGGCATAGTGAATTTGCCGAACATGATGAACAACTTATTAATGTACAAGCTACACTCAGAGAAACAGGATTTAAAAGAGATTCTGATAATGTAGATGAAGAACATGAGGGAGATGAAAATGATAACATTTTTGATACTGAAAATGGGACACAAATTCTGGGTAATGAGGAAGGAGAAAAAAGAAAAAGCACTCCTGACACTCATAATGAACCAGATGGAAAGGAACAAAATCAAGAAACGACAGAGCCAATATCTGAGAATGAAGAGGACCAAGGAAGTTCAGAAACTCAGGAATCAAAAGAGCAAGAGGAAGAGCCAATACCAGAAAATGATGATAGCGAAAGCACTCAGGATTCAGAAACCACCGAGACAACCGAGACAACCGAGACTGTAGAAAATCATAGACCTGAAATAATCATTCAGGATAAAAATATTTTAACAGTCGATGAAGATGGTGATATAACATTTTCAAAAGGAGATTTGTTAGATAATATTTATGATGCAGACGGTGATGTTCTTGACATTGCAGATATTCAGACATCAGTAGGAGAAATTTCTAAGAGTTCTGCAGGTTCAGATAGTATATATACAATTCATGTTCCAGAAAATTATAATGGCACAATCGAATTAACCTATAAAGGCACTGATGGAAATTTAGAAACTCAAGGAAAATCTTTAATAACGGTAAATGAAATTAATGACATTCCGGTTGTCTCTATCATTGACCCAACCATCCTCGAAGATGAAAGTATCCAGATTCCAATGGATATTCAGGATGTAGACGGCGATGATGTTACTGTTTCAATCTTTAGCAATCCAAGCAATGGAACAGCAGAAATCCTTGAAAATGGTGACATTCTATACACTCCGGTAAAGGATTACAATGGTCCCGAAGAAATAATTTTAAAAATTTCTGACGAAGATTCAGTGACATACAAAACCGTTGAGGTTACCGTACAACCACAAAATGATGAACCTACAATCGAAATTGTAAATGATGTTACTCTATACGAAGATTCTGAAAGCATAATCTCATTTGACATTCAGGATATTGACGGTGATAACATCAATTTTAGTGTCAATGAACCAGAGCATGGTACGATTATCGTGGATGGCACTCAGATTACATACATTCCTGACCATGATTATGCGGGTGCTGATAGCATTGTCGTAAATTATTCTGATGGTACAGTGCAAAAATCTAGTTCTGTTAATGTTAATGTACTTCAGGTTAATGATGAACCAATCATCGAAGCAACCAATGAGGTTCACATGATTGAAGATTCAGTGCAAGAAATAATATTTTCAGCTTCTGACATTGAGGATGGAGAAAATGTTGAGATTAATGTTCAGTCAGATAACGGCATAGCAATCGCACAGGATGGCATGATAATATATTCACCGAATGCTGATTATAATGGCACTGATACAATCATTATCACAGTCAAAGACGAAGATGGCGCTATGACAACAAAAAACATAAATGTTCAAATCGATAATGATAATACGGATATTGCTTATGAGATTAGGACTGAGACACGCACAGAAACGCATACTGAAATAGTAGAACACACTGAAACTCGTGATATTGAGGTTCAGCATACACGCACAATAGAGGTAATAGATGAAGAGGCTAATACAGAAGCAGGAATTACACAAAATTCCGAAGGACAATGGGTTAGAACAGAGGAACAAACAGAAGTTTATACTGAAACTGTTACAGAACAAAAAACAAGGGATGTTCAAGAAACCTTTACAAATACAAGAGTAGAAACCGAAGAGTATCAAGAAGAGCATACTAGGACTGTAATAGATGAGGATGCTATGGCTGAAGCAGGATATTCAAATGATAACGGCACATATACAAAAGTTATCCAAGAGGAATTCACTGACACTAGGGATGTCGAAGAAACTTTTACAAACACTAGAACAGAAACTGAAGAGTTCCAAAATACAAGAATAGTGGATGACCCAGATACAATTGGCGTTAGAAATACAGATGTTGTAGATTCTGAAGCAATGGAGGCTAAAGGTTATGTTCATGATGAGAATGGTTGGTTTAAAGATGTTAAAGAAACTTTTACAAATACCAGAACGGAAACCGAGGAATATCAAGAGGAACATCAAAGAGAGGTGATAGACCAAGAAGCAATGGAAGCTGATGGTTGGGAACTTCAAGATAATGGTGACTACACAAAACCTGTCATAGAATATTATACTGATCAAAGAACTGAAACAGAAGAGTTCCAAAATACTAGGGAAGTTCAGGTAGAATTTCAAGACACCAGAGAAGTTCAAGAAACTTTTACAAATACAAGAACAGAAACCGAAGAATTTCAGAATACAAGAATAGTGGATGACCCTGATACAATGGGTGTTAGAAATACAGATGTAATTAATTCTGATGCTATGGAAGATTCAGGATATACTCTTGTAGAAGATACTTGGACAAAAACAAAAACAGAAACTTTTACAAACACTAGAACAGAAACCGAAGAATTTCAAGACACTAGGGATGTTACAGTCGAATTCCAGGATACCAGAGAGGTTATGGTAGAAGTTCCTTCAGAAGACATTGTCTATGAAACTGAAGAGTACATTGTCGATGAAAATATTCATGAAGAGGAATTTACTGATACAAGAGATGTTACAGTTGAGTTCCAAGACACTAGGGATGTCGAAGAAACATTCACAAACACAAGAACAGAAACTGTTCAAGAGGAATACCAAGAAACACATACAAGAGATTCTAATAAAATAGATTTTGATGCTATGGAAGATAAGGGTTTTGTTTATGTCAAAGATACATCGAGGGTGGAGGTTGACGAACTTCAATTAGGAACATTCGATGGTAAAGCATCAATGTCAGATTGGGGAGAATTAAAAACTGAAAGTTCAGGTGGATTCTTTGGTATGAAAATGTTTGGCGGTTCAACGAAAGAAACGATTGAATATAACCAAGATGATATTTCAGTCAAAATCACAAATTCTGACAACGATTTTGGTGTATATGAAAAACCAGATACATCATTAGGCAATGGAATTGGTACTGCAGATGGTGGAGGTATTAGCAGAGACGAAACAATGACATTTGAGATTGATGGTGGTACTGTTAATAAAGCAGAATTTACACTTTCAGGATTAGGTTCATGGTTTGATGAAGGAAGCAGTCATGCCACTAAAGTTACTCTTGAAGCAACAGACATTGAAGGAAACGAACTTCCTGCACAAGGTGGATATAGAGAAAATGGTGAAAAATCTGATACATATACATTTGAAAGTCCTATACCTATTGCAAGCATTACGGTTGGCACAGAGGGTGGTTCAGGTAATTTTGTTGTTGAAAATCTTACATTAAGCAGTACAGATGAAATTCAGATTCCTGCACATTGGGAAAATGCTAATGGTGAAACAGTAACACCATCGGATGATGAAATTGCTTATATTCAAGAAACATATGAAACAACAGAAACAAGGGATGTCGAAGTTCAGGT
>Ga0256827_10003150_pt1 | contig 10524 bp, 11 predicted proteins | sample CV84metaG_FD_185977 | JGI IMG/M metagenome (GOLD analysis project Ga0256827, IMG submission 185977) | Hydrothermal vent microbial communities from East Pacific Rise, Pacific Ocean - CV84 | ecosystem: Environmental > Aquatic > Marine > Hydrothermal vents | place: Pacific Ocean: East Pacific Rise...
AAGATTTATGGAAAAATACGCTCCAAATGCAATGGAATTAGCATCTCGCGATGTTGTTTCTCGCGCGATCCTAAATGAAATTCGTGAAGGTCGTGGTGTTGGTCCAAGAAAAGATGCTGTTTTTATTGATGTAACACATCTTGGAAAAGACTTAATTATGGAAAGACTTCCTGAACTTCGTGATTTAGCTATTACTTTCTTAGGTTTAGACATGATTAAAGAGCCTATTCTTATCTCTGCAACTGCACATTATTCAATGGGTGGTATTCCTGTAAATATTGCTGGAAATGTTCGTAAAAACAACACTGAATTTGTAGAAGGTTTCTACGCTGCTGGTGAGTGTTCTTGTGTATCTGTTCATGGAGCTAACCGTCTTGGAGCTAACTCAGTTCTTGAAGCATTACTTTTTGGTCGTTTTGTTGGTAAAACAATGGTTGATGAGATTGACAGTATTGAACTTCGTCCAGCTACACAAGATGATGCAGCTACTGCATTAGCAGAGATTGACTTTGTTCTTGGTAACAATGGCGATGAAACAGTAACTCAAATTAGAGAAGAATTACAACAATGTATGACAGCAAATGCTGGAGCTTTCCGTACTGGTGAGACTCTTGAAATTGCTGTAAAAACTGTTAAAGAACTTCGTGCTAGATTTGCAAATATTCGTATTAAAGATAAATCAAAAATCTTTAACACTGAGCTTCAAGAAGCTATTGAGCTTGGTCATATGTTAGATTATTCTTCATTTATTGTTGAGTCTGCACTTCCTCGTAAAGAGAGTCGTGGTGCTCACTATAGAGAAGATTTTGAAACTCGCGATGATGAAAACTTCCTTAAGCATACTATGGCTTATATGGATAAAACTGGTGATATTTCACTTGATTACATGGATGTCGTTCTTGGCAAACATGAGCTTAAAGCTAGAACTTACTAAAGGAAGATTATGAGTCATACTATTACTACACAAAAAGTAAACTTCAAAGTATTTCGTTTTAATGCAGATGAAGATTATCTTCCATATTATGAAAATTATGACATGGAAGTTACTTCAGAAGAAGTTGTACTTGATATATTAAACAGAATTAAATGGGATCATGACGGTAGTTTTTCTTACCGTCGTTCTTGTCGTCACGGTATTTGTGGTGCTTGTGCTATTAAGGTAAATGGTCGTTCAACTTTAGCTTGTAAAGAGTCTATGAACACTATGCTTGAATACTTTGGAAATGAGCTTACCTTAGAGCCACTTAGTATTAAGCGTGCTGTTAAAGATATGATTATTGACAAAGCTGATTTCTGGGAAAAACACGATGCTATTCATCCTTTCTTGGTATCTCACATTGATGAGCATCCAGATATGGAATGTGCAGTATCACCAGAACAAGCAGATGAATTAAATGATGCAGATTTATGTATTCAATGTGGTGCTTGTCACTATGCTTGTCCAGTAGTTGAACTAAATGAAGACTTCTTTGGTCCTGCAGCATTTGCTAAAGCTTATAGATTTGAAGCTGATGTTCGTGATGATGCTCATGATACAAGACTTCAAGAGTTAAATGCACTTGGTCAAGGTGTTTGGGACTGTGCTAAATGTTACGAATGTGCTGAAGTTTGTCCAAAAGAGGTTAATCCAATCGATAAGATTACTAAACTTCACCAAATGCTATTTAAAGAGGGTGTTGCAAAAAGTAATGTTGCGACTCGTCATGCAGTTGGGTTTAAACACTCTATTGAAAAACGCGGTGTACTTGATGAGGGTCAGTTAGTTCTTTACTCTGAAGGTCCTTCTATTGTTAAACATATTCCAGTAGCTATAAAAATGTTCAAAAAAGGCAAAATAGCAATGCCATGGAATATTCCAACATCTGATAATATGGATGAGATTAGCAAACTTGTAAAATCATCATCAACAGCTAAGTTTTAGGGAGAAATATAAATATGAGTAAATTAAAATACGCACTTTTTACAGGCTGTACAGCTAAACAAAGTACTCCTGAGCAAATGATGTCTACAATGGCTGTTGCAAATAAACTAGGAATTGAGTTAATTGAACTAACAGAAGCTTCATGTTGTGGTGCTTCACACTTACAAGATTATGATGACTTTTTATCATTAGTACTAAATGCTAGAAATATTGCTTATGCTGAGAAACATGGTCTAACTATGGTTACAATTTGTAATACTTGTCAGCTAAACACTTCTATGACTAAACACCGTTTAGATAATAATGCAGAGTTAAAAGCAAGAGTTAATGAAAAACTAGCAGAAGTTGGTTTAGAGTACAAAGGTACATCACTTGTAACTCACTTTCTTTACGCTATTATTGATGACTTTGGTCTTGATAAAATTAAAGAGATGGTAGTTACTCCACTTTCTAACTTTAACATTGCACCTTTTTATGGTTGTCATAATATTCGCCCATCTGAACTTGCAAATGAAACACACAAAAATAAAGAAAATCCTTATAATCCTACTTCACTTGATGATTTAATCATTGCTTGTGGTGGTAAGAATGTTGATTATGAAGAAAAAAACAAATGTTGTGGTTTTCACATTGAGCTTCAAGCACCAACAACTGCGGCAAAACTTACAGGTAATGCAATAGCTGGTGCTACTGATAACAATGCAGATATGATGGTAACACCATGTCCACTTTGTCACTTAAAACTAGATACTCAAACACACCATGCATCTGAAGCAATCGGTCGTGAAGTTGAACTTCCAGTTCTACATATGCAACAAATGATAGGTCTAGCTCTTGGATGTACTCCAGAGGAATTAGGTTTACAACATCACCTAGTTGCTGTAGATATCTAAAACCTCTCTACCCCTAGTTCCCAAGCTTCAGCTTGTGAACTATAAGCTATTCTAATTTTATATTTAAGATATTGACTTCCATATGTAATTACATTATAATTACTAAGAAGGACTTTATTATGACAACACTTACAAAGATTGGAAACTCTCAAGGTATACGAATTCCTAAACCTTTGATACAACAAGCACATCTTGAAAATGCTAACTTAGAATTAGAAGTTTTAGATAATGGCTTACTTATAAAACCAATAAATAATATTGGTAGAGATAATTGGGCAAAAAATATACAGCAAGTGATTTCAAAAAATCAAGATACTAATGATGAAGCTATTTTAGAAGACTTACTTAATGATAGTGATTTGGAAGAATGGCAATGGTAGTAGCTATTAAGCGATATGAGATTTATCTTGTAAAACTTAACCCTACTGTTGGTTCAGAAATACAAAAAACAAGACCATGCATAATAATTTCACCAAATGAAATGAATGTTTTAAAAACAGTAATCGTGGCGCCAATGACTTCTAAAGGTTTTGATTTTATATTTAGACCTAAAATCACATTTAAACAAAAAGATGGTTTGATTCTACTTGACCAAATTAGAACAGTTGATAAAACTAGGCTTGTAAAAAAGCTTGGTGATGTTGATAAAAAAATATCTACGAATATATCTAAAACACTTGTTAAAATGTTTGAAGCATAAACAATAATATAAAAGGTAAATAATTATGTCAAACTCAATAGAAATAATCTCATGGAATGTTAATGGTATCCGTGCAGTAGGAAATAAAGAAGCTCTTAAGTGGATAGATGAACGCCAAACTGACATACTTTGTCTTCAAGAGATAAAAGCTCAAGAGAGTCAAATACCTGATGATTTATTTTCTAAAGAGTATATAGATATTAAAGTAAATTCAGCTGAAAAAAAAGGTTATAGCGGGACTATGACTTGGAGTACACTTCAAAGTGAGTATACCTCTACATGTAGAGAGATTGATACTTTAAATGAAGGACGAATTGTTGAAACTCATTATGGAGATATAGTTTTATTTAATGTTTACTTCCCAAATGGTCAAAGAGATGAAGAGAGACTGGCTATAAAAATGAAATTTTATGATGATTTTTTGGCTCATTGTGAAGAGTTAAAAGATGATGGAAAAAGCATAATAATTTGTGGCGATGTAAATACTGCACATAAAGAGATAGATTTAGCAAATCCAAAAGCAAATAGCAAAACTTCAGGTTTTTTACCAATAGAGCGTGAATGGATAGATAAACTTATTGAACATGGATATGTAGATACTTTTCGTTATGTAAATGGTGATAAAACTGACAAATATAGTTGGTGGAGTTATAGATCTGGTGCTAGAGATAGAAATATTGGCTGGAGAATTGACTATTTTTTCATCAGTGAGGATCTATGTGAAAACCTTGAGGATGCCTTTATTTTAGATAACATTAAAGGCTCAGATCATTGTCCAATAGGCATTAAACTAAGTATTTAGCAATTTGATAGTTATTATTGATTAGTATCAAGTTGTTGTTACTAAATATAACATATAATTGATATAAATAAATAACAAAAGGATATACATGTCACTTATTCCAAGCGATGCACAAAAAATAGAAGTTAATGGAGCTACTGTTGATTTTTTTGAATTAGCAAAAGATGGAGTATCTACTTATTACTTCGATACTTCAAAATGTGGACCACCAGATCCAATGGTAAATGCAATGAGCGGTCTAGCACTAATAAAAGGAAACAATAACACTCTTGTTATGATTAACCATAAAGCTCCAGGTGGACTTTTTGCTAAACTTGCTGATGATATTAGTCATACTGCACAAGATGTTGAGGGTGGATTAGTAAAAATAACTTTTACAAATAACGCTAACTCTTCTGCTGATTCTGACTTAACTCAAACTGCTTGTCACTAAGGTAGTAGATGTTTTCAGTTTCTCAAGATTTTGCGCCACCATTTAAACTAATTGCTCCATTTTTTATTTTTGGTAGTATTTTTTACATCTTGGCTGTAGCTTATCTATTTTTTTTCTCAGCTGAAAACTTATCAATTGTTGATCCAAAAGTACTAAGTTTAGTTCATCTTTTCTTACTTGGTTTTGTAATGATGACTATTTTTGGTGCAATGGCTCAACTAGTTCCTGTAGTTTTAGAAGTTGGACATTTTGGTGTTGAACTTTTTTACGCTATTTGGCCACTTTTAGGCATAGGAACAACTCTTATGGCTATTGGTTTTTTAAATTCTCCACAACTATTACCTTATGGTGGCGTAGTTGTACTTACAGCTATGATGATATTTGTAATGGAGATATTTTTAACAATTAAAAAAGTAGAAAAATTCAACATTGTAATGACTAGCGTACTAATCTCAAACACTTTTCTTTTCTTTGGAATTATATTTGGTTTAGTAATGGCACTTTCATATGCTGGCACTCTACATGTAGACATTAGTAATATACTTCGTTCTCATGTTTACTTAGTTATTGGTGGTTACATAAGTATTACACTTATGGGGCTTTCAGTTGTACTTTTACCAATGTTTGGATTAAGTCACGGCTTTTCAAAAAAACCACTTGAAGTATCTATTTGGCTTATGAGTCTTGGTGTTAGTTTTGTAGTAAGTTCATCATTTCTAGATTTTAACTTTTTAGAATATATTGGTTATACACTATCAATTCTATCTTTATTCTCATACTTTTACTTAGTTAAAACTATCTTTGAAACTCGTGCTAGAAAAGAGATAGATGTATATGCTAAGAGTCTTATATTTGCATATTTTAGTATGCTAGGGGCTTTAACATTAGGTATTTTATATCTTATAAATGGGTTTGAACCATTAGTACTTGCAAGTGCTTGGCTAATCTTTTTTGGCTTTTTTGGTTTTGCTATAACTGGGCATGTTTATAAAATCGTGCCTTTTTTAGTTTGGTTTGAAAGATTTTCACCACTTGTTGGAAAACAAAAAGTACCAATGTTAGCAGATATGTTACCAGAGAAAAGTTCAGATGCACAGTTTGTATTTGGTGTAGTTGGAGTTATAATTATAACTATAGCTATATTATTACAAGATGAAACATTCATAAAAGCAGGCGCTTCATTTTTATTTGTAAGCGCTTTGGCATTTTTTAGAAATGTACTTTTTATGATAAATTTTAAACCATAAAATAAAATTAAGGAAACAAATAATATGTATACAAAAGAAGAATTATTTTTAGCAATATCAACAGTAATTGACCCAGAAGTTGGTTTTAACCTTGTAGAGATGGGACTAATTTACGATGCATCTTGTGATGAAGATGGTAATGCTCATGTTACAATGACACTATCTACAAAAGCTTGTCCAATGCACCAACTTATTCAACAATGGGTAAAAGAATCAGTTGAAAAAATGGCAAATATTAAAGAGGTTGTTGTAGATGTAGTTTGGGAGCCCGAATGGAACCCAACTATGGCTGATGATCATGTTAAAAAGATTTTAGGTGGTGGAAGATAATTAAGTTGATGATAACTCTACTAAAGTAATTGATTAATATATGTATTGTATTATAAAACCATGAAAAAGAAAATATTATTATTTAGTTTTATTTTAAGTACTGTTATATCTGCAAATACTTTATCTATGCAAGAGTGTATAGAGAAATCTATACAAAATCATCCAGATATAAAATCTTTTAAATTAAAAATAAGACAATCTAAAAAATCTTATGACTCAGCTTTTGCAGATTATTTACCTCAAATAGATATGCAAGCAGAGTACGATCCCATAAGAACTTTTGCCCTACCAGTAAATGGAAACTTCCAAACAGAAGATGAAGATCAATGGTCTGCTGGAGTTTTCTTACGACAAAAGATATGGGATTTCAAAAAAACATCCTCCAAGGTAAAAGCTTCAAAATTTGATGAAGATATTTCTAAATTATCACTAAAAGAAGCACAGGCACTTTTAGTTTATAAAGTTAAATCATTATATTTACAAATGGTCTTACAACAAGAAGCAATAAAAGTGAGACAAAAAGATTTAGAAGCAAAAGTAGCTTATTATGAACAGTCAAAAGCATTAGTAAAACAAGGTTTAAAAACAAATGCAGATGCTAGTAGATTTTTGGCATCAGTATATGATGCTAAAGATAATCTAGCAATAGCACATGCTCTTTATGAAAAAGCAAAATTATCTTTAAGTCTTTATATGGGTGAACATATAGAATCTAATATTGAGTTAGAAAATAAAACTATAAAACAAGATTACTATTTCAATGAAAACATAGAAAACGATGTAATAAATCACAACTATCAACTAAAAATAGATTCAAAAAGTATAGATAAAAATATACTATTACACAAATCGGCAAAAGCTTCACACTATGGTTCTTTAGATGGTTTTGCATCATATAATCATATAGATTCATTAGGTGATTATGATGATAAATTAATTGGAATTTCCTTAACTATACCAATATATAGTGGTGGAAGAACTTCTGCAGATGAACAAAAAGCACAAATAAGTACACAAATCTCAAAACAAGCACAAGCCTCTAAAGTTTTAGCTATAAAAGAGGAACTTAGTGGATTGCTAATAGATATAAAAAGATATGACAATACAATAGCAGCAAAAAAAGCACAAATTGATGCAGCAAATGAATCTAAAAATGTACTTGAAGCCCGCTATAAAGAGGGATTAAGTACATACATAGAGGTACTAGATACTGTTAGTGTAGTTTTAAATGCAAAACTTGGATTACTACAAACATACTACTCAAAATCAATGTCAATTAATCAAATAGAGTATTTAAAAGGAAAAATATAATGAAAAGTATAAAAAAGTATTTAATATTTTTAGTAATTTTTATAACTATCGCTTTAGCTTTTTATAATAAAGTATATATACCAAAAAGAACTTATAAAACTATCTCTGCTACAAGAGGCAGTATAGATGTAGAGGTATTTGGTATAGGTGAAGTTGGTGCTAAAAATCTATATATTATCAATGCACAAACTGGTGGAGAGATACTTAAACTTTTTACTGATGAAGGTAAATGGGTTAAAAAAGGTGATTTACTAGCTACACTTGATCCAGTAGAATTACCACAACTATTGCAAGAAGCTAAAATATCAGTTACTAAAGCAGAGTCTGAGCTTGTAGCTTCTCAAAAAGAGCTTGATAGTCTTCAAGCACAAAAAGTATTGGCTAAATTAACTTATAATAGATACTACAAACTAAAAAAACAATCATTTGCATCACAATCAGAATATGACAAAGCTAAAGCAGATTTAGATGTTATTGAGGCACAACTAAAAGTTACAAAAGCAAGAATAATATCTGCAAAATTAGAAATAGATCGCTCCAAAAAGGCTGCAGAGTCATTAGAAGTTAAACTATCACGCTTTAAAGTATATTCACCAGTTGATGGTTATACAATACTAAAATCAGCAGAGGTATCACAAACCATAACACCATCACAAATAATCTTTGAGATAGTAGATCCAAAAACTGTATGGATAAAAGCATATATAGATGAAAAACTTAGTGGTGCTGTAAAAGTTGGGCAAAATGCAAATATAACTCTTCGATCACAAAGAGAGATAAAATACAAAGGAATTGTAAAAAGAATTGTTGCCAAAAGTGATGCTATAACACAAGAAAGGGAGGTTGATGTTGCTTTTGAAAACTTACCTATTCCTTTTTATATTGATGAGCAAGCAGAAGTTTTAATTGCTACTAAACATTTAGATAATGTTTTAAAAGTACCGCCTAGTGCTATTGTCTATAAAAATGCAAAACCTTGTGTATGGGTAAAGAAAAATAATACAGCGCATTATAAAAGTGTAGATATAATTGCTAGAACTAAAAATGAGATAGCTATAATAAATATAGATATTAATACTATTATAATCATTCCTAATCCACAAAAAAAGCCCTTAAGTGAAGGTATGAGTATACATTAATGATTAATTTAGCTCAAAAAGATATATCACATTCATTAGGTAAGTTTTTAGTAACTGCTATGGGTGTAGGTTTATTACTTGGTATAGTTATTGTAATGATTGGAATATATAGAGGTATGGTAGTTGAAGCCGAGATATTAATAAATGATATTGATGCTGATTTATGGATTGTTCAAGAAAATACTCTTGGACCATTTGCTGAAGCTTCACGAATACATGAAGATTTAAAAGATACAATTAGAGTTATAGATGGCATAAAAGATTGTGAAGCACTCACATTTCAAAATATCCAAATACCAAGTAAAGTAAAACCAACTCGTGTTGTAGCTGTAGGATTTGATCCAAATGGAAGTTTTAATCCAATAAATCCTAAACGAATTATAAAAGGAAGAGGCTTACAAAGAAATCATTATGAAATAGTTATTGCAGATAATGTAGGGTTTGATATTGGTGAGTACATACTTCTAGGTAGGGATGAATATAAGGTAGTTGGAGTTACCCATGGTAGTGTATCTTCTAGTGGTGATCCACTTGTTTTTATAAGTCTAAAAGATGCCCAAGAATTACAATTTTTATATACTAATAATCGTATACGAAACGATAGAGCAAGGGGTATTAAAAATAATGATGGACATATGGTAAACACAATAGTAGCGAGAGTTAAAAATGCTTACTCAGTTAATGCTGTGGCAAAAGAGTTAAGAAGGTTTAAACATAAATCTGTTTTTACTCAAGCGCAACAAAGTGATATACTTACCAAAAATCTCATTGAAAAACCATCTAAACAAATAGGAATGTTTGCAATTATTCTAATAGTAGTTTCTACAATTATTATTGCACTTATCATATATACAATGACTCTAGAAAAAATGAAAGAGATTGCTATTATGAAGCTTATAGGTCTTCCAAATTATATGATTGTTAAGATGGTTATTCAAGAAACAGTATTACTTGGTATATTAGCTTTTTCATTTGGAACAATATTTTCTAAACTTACTTATGATAAATTTCCAAAAAAAGTAGTACTTATAAATTCAGATATTATGGCTCTGTTCGTAGTTATCTTAATTGCTTCAATTTTAGCTTCTTTTATTGGTGTTAAAAAAGTAGTATCTGCAGATCCAGCTACTGCAATAGGTGGATAGTATGCATTCTAAGCAAAGTATAAAAATCGAAAATCTTACTAAAAGATTTAGTAAAGGTAGTGAAGTTGTAAGTATAGTTGAAAACACTTCTTTTAGTATTAACAAGGGTGAGCTTGTAGCATTAGTTGCTCCAAGTGGTGCAGGTAAAACTACACTTCTTATGATGATAGGTTGTGTAGAGGAACCTACAAGTGGAACAATTTATCTTGGAGATGACAAAGTATATGAAAACAGATGGCTTACTAAAGAAACAAGAAAAATAAGACGAGAAAAAATAGGTTTTATTTTTCAAGCACATTATCTCATACCATTTTTAAGTGTATTAGAAAATATTACTTTAGTTCCACAAACAAATGGTATCTCAAAAGAAGAATCTGAAAAATTTGCAATGGAGTTGTTAGAGTATTTTGATATTGCAGATAAAGCAGATTCCCTCTCATCTGAACTCTCAGGTGGACAAAATCAACGCGTTGCAATAGCTAGAGCATTAGCAAATAAACCACAAATAATACTAGCAGATGAACCAACTGCAGCACTTGATTCTCAACGCTCAGTTGCTGTTGTAGAGATGCTAAAAAAAATAGCAAGAGAACAGGATGTAGC
>Ga0256827_10003151_pt1 | contig 10524 bp, 8 predicted proteins | sample CV84metaG_FD_185977 | JGI IMG/M metagenome (GOLD analysis project Ga0256827, IMG submission 185977) | Hydrothermal vent microbial communities from East Pacific Rise, Pacific Ocean - CV84 | ecosystem: Environmental > Aquatic > Marine > Hydrothermal vents | place: Pacific Ocean: East Pacific Rise...
CTTCTTTTTGTTTTTACATTAATTGCATTTTTTATCTGGGATTCTATTTGGTATATACCAGTTGTATTCTTTATTATAATTTTAATAACAGGATATTTTAGCTATAAAGAATTTAATTCAAAAGAAGGAATGATGACAATTCCTAAAATAGAAACTTTTAGAGACTTAATTGAACGAATAATAAAGGAAAAATATATTACCAACAACAAATAAATCCAATTCACGGTAAGTGGATTGTTTCGAACAAAACCGTATTTTTAATTTATTAATTATTATTTGCTATTTATTATTTGAGATTTTTGCCCTTCGGTATAAAGGTTCAGACTTTTTATGTACCTTTATTCTTTTAAGAAGAAATAATGGATAAAGAAGATGATAAAATAAATTTATTTGAAGAACTTTTTATTAAAGGACAGATTTATAAAAATGTTTCTGAAAAGAAAAATATTTGGAAAGAAATTGCTGAAAAATTAGATGGTAAATTTATTATTAAACAAACTGTAAGTAAAGATTTAACCTCTTTTGTTCTTAAAATTCCATACAAAGACCAAATAATAATTTTAACAGAAACAGATACGAAACCGTTAAAAAGTAAAATAAGTTTAAACCTTAAGGAACGATTCGAATTAAGTATAAGTTGGGAAGATAGGATTGAAAAAATTATGAAATTTTTTGGTAGTCAAGATATCGAAATTGGATTTTCTGAGTTTGATACAAAATATATGATTCAATCTAATAATCCAGACAAAACGATTAAAATCTTAACAAACTTGAAAGATTTAATTTTAAAACAGAATATCTACTTAATTTCTTTAAGACAAGAAAAAAATCAAAATCACAAGTTAATTATAACGAAAGATAGAAATACAAAAAAACTATCGGAAATGATTGATTTTATCAAACTTAACTTCAAATTAATCGATAATCTTCTTTATAAAAAATAAGATACAGCTTTAAGCATAGTTTACATTTATTATTATTTGAGATTCTTGCTTTTCGGTAGGAATGTTTTTTTGTGAAAAGAACTTGCAAAAGGCGATGTTTACATTAGGGATAGCAGCGATATCCTTGGCAAAGCCAAGATACAAGCGGATAGCCCGACCCGATAGGGGAATGCCCAAAGAAATTGTATAAATCTGTTGCTTAACAATGGAAAATACTTGTGGGTTCGTTATATATTTTATACTTTTCATACCTTAAAAAAAACGAATTAAAAACTAGATAAATTAAAACGATGAAAGAGGTTTATATTGTATCGGCAGTAAGAACTCCACTAGGAAGTATGGGTGGTTCTTTGTCAACAGTTCCTGCTACACAGTTGGGAGCTACAGCTATAAAAGGTGCTATTGAGAAAATAGGCTTAGATGCTAACGAGATTGATGAGGTGTTTATGGGTAACGTTTTGCAAGCAGGCAACGGACAGGCTCCAGCTCGTCAGGCGGCTTTGTTTGGTGGTGTGCCTAATACGGTTCCTTGTACAACCGTTAATAAGGTTTGTGCTTCGGGAATGAAGTCTATTATGTTTGCTGCACAGACTATTATGTTGGGTGATAACGATGTAGTTGTTGCTGGTGGTATGGAGAATATGTCTATGGTTCCTCATTATGCTAATATGCGTAATGGTGTGAAAATGGGCGACGTAAAGGTTGTTGATGGAATGATAAAAGACGGACTTTGGGACGTTTACAATAATTACCATATGGGAAATGCTGGTGAGCTTTGTGCTAAGGAAATGGGATTTACTCGTGAGGCACAAGATGAGGTTGCTACTAACTCTTATAAAAGAGCTGCTGCTGCTTGGGAAGCTGGTAATTTTAATGACGAGATTGTTCCTGTTACTGTTAAAACAAGAAAAGGCGAGATTGTAGTTTCTGAGGACGAGGAATATAAGAATGTGAAATTTGAGAAAATTCCTCAATTGCGTCCTGTATTCCAAAAAGAAGGAACAGTAACTGCTGCTAATGCTTCTACTATAAATGATGGTGCTTCTGCGCTTATCTTAATGAGCAAAGAGAAAATGGAATCTTTAGGTTTGAAACCTTTGGCTAAAGTTGTTGGATATGCTGATGCTGCTGGTGCTCCTGAATGGTTTACTACTGCTCCTGCTAAGGCTGTACCTAAGGCTGTTGCTAAGGCTGGTTTGTCTTTAGATGATATCGATTATTATGAGTTGAACGAGGCTTTTGCTGTTGTTCCTATGGCTGCTATTAAAGAATTGAACTTGGATAGTGAAAAAGTAAACGTTTGGGGTAGTGGTTGTTCTTTAGGTCATCCTCTTGGAAATACCGGAGCAAGAATCGCTGTTACACTTATTAGTGTTCTTAAAAAGAATGGTGCTAAGTATGGCGTTGCTTCTCTTTGTAATGGTGGAGGTGGTGCTTCTGCTATTGTTATAGAGGCTGTTTAATCAAGAGAATTTCCCGAGGCTTGCCTCGGGATACCAATATCACCTCTCCTTGAGGAGAGGTCAAAACTTAAAAAAGTTTTGGGTGAGGTGTAATAAAGAAATTTCAGAAATTTCTTTTATTCTTATATGAGATATTTAACGCTTAGCGTTTTTATAATATTTGGAGCTCAAGTTTTTGCTTGGGCTCTTTTTATGCACAAATTTTTTTTGAGTATTTTGTTGTATTAAATAATTGTCTTATTTTTTATTAAAAAAACAATCAAGGCTTATCTTTTAGAAAAGCAGCAGCATATTCCTGTAGGCTATCGTCAATTTTTCGGTATTGAAAATCGATAGCATCTTTAAGCTTTTGGGAGGAATATTGTAGATTTTTATGAGCTATTTGTGCCGATTGTTTGGTGATAAGAGGATTCTTTCTTGTTATTAGCGATTTTGCAAATTCCCATCGCCAAGCTATTTGAGAGAGGGTAGGATTGGCAAAAATAGAGGCGGGTTTAACATTTAAATATTTCGCTATTTTATGAAAGATTTCTTTGTACTGAATGTTTTCGGCATTTACAATATAGGATTGCTGAAAACACTGTGGGCATTGCATCAATTGTATCATTATCTTTGCAACATCTTGGGCGTCTACAAAGCCTGTCGTTCCCAAGGTATAGTATTTTAATCCCTTGTAAATTGTGTTAAATATCTGAGAACTACCAGATTGCCAATTTCCAATACCTAAAATAATAGAAGGGTTGATAATAACAGCTTGTAAACCTTCGGCAATACCTCGCCAAACTTCCATCTCCGATAAATACTTACTAATAGAATAAGCAGAGTTTTTACCAGTATCTACCCAGATTGTTTTTTCATTTACCTCTGCATTGTCGATACTGTCACCCAAAGCTGCAATAGAACTGACAAAACAAAATTTGCTAATATTATTTCTTAGACTAGCGTTTACAAGGTTTTTAGTAATAAGCTGATTATTACGAATCATTTGTTCAGTATCTTTTTTCTGATAAGAAATTTGTGCCGCACAGTGATATATTTCGTCAATATTTTGCAAATTTTCGTCTAAATCTACATCATCTACAAGGTCAAGATTTATCCATTGTATTTTGTTAAGGTAAGTATTGGCATCGGGTAAATAGTGCTGAAAAATTTTTGCCGTTAGCTGTAAAGAAGATTGTGCTCTTTTGATAGCATATATCTTATCGTTTTGCTGTGTTAATTGCAAAAGAAGGTAAGCACCCAACATTCCTGTTCCACCAGTAACAAGTATCATATATTAATTATTTATGCTACAAAGATAAATGTTTTCGATTTATAGCTGATGCTTTCGTTCTTTTTATTATTTTCGTTGGTCAATGCTAAGAACAAAATTATATTATCTTTCTTTTTTACTGCTTTTATCTTCCTTGAATATAAAGGCGCAAAAGACTTTTTTGCTTCTTGATAAGCAAGAGAGTATAAGATACGAGTCTATTAATATTGGTAATCTTGATACTTTTCATTCAGCTATTTTACCGCATATTTTGCCTTCACCTTTGTATTACGATACGCTTAATATTTCTTTAAAATTAGCAATAAGAAATACTTTTGGGAATAAGGTGTTTAATGATAAGCTGCTATATATCAATAGTTTAAAAACACACATTTATCCCATTGCTAATTTGTCGTATGCACAGGATTTTGCAAATTCTGTATCGCCTCAATTATGGAGTTCAGGTTTTGCAATAGAAAGCAATTGGCGTAAAACCTGGCATTTGCAGGCGGCTTTTTGGGGCGGAATGGCTACTTTTTCTACTTATCAAAAAAGATTTATAGATAGCACTTCTGTTTTGCCTTCTTTGGGCAGATACAATGCAAAATTTACAAATACTTATTCTTTTACAAATTTTAGAGGCTCTGTCTTGTACACCGCTTCGCCATATATTTATTTTCAGTTGGGAAGGGATAAAAATTTCTGGGGCGATGGTTATCGTTCTTTGTTGCTTTCCGATAATGCTGCGGCTTATCCTTTTGCCAAGGTAATGGTAAATGTTTGGAAGATACAATATGTTATTTTGTATCAATTTCTTGAAGATGTAAACGAAAAACATCAGTGGGAGAAAAAATATATTGTTTCTCATTTTTTAAGTTGGAATATTGGTAAGCGATTTAATATTAATATGTTTGAGTCGGTTGTCTTTAGGGACAAAATGCCCAATGGAGCTTCTCGTGGTTTTGATATTAATTATTGGAATCCGATTATATTTTTTAGACCTGTGGAGTATTCTATAGGTTCTCCCGATAATGTTATTATGGGTAGTGGTTTTCGTTGGCGGTGGTTTAACAATATGCACTGGTATGGGCAATTTGTTTTAGATGAGTTTATGTTAAAAGAATGGCTTGATAATAATAATTGGTGGGCGAATAAAGTTGGTTATCAATTGGGTTTTAAGATGTATAATTCTTTTGGTGTAAAGAATTTAATGCTTAGAGCAGAGTACAATACGGTAAGGCCATATACCTATTCGCATCGTTCAAGTATGGAGAATTATGGCTATTTGTATCAGCCTTTGGCGCATCCCTATGGTGCTAATTTTAAAGAATTTCTTGCGTCGGTATTGTATCAGAAAAACCGATGGAGCTTTTCTACAAGATTATCGTTTGTAAAAGTGGGGATGGATAAAGATGGTTTGGATTATGGACAAAATATTTATCGCTCCTATTTAGAAGTTCCCAATATTTACGGTAATGTATTGTTGCAAGGCGATTTAACGCATATCAACGAATGGGAAGCAAAAGTTCGTTATCTTTTAAATCCTTCTTGGCATTTGTCTGTAGAGATGGGTGTTCAGCTTTTTTCTTTTTCCAATAGCCAAGAAAATATACAACAACATCAAGTTTTTTTGGGTTTAAGAAGTTTATTTTAATTGTTTTTGATGTAGTTGTCCATTTTTTCTACAAATAAATCTTTTCGTCTTCTAGATATTGGAACGATGGTGTCGTTGTCCATTTCAATATATCCGCCTTCTTTGAGTACATATTTTTTTACATGTTGCAAATTGATGTAATGAGAGTGGTGGGAACGAAAAAAGTTGCTATCTGCCAACATTGTTTCAAATTCTTTTAAATTTTTAGAAATCATTAATCTTTTTTGATCTACCAAAAATATATTGGAATAGCTACCTTCGGCTTCTATTCTAATAATATCGTTAACATCGATATATATATGTCCCTCAGAAGTTGTTACCATAATTTTTCTAGGACCATTTCCTTTTATGTTTTCGAGTAATACATTATATTTCTCGGTGTTGTTGGTTTGAGTTTTTTTATTGGCTAAAATTCTTTTTGCTGCTTTATTTACTGCATCGGTAAGTTCTTCTATGTCAATAGGTTTTAAAATATAATCTATGGCAGAATATTTAAAAGCTTTAATAGCAAAATTATTGTAAGCTGTAATAAAAATAACTTCAAAATTGCGTTCGGGCATCATTTCTAATAGGTCGAAACCGCTACCTCTAGGCATTTCTATATCAAGAAAAACGAGGTCGGGATTGGTCTCGCTTATTACTTTTTTTCCAGCTATTGCAGAGTTTGCTGTTCCTATAATTTCAGCATTGGAGCAGTATTCGTTAATAATTAGTTCGATAGATTTAACTGCATCAATTTCATCATCTATTATTACAACTTTTATCATCTTTTTATAGTTTATATATTAAAGGGAAATGAATTCTTACAATCGTTCCTCTTGCATTTCCTTGATTATCATAGAGGTCTTCGTATTCTATTTTTATTTTTTCATTGTATAAATTGTTAATCAATTCTATTCTGCTTTGTGTTATTTTGGCACCCAAAGATTTGTGATTTGGTTTTCGCATTTGTTTAAGTTCTTCTGCTTTTTTTCTTCCTATACCGTTGTCTTTTATAAAGCATAAAATATGATTGTCTTCTTGTGTAAATTTAATTTCTAAAAATCCTTGTTCTTCATCGTCTTTGTTCATAAGTCCATGCCAAATAGCGTTTTCTATAAAAGGCTGTATAAGCATAGGTGGAATCATTATGTCTAATTGGTTAATATCAGGGTCAATGCTAAAAGAATATTTCATTCTGTCTTTAAATCGCAAAGATTCCAATTCCAAATATAGTGTTAATGCGTAAATTTCGTCTTCTAAACGAATAGTTTTTTTTCTGGAATTTTCTAAAATAATTCTGATAAGCCTAGAAAATTTAGTTAAAAATTTATTGGATAGCTTAATATCGTTTTGTAAAATATAATGCTGAATAGAATTAAGAGCATTGAAAATAAAATGTGGATTAACTTGTTGGTTAAGAGCCATTTGTCTAAATTCGTTAATTTCGGTACGGATACGTTCTTTTTGTTTTCTCTTTTTGTAAACGCTGTAGTGTATAAGAGCATAAATAGCAATAATAAGAAGAATGATGAGGCTTATAAACCACCATGTTTTCCAAAAAGGAGTAGATACATAAATAATTATTTCGGCTGGTTTTAGACTCCAAATACCATCTTCGTTAGAAGCATATACTTCAAAATGATATTTTCCAGGAGGAAGATAAGGGTAATCTGTAGAGGTATTTGTAGTGTAGTTCCATTCTTCGTTAAGTTCTTTTATTCGAAATCGATATTGTATTTTGCCCATACTTTTGTAGTTAAGGGCTAAATATTCTATTCGTATACCGTTGTTTTGGTAAGAAAATCGAGCTTCTTTTTTTTGATGGTATATTATCCTTTCTTGATTTTTTGATACTATAAAAATAGGAGGAGCAAGTAGATTCTTTTTTATTTTTTTGTAGGAGAAAAAATTGATACCATTTGATGTTGCTGCAAATACAAATCGGTCGTTTACAACAATATCGTTTATTTCTGAAAATAAAAGTCCACTACTTACTTTAAAATTTCGTATTTCGTATTTCACATTAGATAGCAAATGTATTCTGCTAATTCCTTTTTTTGTACCTACCCATACATCATCTTTAAAAGCAAAAAGAGAAGTGGTAGAGTTACTTATTAGTCCTTCTTTTGTGCCAATAGAAGTAACAGTATCTCCATGAACTCGAATAACGCCTACGCCATTAATCGAAAGCCATAAGTCTTTGTTTTTTTCATCTACAATTAAATCGTTAATTCTGTTGGCGAGTATGGGTGTCGCTATATTGTAATTGATTAGTTTTTTGTTTTTATATCTTCGTAAACCATCGTTACAGGCAATCCAAATATTATTGTTGTCAATGGGTAAAATTTTATTGATAATAAAATTAGTGAAATTATGGCTTTCTAAACCTATTTCTTTTCTTTTGGGATCGAGATATGCAAAGCCATTGTTTTTATATATCCAAATATCTTTTTTGTTGTTTTGTATAATTCCTTTTATAAAAAAGGGCTTGTCTTTTGTGTTTTGTAAGACTGTGGTTAATTTATTGGCTGTGTCAATATAAGAAATATTATTGCAGAAACTAATCCATAATTTGTCTTTGCTCCATAATATGTCACTAATTTTACAGAAATCTTTATCGTTATAGTTGCGGTTGATAATACCCCTGTAACTAAGTTTTGATACGGTATTATTTCCTGTAATTGCCCATAAATAATTTTTAGAAAGTTCTAATTTGCGAATGTCTGTACTTGGAAGCCCATCTTTTGTTTGTATTATTTTAAAATAATCAGAGGGCATATAAAAAACACCGCTATTTAATGTGGCAATCCATATAGAACCTTCTATATCTTTGATAACAGCACTTACCGATTTTGTTCGTAATCGCCAAGATGAGTAGTTTTCTCTTTTTCGTTTATTGCTATATTGTTTAACTCCACCTTCTTCAAAACCTATCCAAAGTTGGTGGTTTGAGCTTACGCTACAAGAGATAATTTTTTTCTTAAATAATGTAGAATCTATAGATGAAGGATTGATAATGTACAATTTGTTTTGGGATGCTAAAAAAATGGTAGAATCTATTCTTTCAACAATATATTTGCTTTGGGTATTGGAAAAGGAATAAAAATACGAAGTAGTGTCTTTTTTTGTATACAAAGAAAATTTATGGCTATTGGAGGATAAGAAATAAGAAAGTGTCTTGTTTTTACTATTGATAAAATTGTTGCTTACACCATTTTTGTACAATATTGAGTGTACATATCCATTTGGGTCTATAAGAATACGACCAACATTGTAAATATTAAAATAAACACTGTCATTATTTACCGAAAAGCTTTTTTCGTCTATTTCTTCAGTGTAATTAGTCAGTTGTAATATTGTTTTGTTGTATGCGTAGGGATAGAAAACGCCATCTTTAAAAAAACAAATTTTTCCAGATCTTCCTAATATCCAAATTCGTTGTTTTTTGTCTTCATAAATCTTTTTAACATCATTGTCTAATAAACCATTGTTAATATCATAATGGGTAAAGTGGTAACCATCAAAACGGTTAAGACCAGTATTTGTTGCTATCCAAATAAAATGTTGAGCATCTTGCAATAAATCGTTTACGTGAGAACTACTAAGTCCATCTAAGGAGCTGTATTGGTGATAAGAAATATCTTGTCCATAAGTAAAAATACTTAGGGATAATAAAAGTATTATGGAATATATCTTATTCATTGTGTCTTTATCGTAAACGTTGTTTTACCAATTCAAAAATAAAAATTCCACTGGCAACCGAAACGTTTAAAGAGTCAAATTCATTTTTCATAGGAATCTTAACCAAATAGTCGGCAGATTTTATAATCGATTGACTGATGCCTTTATCTTCCGAACCCATTACAATAGCTGTTGGTCCAGTATAATCTATATTATAATAATCATCGGCGGCTTTTTCGCTTGCAGCAATAACTTGTATTCCGTTTTCTTGTAAAAATGATACTGTCTTTTTTAAATCATTTTCTCTACAAACTTTCATTTTTAAAAGAGCCCCTGCTGATGTTTTTACAGCATCAGCTCCAATTCTCGCAAAATTTTTGGAAGGGATAATAATTGTATGTATGCCAGCCGAATAACAGGTGCGAGCAATAGCTCCTACATTACGAACATCGGTAATGCTATCTAAAATAACAATAGCAGGCAATTCTCCCGCTTCGTATATTTCAGGCAAAACATCTTCTATTCTGTAAAAATCGATAGCTGATAAAAAGGCAATTATACCTTGATGATTTTTTCGGGTAATTCTATTTAATTTTTCTATAGGAACATATTGGTAGGGAATCCCTCTTTCTTTGATAAGTTTTGTTAAGCTTTCGGACTGTTTGCCTTTTTTGATAAGGATTTTATCTATTGAGGCATTGTTTTTAATAGCTTCTACGATGGGTTGGCTTCCAAAAATATAATCGTTCATATAGTTTTTTTAATAAATAATATCCCTTAGTATGCAAATTTACAATTCTTTATAAATAAATCAGCATTTGTTTTTTTTTATTTCTGAGAATTAAATTATTAGTCGAACTTAGGTTAAAAAATATTGCAAAAATTATCCTTAGAATAAAACAAAGGGAGAATTAGCCATTTTAAGTAAAATTAAGTAAACTCATTTTAGATATATCAGCTCTTTTTTTACTTTTACGAATAATAAAAAAAACTACAATGGATATAGCGCTTATTGGTTATGGTAAAATGGGTAAAGAAATAGAAAAAATAGCCTTAAAAAGAGGGCATAATATTTCTTTAATAGTTGACGAAAATGATAATTTAGATTTAAAACTTCTTGGGAAAGTAGATGTAGCTATAGAATTTACAAATCCTAAAGCTGCGTTTTCAAATTATATGAAATGTTTTGAGGCTAATGTGCCTGTTGTTTCAGGGACTACAGGTTGGCTCGATAAATTTCCGGAAATAGAAAATAAATGTAAATCGGAGCATCAAACATTTTTTTATGCTTCCAATTTTTCATTGGGAGTTAATCTGTTTTTTGAGTTGAATAAGCATTTAGCACAGTTAATGAAATCGTTCGGTGATTATGATGTTGAGATAGAAGAAATTCATCATCTTCAAAAATTAGATGCGCCGAGTGGCACAGCTATTACTATTGCCGAACACATCTTAGAGCATCATGCTAGAAAAACGGATTGGGCACTTCAGCCTACAAATAATCAAGAAATCAAAATTACAGCAAAAAGAGAGGAGGATGTTCCAGGA
>Ga0256827_10003152_pt1 | contig 10516 bp, 10 predicted proteins | sample CV84metaG_FD_185977 | JGI IMG/M metagenome (GOLD analysis project Ga0256827, IMG submission 185977) | Hydrothermal vent microbial communities from East Pacific Rise, Pacific Ocean - CV84 | ecosystem: Environmental > Aquatic > Marine > Hydrothermal vents | place: Pacific Ocean: East Pacific Rise...
TAGGACTTCTTCCTGTAAAGATACCTGTATCGCACATTGCTGTTCCAGTTGATGAGATTTTACACTCATTTTTGTTTACTTCATGTGCCTGAAGTTCGTCATAACTGAGGTTATAGTAAACTTTTCCAATGTTTTCTAGTCCTAGTTTATCGAGACCATTTGGTATACGGGTGCTCATCTTATGTACCTTTTTGTTTATATATGTTCTATTTTGCTATACAAAAGTAATTAAGACTGCATAATCACCTATAGCAAATAAAAGGAGAAGGTGGTCGTCTCATTTTATTTACCATATGAAGTAATAATCATTTTTCAAAAGAATCTATCCAATTAGGTATAATTCGTAAGATTATACTATTGAATAGATATTAATAAACTTACTTAGGAACACAAATTAAACTTATAGTTTAAAGTGTGTTCTATTGTAATAAAAGTTTTTAATTAAAAATAGAGAGTAGTACACCTGCTGCAACAGCAGAGCCAATAACTCCTGCAACATTCGGTCCCATAGCGTGCATAAGAAGAACATTTCCAGGCTTCTCTTCAGAACCAACTTTACTTACAACCCTTGCTGACATAGGTACAGCAGAAACTCCTGCTGCTCCAATCAGTGGATTAATAGGCTCTTTAGAGAACTTATTCATCAATTTAGCCATAAGAACACCCATTGCTGTACCAGCAGAGAATGCAATTAGACCAATAACCATAATTCCCATTGTCTCTAAAACCAAGAACTTATCTGCTGCTAGTTTTGAACCAACACCAAGACCAAGGAAGATAGTAATAACGTTAATCAATGAATTTTGCATTGTGTCACTTAATCTATCAACAACACCTGACTCTTTTGCAAAGTTACCAAATGCAAACGCACCAATTAGTGGTGTAGACTCTGGTAAAATAAGAATAGACAACATAAGTACAACAATTGGGAAAATTAATTTTTCTAATCTATGTACACGTCTTGTTGTTTTCATAACAATTTGACGCTCTTCTTTTGTTGTTAAAGCTCTCATTATTGGTGGTTGAATTACTGGAACCAACGCCATATATGAGTAGGCAGCAACCGCAATAGCACCAAGCATATCAGGAGCAAGTCTATTGGCAATAAAAATTGATGTTGGACCATCAGCCCCACCAATAATACTAATAGCAGAAGCAGATTGAACATCAAATCCAATCATTACAGCTCCAACTAATGAACCAAAGATACCAAACTGTGCAGCTCCACCCAACATTGCTGTTTTAGGATTTGCCAAGAGTGGACCAAAGTCCGTCATTGCACCAACACCCATAAAGATAAGCAGAGGGAAGAACTCATTGGCAATACCCATATTATAGATAATACCTAGCATTCCATGCTCTCCACCCATTCCTGCCAAAGGAATATTGGCAAGAAGCCCCCCAAAGGCAATGGGAATCAATAGTAGAGGTTCAAACCCTTTAGCAATAGCTAAATAGAAAAGAATAAAGACAATAATGATCATAATAATACGACCCAAAGATGATTCAAACCAATCCATCTCTCGCTCATATTTATGACCTCTAGGATCAGAAATTGTCTCGCCATCATTTACATCTAAAATTGCATTTATACCTGTGGTATGCCAAAAACTGGTTGCCAACTCAGTAAGAGATTTTGGCTCATAAGGCTTTTTCTCTTCTGTTTGAGCAGTTGGAGCTGCTTCATGATCACTTGCTTGTGCCATGTTTGTAAAAGCAAACAGGGCAAAAAACAGTGAGATTAAAATATGTTTTAGTTTCATGGATTACTCCATTGTTGCAAGAAGCTGTCCATCAATCACAGCATCATTTACATTAACATCAATAGATTTAATCACACCTGCTTTTTCAGCAACAATGTCAATTTCCATTTTCATAGCCTCAAGAATCATAATCTGCTCGCCTTCATTTACTGAATCGCCCGCTGATTTTAAAATTTTCCAAACATTCCCTGGAGTTTGTGAGTTAATCTCAATAGAACCTTTTCCTCCTGCTACTGGAGCTGCGGCAGGTGCTGCAGCTGCTGGAGTTGCACTTGGTGTTACAGAAATTTCTGCGTCACCCTCTGCTACTTGAACACTATAACTCTTACCATCTACTACTACTGTATAACTTCCACTCATCTCTTCATCTCCACAATTTTTATTTTCTTTACCTTTTCTAAGCATTAAAGGACCTTCGCCCTTCAAGAACGCAATACCTTTTTGATCACATGATGCTGCAATAAAGATATTCTCTTCAGTTGTCTCTAGCTCTTCATCTTCTAGAACTTTTGTCCAATAAGCGATAGACTTAGTAACCTCTTTATCTGCAATATCCAATGGATTTTCAGTAGTTGGCTCTAACTTTAACTTCTCTGAAGCTAATTTAACAATCTCTGCATCAGGCTCAACTGGTGTTTTACCAAAGTAACCAAGAACCATTCTTCCATAACCTGGTGCAATCTGTTTCCATTTACCAAACATAACGTTTGCATAAGCTTGTTGCCAATAAAACTGGCTTACTGGTGTTACAGATGTACCGTAACCACCACGCTCAACAACCTCTTTCATCTCTGCAATTACTTCATCAAATTTCTCTAGGTTACCAGAGTCTCTCATCATTTGAGTATTGGCTGTCAATGCACCACCTGGCATTGGAGAGAAAGGAATAAGAGGAGATACCTGAGTCGCTTCTGGCGGAATCATATACTCTGCCAAACACTCTTTTAATCTCTCTTCATATTTTAGTACTTTATCAAGTTGTAAATCTCCAAGGTTATAGTCTGTTCCCTTTGTAGCATGTAACATAGTAAGAATATCAGGTTGACTTGTTCCACCACTGACAGGACTTGCTGCCATATCAATACCATTAGCACCAGCCTCTAATGCAGCTAAGTAAGACGCCACAGAAACACCTGCTGTCTCATGAGTATGAAGTCTTAAGTGAACATCTTCTCCAAGAAGATTTCTAGCCATTGCAATAGTATCAAACACTTTACGAGGATTTGCAGTACCTGAGGCATCTTTAAAACATACAGAGTCAAAATCAACACCTGAATCAAGAATATTTCGTAGAGTCTTCTCATAGAAAGCTACATCATGAGCCCCTTTACATCCTGGTGGTAAATCCATCATAGTTACAACAACTTCATGATTAAGTCCATGACGTTTAATACACTCTGCAGAGTATGCCAAGTTATTTACATCATTCAAAGCATCAAAGTTTCTGATAGTTGTGGTTCCATGTTTTTTAAACATCTTTGCATGTAAATCAATAAGCTCTCTACTCCCTGTATCAAGCATTACTGTATTAATACCACGTGAAAGAGTTTGTAGATTCGCTTCTGGTCCTACAATCTCTCTGAACTTATCCATCATCTCAAATGCATTCTCTTGTAAGTAGAAGTAGAGACTCTGAAATCTAGCTCCTCCACCAAATTCAAAGTGATTAATACCTGCACTCTTAGCAGCTTCTACTGCGGGGAAAAAGTCTTCCATGAGTACACGACCACCAAAGACAGATTGGAATCCATCTCTAAAGGTTGTGTCCATCACATCAATATATTTTTTTGCCATCTTATACCTTCATCTTATGATTTATTATTACGAAATTCTGATACAGCAGCTATAATTGCAGCAACTCTACGATTTTCATCTTCTGTATCGACCGCTGGGGTAGCAGGTGCTTTGGTTGGCGTATTTTCTGGAAAATACTTTGCGATAAGTCTTGCTTGAAGTTCAACCACTTTTACGAGAATAAAGAGAAATAGAAATACAACTCCCATCCCCAGTACCATAAACTTCAATGCTTCCATTACATAATTGACTTCAGCCATTTAAAAACCTTCTGTACTAAATTTATGCAATATTTTAACGATTTATACTTGAAAAAGCTTAATTTATCGCTTCTTTCTCTTTCGATTATTTTGGCGTGCTACTTTTTGTTCACTCTGATAGCTCTCTAACATAGTAGTAACCGCATCTTCATCATATCCAATATTAGAAGAGGCTAGTTTTTTCTGTTGAAAAAGCAACGAAACAACACGTTCCACAAACTCATGATAGTTCATATCCTCCATACTATCAATAAATTCAACAGCATTTTCACTAATCTCTACCTCTCGTACTCTACTCTCCAAGAGAGAAAAATTCTTCAATTTTTGCTCTTTTGATCCAGAGAGTTCAATTGTTGCTAATTTCATATCAGCACCCACCTCTTTTTGAATACGTTGAAGCTCTTTAAACTCTCCTGTTGAAACTAAGGTAATAGCTTTTCCATCTTTTCCTGCTCTACCTGTTCTTCCAATTCTATGAACATAAGATTGTGGATCAAAAGGAATATGAAAGTTAAAAACATGCGTAACATTTTTTACATCTAACCCTCTTGATGCCACATCTGTGGCTACCATAATTTTAGTCTCTCCTCGGCGATAAGCTTTTACAATCGATTCTCTATCACTCTGCTCTAAATCGCCATGTAATCCAGCCGCATTAAAGCCTATTGCCGAAAGATGTTCTGTTAACCTATCAACTTCACGTTTCATTCTACAAAAAACAATAGATTTATTAGTCTTCTCTGTCTCAAGAAGTTTAACAATAGCTTCATCCCGTTGTGACTCGTTAATCACATAATAGTACTGATCAATAATATTATTAGCTGTTCCCTCATCTTGTCCCACAACAGAGATAAATTGTGGACGAGTCAAAATATTATTAGCTAACTCTTTAATCGGTTCAGGCATTGTTGCTGAAAAAAGTAGAGTTTGTCTATTTTGTGGAATATATTCAAAAATCTCTTTAATCTCCTCTAAAAAACCCATATCAAGCATCTCATCTGCTTCATCTAAAATAACTATTTCAGGATTAAAAGAGTCAATTTTACCTTTTTTATAGAGGTCTTTAAGTCGTCCAGGAGTAGCAACAACAACCTGAACACCTTTATTTATTAGTGCAATTTGTCGTCCATAACCAACACCACCATAGACAGTAATAGTTCGTATCCCACAAAAACGTCCCAAGTGATATAACTCATCACTCACTTGTGTTGCCAACTCACGAGTAGGCGTAATAACCAAAGCTCTCTCTATCTCTTTATTGGCTATTTTATTCATCATAGGCAAACCAAATGCTGCCGTTTTACCTGTACCTGTATGGGCTTGCCCCACCAAATCTTCTCCATTAGCGATAATGGGAATAACCATCTCTTGAATAGGGCTAGGTTCCTTAAAACCTGCTATCTTTACCCCTTTCAAGAGATCTTTATGAAACTTAAATTCGTTAAATGTCAAATTATTTACCTTGCAAAATACTAGAGTAATCTCTAACAATTACTCCTACAACATATAAATTCTTATATATTACAATATCATCAACAGGATAACTCCAAAGATTATCCTGTAAATACCAAATGCAACAAAAGTAAATCGTTGCAAAAAAACAATCAAGAGTTTTATGGTTGCATAAGCTACAATGAATGCCACCACAAAACCAACTGCAAATGCAGTTAAATCCGCACCTATGAAATCTTGGTAGTGCTTTAATAAATCATAGCCACTCACAGCCATCATAACAGGAATTGCCAATAAAAAAGAGAACTCTGTTGAAGCTTTTCTATTCACACCTGAAAGCATTCCTGCAATAATAGTAGAACCTGCTCTACTGGTTCCAGGAACCAAAGAGAGAACTTGCCCAAAGCCAATGATAAGAGCTTGTCTCCAAGAGACATCGTCAAGCTCTTTTGATTCAGAAGCTTCATCTTTATGAAAATATTCAACAATTAAAAAGATAATCCCACCAATAATAAACATCCATGCAACCGTAGAGACTGTAAAAATCTCTTTAATCCCATCTTTAAGTAAAAAACCCACAATCGCTAAAGGAAAAAATGCAACGATAATCTTCTGCCATAAAACTATCTCTTTAAGATTAATTTTATCTCTATAGAGAAGTATCACGGCTAGAATAGCAGAAAACTGTATAATAACCTCGTAAGCTTTAACTACAGCACTCTGTTCTATCCCTAAAAACTCACTTGCAATAATCATGTGTCCTGTTGATGAAATAGGTAAAAACTCTGTAAATCCTTCTATAATTCCTATTATTATGGCTTGTAAAATGTCCATGTACTTAAAATCCTATATTATTTTATTTAAAAGTTAGTTGTTAATTTGCTAAAAAAATCTTTAATTCTCTTACTTAGTATCGATTTGCCACTTAATCTAATCAATAATAGTCAATATCTCTCGTAAATCTTTCACATCAACACAATGTGTTGCTGATTCTCTTAATATAGGTTTAGCACAAAATGCCACACGAATATCAGCATGAGCAAACATACTCAGGTCATTAGCACCATCTCCTACAACCAAAGTATTCTCTCGTGTCACACCTAAAAGACTCTGTAGACGTGTAATCATATCGCCCTTAGCATTAGAATACATCATTTCGCCACCTACAGCACCTGTTAAAATACCATCTTCAGCATGTAAAAAATTTGAAAAATCAGCATCTATTCCTAACTTTTCACAAGCAGGTTTCGTAGCATCACGAAAACCACCCGAAAAACAGACAACAGTATAACCATGTTCTTTAAGACCTGTTACAACTTCAATAGCACCATTCATCATGGGTAAACTTTTACATATCTCTTCTACTCTGCTATGAGGCAACCCCTTCAAAAGTGCTACACGCTCTACCAACGAGGCATAAAAATCCAACTCTCCCGCCATGGCTCTCTCTGTAATGGCAACCACCTGCTCTTTAAAACCCAACTCTTCAGCAAAAAAATCGATGGTCTCTCCATCCATCAGTGTTGAATCAAAATCAAATACTGCTAATTTCATATTTATATACTGCCTCTATGTTATTTTTCGGTAGAATTATAACCAATATAAGATAAGAGGACTTCCATTTAAATATGTTTGAAAAATTTTGCAAAAGACTCCATAGTAATAAACCCTTTATAACCGTAGAAATCACTCCTCCTCACGGCTCATCTATCAAACCTATCATAGAAACAATAAAAGAGCTTAACCTTCATGAAAAAGTAGCAGGCTTCTCTGTTACTGATAATCCCCTAGCAAAACTGAAAATGTCAGGTATTCTCTCGGCAATACAAGTACAACAAGAGTTCAACAAACCTGTCATCGCCACCATGAGCATGCGAGATAAAAATAAACTCTCTTTACAATCAACGCTTTTAGGAGCTAATGATTTTGACTTACGTTGTATCTTGGCACTCACAGGCGACCCAGCCAAACTATCTGATCAACCCGAAGTAAAAGGGGTTTTAGAGCGAGACTCCACCCTACTTTTAAGTATCATCTATAAACTGAATAATGGATTTGACTACTCAAATAAAGAGTTAAAACCCAAACCCAAACCTATCTACCCCTTTGCCGTAGCTAATGCTTATGCCAAAGATATGAGACGTATACAGAAGAAGATGATTAAAAAGCTTGACTATGGTGCAAGAGCCATTATTACTCAACCTGTTTATGATTTAGAAAATGCCAAAGAGCTATTAGAACTCTTTGAAGAGGCTAAAGAACTAAGTGTACGTGATACAGCTAAGGAGGCACAACTTATCTTGGGACAATTCCCCGTAGTGCGTGCCAGAACAGCCAACTTTATCTCAGACAGTGTTCCAGGTATTACAGTACCCAAAGCCATTATTGACGAGATGAACCTTGCAGCGATGGATGGGATAGAGAAAGAGCAAGAGGTAGGGTTTAATCTTTCAAAAAATCTTTTTGATGATATTTTAAAAATTCACTCCAATCTACACCTTATGACACATAACCGTTTTGACTTATGTTTGGATTTAATTGGAGACAATTAATCCACAACATTAAAATATAATATTATCAAGAGTATAATATTCCACACTAAATCAACAAAAAAGGGAAAAATATGAATGAACATCAATCAGTCCATGAACTTGGAAAGTTCCATGGCGAATCAGCAAATTATGACACAGGACTAAGTAGTGCCTCATCGTCAGGAGATACAGGTCTTCCGTTTTTAGAAATGGGAACCAGTTTTGTTATCGGTTTAGCCATTGGATATTTTGTAAAAAAAAGCTTTAAATTTTTACTACTATTTCTAGGTCTTGGTCTTGTAACACTTTTTATTTTAGAGTCTCAAGGTTATTTTCATGTTGATGACCAAGTAATCCAAAATGGTGTCTCTACAGGAGTAGATTCATTCCAAAATGTTGTCAATATGCTTAAAGAGCGTCTTTCAAATATGGAACTCTCTTCAGGTGCAGGAGCTGTTGCAGGTTTCTTTGCAGGTTTAAAATTTGGCTAAAATCAAGCTTCTTGTCTCGGCTCTCGAACCCTCTTCTAATCTCCACTTAAAAGAGGTCTTAAAACATACCCAGAATATTGAGCTTTTGGGTATCTTCGATAAATCTTTGGGTACTCCTCTTTATGATATTTCAGAAATGGCAATTATGGGTGTTGTTGATGCCATTAAAAAACTTCGATGGTTTTTCAAAGTAGCTGACCAAATGGTAGAGTTGGCAAAAGATGCTGATAAAGTTCTTCTGATGGACTCTTCAGGATTTAATCTACCTTTGGCTAAAAAACTCAAAAAAGCCTACCCCAATAAAGAGATTATCTACTATATTCTTCCTCAAATATGGGCAAGTCGTCCCAAACGTGCTATAAAACTAGAGAAGTATTGTGACAGACTTTTAGGAATTTTACCTTTTGAAATTGATTATTACAACTCTAAAGCAGAGTATATCGGTCATCCTCTACTCGATGAGATAACTATTAAACATCAACCCAATAGCAATACAATCGCCTTTATGCCAGGAAGTAGAAAGAGTGAGATTAATAGACTTCTGCCCATCTTTAAAAAAGTTCGTTCCCAACTTGCAGAAAAAAGAGCTATTCTTATTATTCCCAAAAGCTTTTCAGCAGAGAAGATAGAGAATCTCTATGGAGATATTTCAGCCTTTGAAGTAGCCAAAGAGACACACCTGGCATTAGCACAATCAGAATTTGCCTTTATATGCTCAGGAACAGCTACTCTAGAGTCTGCTCTAATAGGAACACCTTTTACACTCAGTTATATTGCCAAAAAAGTAGATTTTTTTATAGGGACTAAGATTTTAGGTATTACTCAAGTGGGATTAGCCAATATTATCTTAACCAACTACAATAATACAACGCTTCATAATGAACTACTCCAAGAAGAGGTAACTGTAGATAATCTCTTAAAAGAGTATCATGAAACAGACAGAACTCTTTTTAATCATAAGGCTAAAGAGTTACGAGATTATTTAAAGCATGGTAGTTCTGAGTATGTAGCTGACATTCTTAATAAATAAGCTCAATATTTATCATTAATTACTTTATTATTATTCAATTTCATATATAATCTTATCAAATAAAAATCATAAAGGGTTTATGTATGAAAAAACTTCTCCTCTCATCTCTATTGATTCTGAGTGTTACTGTTTCAGCTCAAGCTGAAGAGTGGACACTCTTTCCCAAAGATAATATAAATAGTGATCCACACTATGGATTAGCACTTATCGGAGGGAGTTCCGACTTAAGTGGGCATGATAGTAGTGGCGATTTATATGGTGCAGAGTTCTCTTTAGTCTGCCCGTTGGTCAAAGCATCTGAACATACTATCAGACAAAACATTTCACTAACAAAATTTGATAAAAAGAATTTTGATATGTATACGATAGAGGCGAACCCTCACTACCTTTTTCAAGTTGAAGAGAATACCTTTTTAGGTGTTGGACCAAGCATTGGTATTTCAAAAATTGAAAGCGATGATACAGTAGTTCAAATTGGTGTAGGTGCAAGTATCCGTAAAAATGTAACAGAAAAGCTCTTTCTTGGTGCAGAATTTAGAAAAGTATATGCCACCAATAGTGATTTTTCAAATATCAGATTTATAGGAAAAGTGGGATATTTTTTCAAGTAAACACAGAGACATAAGCATCAATTTAAGCTAATTATGGGTTTATTGCGTAGGGTGTGATTGCTATCACACCATTATTAAAACAGGCAAAAAATAGAACCTTCCTCCTTATTTCATTGGCATTACGATAAGAAGTCAAAAAACCCAAATATCGTCTCCCTCAAGTTTCTAAACTGCCTACTCAGCAGTTAACAAGCCCTTGATGCAAAGATGATAGATGAGATTTTTCTAAACTGCCTACTCAGCAGTTAACAATAGGCAAATTAAACTTTATCTTAATATAGGTTTCTAAACTGCCTACTCAGCAGTTAACTAACTATCAATGAGAAAGCAACCCTTCTTGCATTTCTAAACTGCCTACTCAGCAGTTAACTGACGGTCAAGCTCATCAGGTGGTAGGTATTTTTTCTAAACTGCCTACTCAGCAGTTAACTTGGCGATGGTCTTAAACTCCAATCCAAAACATTTCTAAACTGCCTACTCAGCAGTTAACGATATTGATGAAAATATTATAAATAATAAGTTTTTCTAAACTGCCTACTCAGCAGTTAACCCTCTAATTGTTCTTGGAAAGATGGAGTCTCATT
>Ga0256827_10003153_pt1 | contig 10510 bp, 11 predicted proteins | sample CV84metaG_FD_185977 | JGI IMG/M metagenome (GOLD analysis project Ga0256827, IMG submission 185977) | Hydrothermal vent microbial communities from East Pacific Rise, Pacific Ocean - CV84 | ecosystem: Environmental > Aquatic > Marine > Hydrothermal vents | place: Pacific Ocean: East Pacific Rise...
GCGGAACAGAGGTGATAGAGGGCAGAATGAGTGTGGGTGCTTTCTTTGCATTTGCAACTGCCCTTTTTATGCTCTATACTCCTATAAAAAGAATATCAAAGCTTTATAACCAATCCCAAGATGCTGTTGTGGCAAATGCACGTATGTTTGAACTTTTAAACAAACGACCAACTATTGTTTCGGGAAAAAAAGAGCTAAATGAGAAAATTACACACCTTTCAATTATGCACACTTCGTTAAATTATGGAGACAAAGTAGCACTAAAAGATGTATCTGCAGGGGTTGACCACGGAGAGAGTATTGCCTTGGTGGGTGATAGTGGAGCAGGAAAAAGTTCATTGGTAAATATGCTGGTACGATTCTACGACCCTTCTCAAGGTGAAATTCTTGTTAATGAAAAGTATAATATAAAAGATTTAACCCTAAAATCACTACATCAAAAGATCTCTTATGTTACACAGCATATCTATATTTTTAACGATACCATTGCACAAAATGTTGCCTATGGTCAAGCGTTTAATAAAAACAAAGTAATAGAAGCTTTGAAAAAAGCCTATGCCTTAGAGTTTATCGAAAAACTAGAGTATGGAGTTGATACCATGCTCAGTGAAAATGGAAAAAACCTTTCGGGTGGTCAACGTCAACGTATTGCTCTGGCTCGTGCTATTTATAAAGAGCCTGATGTACTTATTTTAGATGAAGCCACTTCAGCCTTAGACAATAAGAGCGAAGCACTTATTCAAAAAGCGTTAGAAGCATTAAAGCCAAACATGATTACCATCACCGTAGCCCATAGATTAAGTACCATTGAGAGTGCCGATGCAATTTTAGTTTTTAAAGAGGGAGAGATTGTCTGCCGAGGACAACATGAAGATCTAATTACAGAGTGTATTGAGTATCAAAAGTTAGCAAAAGTACTAATATAGATTCGGAAACACCGAATCTATGCCAAAAGTGTTCGTTTATTACACTTATCAAGTTCAGTTTTTAAACGTTCTATCTCTTTTTTTAAAACTATATTTTCATCTTTTAAACTCAATTTTTGTGCAGAAGTCTCAATAATAGCTTCACTCACTTTTTTCTCTTGTACCTCATCAATTAAAATATAAGAGACATCTTTTCCATTTTCATGAACTATCTCACTTTTAACATCACCACCTTTAACCATTTTCATCACATTAAAGTAGCTTAATTTATGTAACTTTGAGTACTCTCTTAAGGTAACTTTTTTCATATATATCCTTTCAAAAACATAATTATGCTATTATTCCGTTTTTGGTCGGCTGAACTACGACCCACAAATTATTAATATTATTTTTTTTAGGAAAATCATGAAAAAACTACTCTTTATTCTTCTTTTTAGCTCTTTAGCCTTTGCCAAAACCCATATTGTCGTAAGTATTTTACCTCAAAAACTATTTGTTGATAAAATAGGAGGTGATAAAGTAGAGACCACGGTTATGGTTGAAGCAGGATCATCTCCACATACCTATAGCCCCAAGCCATCACAGATGCGAAATATTAGTAATGCCGATATTTATTTTACAATTGGAGTAGAGTTTGAAGAGGTTTGGCTAACAAAATTTATGAACCAAAATAGAAATCTTCTATTGGTTGATTCAGCAAAAGGTATTAAAAAAGATAAATCTAAAAATCATCACAATAAACACCACGATGAACTAGATCCACATATTTGGGTCAATCCTATCAATGTAAAAATCATTGCTCAAAATATCACCAATAGTTTAATTAAACAAGATGAAAATAACAGTAACTACTACCAAGAGAATCTCAAAAACTTTTTAACAGAATTGGATGAGTTAAATTTAAAAATTAAAAAGATATTAGAAAAAACACCAAAAAACTCTGCATTTATGGTTTTTCATCCATCTTGGGGATATTTTGCCAAACAGTATGGTTTAAGACAAATTGCTGTTGAAGTAGAAGGAAAAGAGCCAAAAATGAGAGCCTTAATTAAATTAATGAAAGAGGCAAAAAAAGAGAAAATTCGTGCTATTTTCACACAACCTGAATTTTCAGATAAATCAGCACAAATTCTTGCAAAAAATCTAAATATAAAAGTAATTAAAGCTTCTCCTTTAGCAAAGAATTGGTCAGAGAACTTAATCAATTTAGCAAAAGCAATTGCAGGTAAAGAGCTATAATGAGTGTTATAGAGATAAAAAATCTATCATTTTGCTATCATAAGCAGAAAATTTTAGAGAATATAAACCTAGAGGTAGAAGAGAGAGACTTTCTTGCTATTATTGGACCTAATGGTGGAGGGAAATCAACCCTTTTAAAATTAATTTTAGGTATTAATCCTGTAAAAGATGGTTCAATTAAAACTTTTAATGAATTACCCAAAAAAAATCTCTCTAAAATTGGTTATGTTCCACAAAATACTAATGTTAATACCGATTTTCCAATAAAAGTGATAGAGGTTGTTCTAATGGGACATATTGGAGAAAAATCACCTCTCTTTGGTTATGGGAAAGAGGAGAAGATGTGTGCAATGGGTGCATTAGCCAGAGTAGGAATGGAAGATTTTGCAAATGAAAAAATTGGTTCACTCTCTGGTGGTCAAAGACAACGCGTTATGATAGCCCGTGCCTTATGCGCCCATCCACAAATATTAATACTCGATGAACCAACAGCCAGTATTGATGTAGATGGTCAAAAACAGATTTATAGCCTTCTTCAAGAGTTAAACTACTCTATTACAATTATTGTTGTAAGTCATGATATTTCGGTTATTATGCAGTATGCCAATAAAGTTGTTCATATTAATAAAAAATTAACCTATCACAATATAGAAGGTCTACAGAGTAATTTAAATAATCAATCCAAACATTTTTGTGCTGTAGAGATGTTTAAACAGTTAAAAAAGGATAGCTAAGTGGAAAATATATTAGAAGCACTCTCTTTTCCTTTTATTCAAAATGCTCTTATTGCAGGTCTTCTTGTCTCAATGGCTTCAGGAATTATTGGCTCTTTAATTGTTGTTAATCGTATGGTGTTTTTAGCAGGAGGAATTGCCCATACTGCTTATGGAGGAATTGGTCTAGCTGTATTTCTAGGACTCCCTATCTTTTTAGGAGCTTCTATTTTTGCTGTACTCTCTGCCTTAATTATCTCTATAATTACCTTGAAACACCGAGAACGAATGGATACATTTATTGGACTTATGTGGGCAGTGGGTATGGCTGTAGGTGTTGTACTTATCGACCTTACACCTGGATACAATGCCGACTTTATGAGCTACCTTTTTGGCTCGATTCTTGCTGTTAGCCAAGAGGACATCTATTTTATGGCTGGATTACTAATAACCATCATCTTTATAATGACCTTTTGGTACAGAGATATTTTAGCTGTCTCTTATGACAGTGAATATGCCATGCTAAGAGGAATTAATGTTCAATTTTTCTATACACTTATTCTTGTCCTTTCTGCACTTACGGTTGTTGTTGCCATTAAAGTAGTCGGTTTAATTTTGGTTATTGCACTGCTTACAATTCCTGTTTATATTGCAGAAAAACTCTCTAATACACTCTATATGATGATGATACTTTCAGGTCTATTCTCTTCACTCTTTACCCTTATTGGTTTATGGTTTGCCTATAGTTATGATATTGCTTCAGGAGCTTCAATTATTTTAATTTCAGCACTCTCTCTTTTTTTATTTTTAGGTATTAATAAAATTAGATAACTAATATTTGGATTTAAATAAACTTTAATATTAAGAGATAAAAGGATATAATTCATAAAACAATATCTTATATAAGGATAATTTTTATGAAAAAATTTATTTTACTATGTTTACCTATCCTACTTATCTCGACAACACTATATGGCAGTGAAAAGCTCTACTCGTTTATTGGTGTACAAGCTTCTGCTACTAAATTTGATAAACTTTCAACACCAACCATTGGTCTAAAATATGGAAAACAATCAAAAGATATGAGAACAGCCATTGCCTATAGATATGGAAATAAATCAAACAACACCTTTCAATCACTAATTATGCAAGTAGATTCTGCTATTTTAACCCAAACATTTAAAGATATTCCATTTAAACCCTATTTGGGTGCATCTTTTGGAGTCATGCAACATAAAAACAGTGAACTACTGGGTTATGATGACAAAGGTTTTGTTTATGGAGTAAATACAGGTTTCTCCTATATTGTTAACAATAATATAGATTTAGACTTAGGATATAGATTTTTAAAAACCTCAAAAATGAAAGAGATTGATACAATAAATGACATAAGCTTTGCAATGCACTATTTTTATTAATTCTAATTTGTTTATTCTTTTAGTATAATGCGATTTATTAACTTACTGGAGTAACGATGTCCTTTTTTTCTTATGAAACTGCAAAAAAAATTCTTTTTCAATTTAACCCTGAAACAGCTCACTTGATAGGGGGTATGGCACTAAAAAGCTTACCCTATACACCTATTGTTCTTAAAGCTCTAAAAAACCACTATTTTGTAAAAAATCCATCACTAAAACAGAAACTCTTTGGAAGAGTATTTGAAAACCCTGTAGGTTTAGCTGCTGGATTTGACAAAAATGGTGAATATATTACAGCAATGCCTACCCTTGGTTTTGGATACACAGAGATAGGAACAATTACACCTGAACCTCAAATTGGAAATCCACGACCAAGACTCTTTAGACTAAAAGAGGATCGTTCAATTCAAAATGCGATGGGCTTTAACAACCGTGGTGCTGATTTTATGGTCAAAAGACTTAATAAACTCTACTTTTTTGACTATCCTATTGGAATTAATATTGGTAAAAATAAAATTACTCCCGAGGATAAAGCATTAGATGATTATGAAAAACTACTTCATACCTTTAAAGAGTATGGAGATTACATTGTTATCAATATCTCCTCTCCAAACACCCCTGGTCTACGTGATTTGCAAAATGAAAAGTTTATTACAGACCTTTTTACCATGGCAAAAAAGATAACAAACCAACCTATTTTCTTAAAAATTGCTCCTGACATGACCCCCGAAGATGCCATTGTATTATGTAACTCTGCTGTAAATGCAGGTGCATATGGAATTATTGCAACCAATACAACTATAGACTACTCTGTTACTAAACATGCCAAAGATTTTGGTGGAATTTCAGGTGCATTGGTTCGAGAAAAATCATATGAACTATTCAAAGCCATTGGTAAAGAGCTTTATGGAAAAACCATGCTTATTTCAGTAGGTGGAATCGAAACAGCCGAAGATGCCTACCGAAGAATCAAAGCAGGTGCTACCCTTATTCAAGTCTACTCAATGCTTATCTATAATGGACCAAAGATGATTAAAGAGATAAATGAGGGGTTAATTGAACTTCTTGAAGCAGATGGATACAATCATATCTCCGAGGCTATTGGGGCTGATTGGAAATAGATTTATTAAACCCGTAGGGTGTTTAAAACCCCTTTAATTTAAATTAAAAATATAATAAGGTGCGTTAATAAACGTACCCTACTGTAGAGGATAATAAAAGATATGATAAAAAAGACAGTTATACTACTTATAACCACACTAGGATTATTAATGGCAAATTCGCTACCACAACACTATACTAAAACACTTGACAACGGCTTAGAGGTTGTTGTGATTCCTATGAAAAACAACTCTAACGTCATTACTACCGATATTTTTTACAAAGTTGGAAGTCGTAATGAAGTTATGGGGAAAAGTGGGATTGCTCACATGTTGGAGCATCTAAATTTTAAATCAACAAAAAATCTTGAGGCTGGAGAGTTTGATAAGATTGTTAAGTCAAAGGGTGGAGTTAATAACGCCTCTACCTCATTTGACTATACTCACTATTTTATTAAGTCATCTTCTAAAAACCTAGAGACATCAGCAGAACTTTTTGCAGAGCTTATGGAGAACTTGAATCTTAAAGATGAAGAGTTTCAAGTAGAGCGTGATGTTGTTGCAGAAGAGAGAAGAGTTCGTACCGATAATCCACCTATTGGATATTTGTACTTTAGACTCTTTAATACCCACTATGTGGCACACCCTTATCACTGGACACCGATTGGATTTATGAATGATATTCAAACATGGACAATTGATGATATTAAAGAGTTTCATGGAAAATATTACCAACCAAACAACGCTATTTTAATTGTTACAGGAGATATTGATAAAGATGAGGTCTTTAAAGTTGCTCAAGAGAAATTTGGAAAAATTAAAAATAAACATAAAGTACCTATTATAAAACCTGTTGAACCAAAACGTGATGGAAGTATAAGACAAATTATTCATAAAGAGAACAATACCGTTGATACCATTGCTATTGCCTATCCAATTCCTAATTATGAACATGAAGACCAAGTTGTGCTTTCTGCTATTTCTGAAATTTTAAGTGGTGGACGAAGTAGCCGATTACACAAAGAGATTGTAGATAAAAAACAGATGGCAAATACTGTATATGCCTATAATATGGAGCTAACAGATGATGGAATTTTTCTATTTATGGGTATTGCTAACCCAAATATCAAAATTGAAGATTTAGAAAAAGAGATTCATAATGAGATAGAAAAACTAAAATCAGGTGATGTGACAAAAGAGGAGTTAGAGAAAGTTAAAATAAATACAAAAGCAGATTTTATCTACTCTTTAGAGGACTCTGCTGGGGTTAACTCACTTTTTGGAAGTTACTTGGTACGAGGAAATTTAGAGCCTTTACTTAAATATGAAGAGAATTTGGCTAAAATTACGCCCGAATTGGTCACCAAAATAGCAAATAAATATTTTAATGATGACCTAGCGACAACGCTAATACTAAAAAAACATAATGGAAAGAGTAAATGAGCAACTTAATTTCAGGTGCTACAACAGCACTAATTACCCCATTTAAAAATGGAACACTAGATGAAGCAACTTTTGCAAAACTGATTGAACGTCAAATCAGACATGGTATTGATGCCGTCTGCCCTGTGGGAACAACTGGAGAGAGTGCAACACTAACTCATGGAGAACACAAACGTTGTATCGAAATAGCTGTAGAGGTTTGTAAAGGGACAAATACCAAAGTTTTAGCAGGAGCAGGAAGCAATGCAACCCATGAAGCGATTGATATTGCCCGTCATGCAGAAGCGTGTGGTGTTGATGCCATTTTTTCTGTAAGTCCTTACTACAATAAACCAAGCCAAGAGGGTCTCTACCAACACTATAAAGCAATTGCAAAATCGGTAGAGCTTCCGTTTATGCTTTACAATGTTCCAGGAAGAACAGGTGTTGATATTTCAGCCGATACCGTATGTAGACTCTTTGATGATGTTCCAAATATCTTTGGAATCAAAGAGGCAACAGGTTCAATCGAGAGAACTGTAGAGCTTTTATCAAAACGTCCAGAGTTATATCTTTTTTCAGGAGATGATGCAATAGATTATCCTATCTTAGCAAATGGAGGAAAAGGAATCACTTCTGTAACCTCAAACCTGTTACCAGACATGAAATCTGAACTGGCTCATCTTGCTTTAAAGGGCGATTTTAAGGCATCCAAAGCTATTAACGATAAACTGTATGAGATTAATAAAGTGATGTTCTGTGAAAGTAATCCTATTCCAATTAAAGCAGCCATGTATATTGCAGGTTTGATTGAGACATTGGAGTACCGATTACCATTGGTTCAACCAAGTGTTGAGAATATGAATAAAATAGAAGAAGTTATGAAAAATTATAATATAGTAGGAGAATAGATGTCGAGTAATAAGGGTAAAACAGTAGTCATTACAGGTGCAACCAAAGGTATTGGTAAAGCAGTAGCAGAAAAATTTGCAAGTCAGGGGGTAAATGTTGCATTTACCTACAACTCTAATCAAGAGATTGCAAATGAAATCGCTTCTAATCTTGAAGCTACCTATGGAATTAAAGCAAAAGCCTATCCACTCAATATTTTAGAGCTTGATGAGTTTAAACCACTCTTTTTAGCGATTGATGAAGATTTTGATAGAGTTGACTTTTTTGTTAGTAATGCCATGATTTACGGTCGTCCAGTTGTTGGAGGATATGGTAAATTTATGCGTCTTCGACCTAAAAAAGGTCTAACCAATATCTATACAGCTACCGTTGGTGCTTTTGTGAGTGGTTCACAAGAGGCTGCAAAACGTATGGAAAAAGTTGGTGGTGGAGCAATTGTTACCCTTAGCTCAACAGGAAATCTTATCTATATTGATAACTATGCAGGTCATGGAACAAACAAAGCAGCTGTCGAGGCAATGAGCCGTTACGCAGCAGTAGAGCTTGGTGACATGGGAATTAGAGTTAATGCTGTAAGTGGTGGTCCAATTGATACCGATGCCCTTAAAGCCTTTACAAACTATGAAGAGGTTAAAGCAGAAACTATTAAACGTTCAGCCGTAAATCGAATGGGTAGCCCAGAAGATTTAGCAGGTGCTGTCTATTTCTTATGTACCGATGAAGCTTCATGGATTACAGGTCAAACACTTGTTGTTGATGGTGGAACGACTTTTAGATAAAAAATATCTATACAATCTTGTTCCCACGTTCTACGTGGGAACATGTTCGATAAAATCGAACCTACAAATTCCAAATATATATAAGGAATAATCTTTTTTATGCAAAATAACAAAATTGTAAATATCCCCAATATTTTAGCCTTTATCCGTCTTCTTTTAGCTCCTGTTATGTTTTTTCTATTGGTTAATCAAGATGCAGAAATTTTCGAGGGCATACACCCATCATGGATAAACTACCTTGCAGGTTTTATCTTTGTAGTGGGAAGTGCTACCGATTTTTTTGATGGTTATATTGCCAGAACATTTAATCAAATTACAACTATGGGTAAAATTCTTGACCCTTTAGCAGACAAGATGTTAACCCTTGCAGGTTTTCTAGGCTTAATGGTACTGGGAACAGCTTCACCTTGGGCAATCTTTTTAATTATCACCCGTGAACTCTTTATTACAGGTCTTCGTGTATCGGCCGTGGCAGAGGGTATTGATATTTCAGCCTCTTGGATGGGTAAGGTTAAAACTGTAGCACAGATGATTGCCATTGGTTTTTTACTTATGGGATGGTATGGAGGAGAAGTTCTTCTATGGATAGCAGTGGCTCTTACACTATATTCAGGCTATGAATATGTAAGAGACTTTTTTAAAAAAATAAAAATATAGGTGTTTTCAACACCTATATTAATCATAAATTCTTGCTATAAAATCAGCAAAAACAGCCTTTGCTATTGCCAAGACCTTTTGTGACTCAGGGTTTAAAACACCCTTTTTAGTAATAGAAGTATTGAGTAAAGATTCAATGCTTTTCATTAGACGTTCTGTTTCACGCATGGTTTTTTTAGAACTTGGATGGTAATCTCTATCCTCATTAGCGATACCTTCGACATAAACAATTCGTTTTAAAATCGCATTCTGTTCATTGAGTATAATGGTAAAATCTTCAATACTAATAATAGCATCTCTTAAATGAGCATCAACCCGTAACATCTCTTTTCTACACTCATCTTTTGAAGAAGAGTAAGCTCTCGATTCAATATAAGCTTTTTTTGCCACTCGTAAATTTTTATCGGCTTTAAAATTGACACGTAAAGCATAAACAACCCATGCAACAATAAGAGCTGAAAAACCTAAAGTTAAACCTCCTATCATTGGATCACCATCTATACCCAACATACCACCACCAATCCATGTTAAAATAGCATCTGTATGGCTTTCAATAAATTCTAAATTTAGATTATTTTTTTCTAAGGGAATATTTAATGATTTCATTGCAAAATATATCCATGCCAAAGAGGTAACCAATGCAAAAATCATAGCCAAAAGCATACCAGTAAAACGTCCTGAAGAGATATAGCCTATTTCAATATTATCCGTAGCTGTGTCTACAGAAAGCTCAAATGGCTCATTAACGCTACCATTTGCACCATACTCAATACCAACTTTTTGTAATAAAGCTTCAGAATTTTTAAATACTTGATTTATAAAAGTTCGTTTTTGTGTATCAAAACCATTTGCTGCTTTAGAGACATCAAGCTGACACTCTTGAACAGCAGAATCAACTTCAGAAACCAAATCCTTAGAATTTTCAATTAAATCTTTTGCTTCCCTAATTTTATCTTTACTCCCCTCTCCATTATCAATATAGAGCATATCTTCATCTATCAATATCTCTCTTTGAACCCCCGTATCTATCTTTTCCATAAATAATCCTTTATCGTTAATGTTTAATTTTAACATATTTTATTTGTTTTTTATTTAAAAAGTAGAAACTATATTTTTAATCTATAACCTTTTAATATATAGATTGCTATAATACTTTAAAAAAAACTTAGGATAATTAGTGGGTATCTTCACAGCATTAATAATATTATCATTTCTCATATTTTTTCATGAACTTGGACACTTTACAGCAGCACGTTTTTTTGGTGTACAAGTAGATGTCTTTAGTATTGGTTTTGGAAAAAAGCTTATTAGTAGACAGATAGGAAAAACAGAGTGGACATTCTC
>Ga0256827_10003154_pt1 | contig 10509 bp, 8 predicted proteins | sample CV84metaG_FD_185977 | JGI IMG/M metagenome (GOLD analysis project Ga0256827, IMG submission 185977) | Hydrothermal vent microbial communities from East Pacific Rise, Pacific Ocean - CV84 | ecosystem: Environmental > Aquatic > Marine > Hydrothermal vents | place: Pacific Ocean: East Pacific Rise...
CTATTAGAATTAGAAATAATCCCATTCCAATTTTGGTTAGGTAGTAACGATTTAAAAATTAAATCACCATAGGCGTTGTAAATATACAAATAATATTTATATTTTTCAGGATTTTCAAATATTGGTCCAAACTCATCATTTTCTCCATCGTTATTTGGTGAAAATGCATTTGCAATTTGAAATATTGGCTCAATATTTATTTTTTTGTTAATTTCTGACTTACAGCCATATTCATTAATTGATGTAAAACTAATAACGGTTTCTCCTATACGAGAGTATATGTGTTCAGGGTTTATTTCGTTAGAGAAGCTGTTGTCACCAAATTTCCAAATTTGTTTTTCGCAATCAGTTCCTTCAAAAAGATAAGTATTATTGTAAAAAGAGTAACTGAAATCTGCTTTTGGTATATCATAAACAATTATTTCTGTTTCAAAAGAACTTTTTTCTTCGTTATTATTATTTGATGTTGTTAGTTTTACTTTGTAAACTCCTGATTTTGTAAATATATGTTCTTCTTTGTTTTTAGATGATATTGTGCCGTCATTAAAATCCCAAGAATATTTTATTCCTTCATTTTTGTCATCAGCAATAAAAGATACTTTCAAAGGAGTACATCCTTTGGTTACCGAAGTCGTAAAGTTTGATATAGGTTTGTAATTATCAGAAACAATTATATCTTCAACAACCACAGGGTTTTTAATAGCTATATTATCATTTGTATTAGTGTAGTTATTAGCTGTATCTTTTTTAATATTATTTTTTGTAATTTCTTTTTTGTTAGTATTTGTGTTGTTTGATTTATTTACTACTTGTTTTGTTGGCTCTTTTTCTGTTTTAATAATATGTGAGTTTTGTTTATTAGTATTTTTGTTTTGTTTTATATTTTTATTATCATTATTGGTTATATTAATATGTTTTGTTTCTTTGGAACTCTTGTTAATGAATGGAATTGTTATTAATGTAATTAATGCTATACTTGCTGCAGCAATATAATATTTAGAATATGATATTTTGGTTTTAGGTAATTTTTTTTCAAAAGCATTCCAATCAGGATTAACAGATTTATATTCAAAATCTGTTAGTTTTTCTTTTACGATATTTTCTATTTTTATTTTAGTCATTTAGTCGATATAAATTTTCTTCAAATAATTCTCTTAATTTTTGTTTGGCTTTTGCTAGGTTAGATTTTGATGTTCCCTCACTAATACCAAGTTCTTCAGCAACTTGTTTGTGAGAATATCCTTCCATAACATATAGGTTAAAAACAGTTTTATATGCAGGTGATAATTTTTGAATTAGTTCAATTATTAGTTCTGCTTTTATTTTAGATAAGTTCTCAGCTTCTATTAAAACTTCGTCTTCATCTTTAATATTATCAATAATTGATTTCTCTTCACTATCAAAGGTTAGTTTTTTCTTTGCTCTTACATAATCAATAGCAGAATTAACAATTATTCTCCTTATCCATCCTTCAAAAGAACCCTCGTTTTTAAAGCTTTTCAGTTTGGCAAATACTTTTATAAATCCTTCATGTAAAATATCTTGAGCTTCGCTGTAATCTGTTGCATATCGCATGCAGACTCCTACCATTTTGCCATAAAAATGCTCATACAAAAGCTTTTGACTTTTCCTGTCCTCCTTAATACACTGCTTTACCAGTTTTCTAACCTCTTCTTTATCAGAAAAATTCATTAATTTTTAAAAACTTAAATATATGACGAATAAATTGTTTTTTGGTTGCCTAAATATACATTTTTATATGTTAATGACACATCAATATTATTAACATTATTTGTTGATATATGAATTACTATTAGTGTTAGAGTAATAAAATTTTTATTTTCTTGTGCAATAATATAAAATATATATTTAATATTTATTGGTTGGGGATGTGTTTATTTAAAAATTTTTAAAATAAACATAAAAAAAGCCGTCAAAATAGACGGCTTTGCATTTTATAGAATTATTTTTTAGTGTCTAACAATAAACTTATTAGTTTTTGTTTTAACTCCATCAACATATACATTGTAGAAATAAATACCTGATTGTAATCTTTCAGTATTAAAACTAGTTGTATTAAGATTAGAGTTTAATTCAATACTACCAACTTTTTTTCCTGTAATATCATGCATAGTAATATAAGAATTGTTACTATTAATATTATAATTAAAATTAATTTTATTATTAGCAGGATTTGGATAAGATTTAATAGAAAAATTACTTGAAACTTCTGCAACAGATACATTGCATGCAGGACTTTGATAATGAGCATTAAATGAAACTAAATTATTATCAGTGTTTCCATATTCATATATTTCATAAAATTCATTAGTTTCTCCCATAGGATCAAACTGTATTTGAACATGTAGTTCTATTGTAGCACCTGCTGCAAGTGTTTTTGTGTTACTTGCACTAGGAATAATATCTCCAGTATAACACTGTACACCTAAACACATTGTATGTCCTGTAGGAAAATAATAAGCTCCGCAATCAACTGTGCCAGGAGTTCTTTTTACTTGTATTTCAACATCAGATGTACCTGTATTAGTAATCTCAACATATACATCACCACGATAATCTCCAGATGATGTTGTATCTGTGAAGATATAATTTAAGGTCTGTCCTGCAATATCAACACCACCTGTGTCAATAGTTAATGTTTGAGAAAAGCCAATTAAACCTATGGCTATAAATGCGATTGAAAGTAATGTTTTTTTCATATTTATTAAATTTTAATTATTATCTTACAAAGATACAGTAATTATACTGTAGATATTAATTTTTGTTACGTAATTTCCTAGATGTAGTGTTTTTTGAAAATATTAAAGTGTTGTATATCAGTAAAAAATAGTATTTTTACAATATCAATGTAGAGTACTTATTTTAATGTGAATTAATGTTGAAGATTTGTAACATTTTGATAAACAGTTTGTCTGTTTTTTTCTAAAAAAAAAATATTTGGCATAATTTTTATATGATATATTAAAACATTAATTTAGTTGAAAATTTAAAATTATTGCACAATGAAGAAAATAACATTTATTTTAGTTTTATTTTTATCTGTGATTGCTTATTCACAAGATAATAGTTCTAACTCGTTACCATCAATTGATGTAAAAACATTAGATGGGAAAATTTTTAATACTAAGGATATTAATAATAATGGGAAACCAATTATTCTTGATTTTTGGGCTACTTGGTGTAAACCATGTGTTAAAGAATTAGAAGCAATATCTGACTTGTATGAAGAATGGCAAGAAGAAACGGGTGTTTTAGTTGTAGCTGTGTCTATTGATAACAGTAGAAGTATGAGTAGAGTTGCACCATTTGTAAATGCTAAGAGTTGGGAATATTTAGTTTTATTAGACCCAAATTCAAAGTTTAAAGAAGCAATGAATGTTGTAAATGTACCACATGTATTCTTATTAGATGGTAATGGAAATGTTGTACATCAACATACTTCTTATGCCGATGGCGATGAAGAAGATTTGTACGAGTTAGTTAAGAAAGTAGCTAATGGAGAAGATATCTCTCACGAATAATTAATATAAAATACAATATAAAATGTTATTAAAATCGAAACCTATAATTGCATTTTTAATATTTGCTTCTGTGTTTGTTTATTCTCAGGATAATCCAAAAGGACAACTTCATGGAAATTTTAATATTGATGCACAGCAATATAATTCAGATTCATTAATTGGAGCTGAGAAACCACCAGAAAGTGCTCTTATGAATGCTTATGGTAATTTTACATACACTTATGGTAACTTTTCTGCTGGCTTAAGATACGAAGCATACCTTAATACACTAGAAGGATATGATAAATCATATAATGGTCAAGGTATTTCTTATCGTTATTTATCTTATAATAATGATGGTTTAGAAATAACCGTTGGTAATTTCTATGAGCAGTTTGGTAATGGTTTAATCCTTAGGTCATATCAAGAAAAAATGCTTGGTTATGATAATGCTTTTGATGGAGTAAGAGTTTCTTATTCTGGTATTAAAGGATTAACAATAAAAGGACTGATTGCTAAACAAAGATTGTTCTGGGAAACAGAAGGCTTAGTTAGAGGTGTTGATGGAGAACTCTCAGTAAATGAGTTGTTTGAAACGATAAAAGAATCAAAAACACAGGTTATTGTAGGTGGGAATTTTGTAAGTAAATTTCAAGCCGATAAAGATCCATTTCTTAAATTACCAGAGAATGTAGGAGCAGGTTCTGGTAGAATATCAATTTCTAACGGTGGTTTTGTATTGTCTGGTGAGTATGCCTATAAATCTCAAGATCCGTCTGCTGATAATGGATACATTTATAAAGAAGGGCAAGCTTTGTTAATTAATGCAACATATTCTAGAAAAGGTTTAGGTATTTATTTAACAGGGAAAAGAGTTGATAATATGAGTTTTCGCTCAGATAGAGGGCAATCAATTAACAATTTAAATATTAATTATTTGCCCGATGTAGCAAAAATTCATGTTTATACTTTAACCGCAATGTATCCAAGTGCTACACAAGCAAATGGAGAAATGGGTATGCGTTCAGAAATAATGTATAAGTTTAAAAAGAAATCTGCTTTAGGTGGTAAATATGGAACTGAAATAGGAATATCATATTCTCGTGTTAACGATATTGATAGACAAGCTGCATCAGATACATCAGCAATTGGAGTAAAAGGTTACGAGGGTTATACAAGTGAGTTTTTTAAAGTTGGTGAAGATGAATTCTACGAAGATGTTTCTTTATCATTAAGTAAGAAGCTAAACAAAAAAATAAAATTTCATGTAGAGTATATGAATCAAACATATAACTTTTTAGCTTTAAGAGGAGAGTATGATCATTCTGGTAATAAAATGGTTTATGCTCAAATTGGAGTTGCAGATTTAACATGGAAAATTAAAAGACGTAGAACAATTAGATTTGAAGCACAAGGTTTGTTTACAAACCAAGATAAACAAGATTGGGCAATGGGAATGATTGAGTTTACAATGGCTCCAAATTGGTTTGTAGCTGTTTACGATGCATATAATTATGGAAATCAACATGAAGATAAACGCTTACATTATGCTACAGGTACAGTTGGTTATACCAAAAACTCTACAAGAATTCAATTATCTTACGGAAAATCAATTGAAGGTGTAGTTTGTGTTGGTGGTGTTTGTAGAGTTGTTCCTGCAACAAATGGATTTAGTATTTCAATTTCTAGTACATTCTAAAATTATAATTATGAAAAGATTTTTTTATTTATTAATAGGCTTAATATTCATTATTACATCATGTGATAAGGTTGATGCCCCTTATATTGAGTCTAATGGCGGTGGCGGAGGTGATGATTCTTCAACCTATGTTCAAAAAGTTTTGATAGAAGATTATACTGCACATTTCTGTGTGAATTGCCCTCGTGCAGCACTACAGATTGAAGACTTAAAAGCTGCTTACGGGAATAAAATAATACCTTTAGCATTACACGTTGGGTTTTTAGCACAACCGGCAAATGATCCTCCTTACGATTTAGATTTACGTTCATCAGAGGGAACAGATCTTGATAACGAATTTGGTTGCTCAGCAGCAGGACTTCCTAACGGAATGATTAGTAGAACTGTTTATAATAGCAATATTTTAGTTGGTGATGGCGATTGGCCTTCGGCTGTTTCAATTATTCTTGATAAAACACCAATAATAGGGTTAGACTTAACTTCAAGCATTGATACTGTAAATAAAAAATTAGGTTTAGATATTTCAATTAAAGCATTACAAGATATTTATACTGCAGATAAGGTGTTAAAAGTATGTGCCTATGTTACAGAAAGTAAAATAATTGGAGCTCAAAAAGATGAAGAAGAAGCTACTGGAGAGGTTCTAGATTATGAATTTAACCATGTATTAAGAACATCGTTCAGTGGAACTTGGGGAGAAAGAGTATCAACTGATGATTTTATTCAAAATAATACAATTGAAAAATCATATTCCAATCTTAGTATAAATCCAGATTGGGATTTTCATAATTTAGGAGCTGTTGTTTTTGTATACGATTCTTTAACAAACGAAGTTGTTCAAGCAGAAAATATTGAGTTTAACTTAGATTAAAATATAGTACATTATTATTGAAGTGCAAGTGATTATTTTATTTCTTGCACTTTTTTTATCTTTTTACCTAAGTCGTTAGAAAATTCAATTGCAGATTTCTCAGTTAGATGACTGCCATCATAGCTTTTGTAGTTTTTGTTAAAATGGAACCATATTCCACCTGCGTTTTCAAATTTTGCAGAAAAAATTTCTTCATTAAATCCTGATAAAGAATCTTCAATTTGTTTCATCGACCATGATGTTGGCATATAAAATCCATAGACTGTTATGTTTTTATTTTTCCAAATTCCAACTTGATTAATCAACTTGTTAATTAGCTTTTTAGAAACGCTTTTTTTAGAAAACCAATCTTTATATGATATTATTGCTTCGTTTGTATCTCTTAGTTCTTTATCTGATGCAATCCAGCCATCATTATAATATTTTTCTATGTATTTAGGTGAGTTATCTTTTCTGAAATCTCTACCTCTTATGGGTTCAAAATATTTTAAAAAATCATTAAAATACAAGATTTCATATTTGTTTTCATGAGCTTTTTTTAAACTTTCTGTAAGATGTTCATTCTCGTATGCTTTGCTTATTAATGCATTAGGGCTTATTCCTATAATAATTATTTTGTTCTTATTTGTTTTTAAAAGTTTTTTTTCAGCTTGTTTAAATAATAATGAACTTAAACGTGCTGATGAATATCCAAAATTTAATATATTTTTATTGGGTAAATATTTTTTTATTTCTTTAGGAGAAATACCTCTATAAATCCTTGAATCTCCAATTATTACAATATCGTAAATCGGTTCGGCAATAGTTTTGTTTAACCAAAATTTGTTTGCTTTATATTCGTTTTCTCTTTTTAATGGCCTTAAAGAAATAATAAAAGTAATTAGTATCAATACTATTATTGACACATAAAACATTCTTTCGTATTTTAAATCCTTTAATTTCATATCAGAATTGGAAATAAATAAATTGACTACCCGGACCTCTTAAAAATATTATCATTATAATAAAAATAGACATTAAGCCAACTTCAACTGCAAAACTCCACGATTTTGGATAAAAACTTTTTTTGTTAAGTTTATGATATATCCAAAATTCGCGAAAAATTCCCATAGAAATAAAAACCAAATCGGTAATTTTTAATGGGATATTAAGATCATTATTAAAACTAAACATTTTACTCACAATATAAAATGCTTGAGAAAGGTCTGCTGCTCTAAAAAATACCCAAGCTACCCAAACTTGCATTGTTATTATAATAAGTAAGATAATTCTTGTAAAGCTATTGTTTAAAAAATACTTTGGCCAATTAAAGCTTCTTTCAAGATGTAAGAAAAATGCATGTATTGCTCCCCAAATAACGAAAGTCCAATTTGCACCATGCCATAATCCTGAAACTAACATTGTTATCCACATATTAATATTTGCTCTAGCTTTTCCTTTCTTTGAACCGCCAAGCGGAATGTATACATAATCTTTAAACCAAGTAGAAAGTGAGATGTGCCAACGTGTCCAGAATTCTTTTAAAGATAGCGATGTGTATGGATGATTGAAATTAAGGTTAAAGTTTAATCCCATCCATTTTGCCAAACCACGAGCGATATCGCTATATCCGCTAAAATCAAAATAAATTTGAAAGGCAAAAGCAGTAATTGCAAGCCACCAATAAATTGTTGAACCAGATAGGTTTTCTTGCACAAAAGCATGGTTTACAATATTTGCAAGATTATCGGCTAAAACCATTTTCTTGAAATATCCGTGAACTATTAGTCGCAGACCTTCCCAACGTTCTTGCTCGGTGGTTTTTGGTTTTACAAGTAATTGAGGAAGCAAATCTTTTGCACGAACAATAGGTCCTGCAACAAGTTGTGGAAACATAGATAAATAGGCAAAAAATTGAATAATATTTTTTGTTGGTTTTAATTCTTTGCGGTAAATATCAATGGTATAACTCATTGACTGAAAAGTGTAGAAACTAATTCCCACAGGTGTTATCAACATGAAATCAGGAATATTGCATTTTAAACAAGTGTTTATTCCAAAACTAGAAAGCAAAATGTCAATATTACCAAATATGAAACCACTATATTTGAATGCTGCCAAAGAGCCAATATTCCCAAATATTGAAATTAAGAGTAGTAGTTTACGTTTGTTGGGGTATTTAGAGATTAGTAAACCAACAAAATAATCGAGCATTCCGCTACCAACTATTAAAAACAAGAAACGCCAATCCCACCATCCGTAAAATATAAAAGATGAGATAGTTATTAAGCTTAAACGTGAGTTTGTATTATCCTTTAAATATTGCCAAAGGATAAAGAAAATTAATCCGAATATTAAAAATATGGAGGAATTAAATAACATTATTTAAGCAATTCTGTAATTATATTTTTTGCAGCAATTCCATTGCCGTACAGATTAATATTAAAATCAGCATTGAATTTATGATTGTTAAAATTATCAATAATTTTATTTTTGTCGGCACCAACTAAAACATTAAAATTATTTTCGATTAATTCTACCCATTCTGTTTCATCTCGCATTGTCATACATGGTTTTGTGAAAAAGAATGCCTCTTTTTGTAAACCGCCACTATCTGTCATTACAAGTTTGCATCGATTTAGCATATATACCATTTCAAGATATCCGACAGGTTTGATTATTTTTAAATTTTGAGTTTTGAATTCTGAATTTTGAATTATCTTTGCTGTACGTGGATGAAGCGGTAAAATAATTGGTGTCTGTTTTGCTATTTCGTTTAGTGCTTCTAAAATTGCAACTAAACGACTTGGGTCATCTGTGTTTTCGGCACGATGAATTGTTGCAAGTATAAAGTTTTCAGGAATTTCAATATTCGGTTGTTGTTCTTTTTTAGAATAAAAAATTGCTGCATCTTGCATTATATCACCAGATTTTACAATACGGCAATCAATATTATCGTATCCTTCACTTTTTAAATTTTCAATTGCCGTATCAGTAGGGCAGAATAGAATATCAGAAATTCTATCGGTTAAAATTCGGTTAACTTCTTCGGGCATTTCCATATTAAACGAACGCAAACCTGCTTCAACATGAGCAACTTTAATATGCAGCTTTTTTGCAGCCAAAGCTCCTGCAATGGTTGAGTTTGTATCGCCATAAATTAAAACCCAATCTGGTTTTTCTTTTAGCAATACTTCTTCAATTTTTTCGAGCATTTGTCCTGTCATTGCACCGTGCCCAAGACCGTTTATATCTAAATTATAATGTGGTTTTGGAATTTCCATTTGTTCAAAGAAAATATCACTCATATTTGCGTCGAAATGCTGACCTGTATGAACTATAATTTCTTCGATATTATCGTAATTTGCAATTTCTCTGCTTAATGCTGCAGCTTTAATAAATTGCGGTCTTGCTCCTATTATTGTTATAATTTTCATAAGTCTTTTTTAATAAATTGCTCCTCCATATAAAAAATTAGAAAACCTGTTGCCCGGAACATTTAATCCTATTAATGCGGTTTTTTCAATATTTATATTTTTGGCTCGTCTGTTTAATATTCGTAAATCGCTTGGCGTAGGAGTTTCTTTTACTTCAAATGCAATTTTTTCGTTTAAAATAAAGTCAATTTCTTGTCCTGTTCTTTTGGCATAAAACTTAATATCGCCTTTTAAACTAAGTTGATTTGCTATTGCATTTTCAAAAATTGCTCCTTCGCTAATATTTGTAAAAGTATTTAAAATGCCTGTATCTGTAAAATATAATTTTGTTTGCAATGCAATTTCTCTGTCGGGGTTTGTAACAAAAGGTTTTACAAGTTTAATGAAATATGTATTTTCTAAAAACAACAAATAATCCTTTATCTTGTGTCGCCCGATACCGCTAATATTTGAAAGTTTTGTATAATCTACTTTACTCCCAACTCTCGAACTTAAAAGTTTTATCACTTTGTACAGTTCATCAATATTTGTAAAATCCGATAAGAAAAGTATATCAAATTTTAGATACGAATTAGTGATATCTTTTAAAAGAGCAGTTTTTTCTTTTTTGTTTTTTTCTAAAATAACTTCGGGAAAACCACCATATTCAATAAACTCTTTATAAAGAGAATGGTGTTTATTGATGTAGTGTTGATTTGTCGGTTTGTAATCAAACTTTGGTAGTTTGTCGTTTACTCCTTTAAAATTTAAAAACTCATTAAAATCTAATGGCCAAAGTTCAAAAATACGTTTTCTACCTGCAAGACTTTCGGTGAAAGCTCCTTTCATATAATATGAGCTGGAACCACTTACAACAAATTTTACATTGTAATTGTCGTAAATGTATTTAATGAAACTTGCAATATTTTTTATTAATTGTATTTCGTCGAGAAATATGTATGCTTTTTTCTCAAAATCAATTCCTTCAATTTCTAATGATGTAATTATTTCGTCGTATTGGTT
>Ga0256827_10003156_pt1 | contig 10507 bp, 11 predicted proteins | sample CV84metaG_FD_185977 | JGI IMG/M metagenome (GOLD analysis project Ga0256827, IMG submission 185977) | Hydrothermal vent microbial communities from East Pacific Rise, Pacific Ocean - CV84 | ecosystem: Environmental > Aquatic > Marine > Hydrothermal vents | place: Pacific Ocean: East Pacific Rise...
TTCTGCTTTCACAGCCGACATCTCTAACTCATACTCATTTGGAGTAGCTGAAACAAACATATAGTAAGGTGCTTTATTTATATACTCATCTGCTTTTAATGGGCGATTATCAAGTGCAGATGGAAGTCTGAAACCATAATCGACTAAAACCTCTTTTCTAGCTCTATCACCTGCATACATCCCCCGATACTGAGGAAGTGAAACATGGCTTTCATCTACTATAACCAAGTAATCATCATGGTTTTGAGCAAAATAATCAAGCAGAGTAAAAGGTGCATCACCTGCTTTTTTATCTGTTAAAAGGCGAGAATAATTTTCAACCCCTTTACACATACCAGTAGTTTCTAACATCTCTAAGTCAAACTCAACCCTTTGTTTTAGTCGTTGGTACTCTAAAAGTTTTCCCTCTTTTTGAAAGTATGAAAGTCTATCATCAAGTTCCTCTTCGATGCGTTTTACTGCACGAGCCATTTTTTCTTGCCCAACACTAAATTGTGAAGTTGCATATATGGTAAAACTTTTATGTTCTTCTAACTTTTTGTTATCTATAACTTCAAAAGTATAAAGGGCTTCTATCTCATCACCAAAAAACTCTATACGGATAGCTTCTTGTTCAAAGTAGGGTGGATATATGTCGATGCTCTCACCATTTACACGGATATGACCACTATCAAAATAACTATCATTTCGGCTATAACCCATCTCCACTAAACGGAGTAAAAGTCTTTTTTGGGCTATCTCATCACCGACAGCTATGGTTTGTACCATATTCATGTATTCTTCAGGGTCACCTAAACCGTAGTTTGCAGAAACAGATGCTATCACTATAACATCATCATAACTAAGAAGATTGGCAGTTGAAGATAGTCGCATCCTCTCTAGCTCATCATTTATAGCACTATCTTTTTCTATAAACAAATCTTGACGAGGTATGTAAGCCTCAGGCTGATAATAGTCGTAGTAAGAAACAAAATACTCAACATGGTTATTAGGAAAAAACTGTCTAAATTCTGAGTAGAGTTGAGCTGCAAGAGTTTTGTTATGTGTCATTATGATAGTTGGCATCTGAACATTTTCTATAACTCTAGCCATAGTATGAGTTTTACCACTACCAGTTACACCCTCAAGTGTTTGGTAACGGTTCCCATCTAAGATAGATTTACTTAAAACTTCTATAGCTTTAGGTTGGTCACCTGCTGGTTGGTATGGGGATTTTATTGTAAAATTTGGTTTCTTTTTCATTGCTGGAATTATAGCTAAAAGGAGTGAATATGGTTTTATTTTTTTAAAGTGAATGTAGAAATATCCTAATTTAATTATTTATGCTAAAATCAATTTATATTAACACAAGAGAATCAAAATGATTAAATTGAAAAAATGGATTTATTTAGCTTTAACTTTAACATTACTTTACTATATATTTATAGTAAATATATTAGTAACGCTTTCGATTATAGCTTCATTGTACATAGCATTTAAACTATATAAAGTTTATGCTAGAAATAAACTAAAAAAGATGTCAAGTTCTAAAGAGCTATTTGCCAAGAGTGAATTGGGGCTTTTTATAGCACTTGTTGCAAAAGTGGCTAAGGCTGATGGACGGGTTAGTGAACTTGAAGCTCAACTTGTTGGGATTATGTTTGATGATATTTCGAGAATCTTTCCAAATCAAGAAAAAACAAGAGGTATTTTAAAAGATATTTTTAATGAAGAAAAAGAAACACTAGATAATACTAAAGAGATAGCACAATCTTTAAACAAACTACTTGGTAGAAGTAGGTTAAAACGGCATCAATTTGTAGAATTTCTAATTCAACTAGCTTTTGTAGATAGTGGGATTAGTTCTGATGAAGATAAAGTTTTACGAGAGATAACAACAGAATTAAATATAACTTCTGATGAGTATAATACTTTAGTAAGTAAATTTGAAAATATGATGAAAAATCAGCAACAAAGTATGAGTACAGATGATGCTTATAAAGTTTTAGGTGTAAGTGAAAGTGATGATTTAAATAGCATCAAAAAAGCATATAGAAAATTGGTAAGACAATACCATCCAGATATCATAAAATCACAAGATAAAGATGAAGCTTATATAGAAGAAGCAACAGCCAAAACACAAGAGATTAATCAAGCTTATGAGATTATAAAGAAAAATAAAAGTTAATCTAAATCCAAATAAATTTGGATTTAGTATGTATGAATTTCCTCTGGAAATTCTCTTGATTTTACTTCATCTGAGTAAGTTTTTATAGCATCTTTTACGATGCTAGCTCCATCTATATACTTTTTAACAAACTTAGGTGTAAACTCTTCAAAAAGTCCTAGCATATCTGAAAATACTAACACTTGCCCATCTACACCATTACCAGCTCCTATACCGATAACAGGGATATTTACACAAGATGCTATCTCGGAAGCCAGTTCTGCTATGACACCCTCTATAACCATACAAAATGCACCAGCTTCTTCTATGGCTCTAGCATCTTCTATAAGGCTTTGTTGCTCTTTTGCAGTTCTACCTTTTACTTTGTATCCACCTTCACCTCGTACAGATTGTGGAAGTAACCCAATATGACCACATACGGCGATACCATTAGTTACTAGATGTTCAACTATATATGCTTTATCTGCTCCACCCTCTATTTTTATACAATCAGCATTTGTTGTTTGAAAAACTTTTATAGCATTTGTAAGTGCATCTTCTTTATTTGTGTATGTTCCAAAAGGCATATCACAAACAACAAAGCTATTTTTTGCACCATTACATACTGCATTTGTATGGTAAATCATCTGCTCCATATTTGCACTTAGTGTATCTTTACGACCTGCAAAACTCATATTTAAGCTATCACCAACTAAAATCATATCTACACTATTTTCAAAAAGTTTAGCAAATAGTGCATCATAAGCTGTAATCATCACTAAAGGTCTTTCACCTTTAGTCTTTTGTATCGAATTAATAGTCATTTTTTTATTCATAAAGGTATTTTAACTAAAAATTGCTATAATTTGAACAATTTAGGAGAAAATTTTATGGGAATAAAAAGTCATCTTGAAGCCAACTTCGATTTTGAAATTGTTGATGAATTTTTAGACCATTATTCTATGATGGCTGATAGTATGGAAGTTATGATACTTGATATTACCAAACCAGAGATGCATAGTATAGTTGTGGATGAATTGTTCCGTATTTTTCACAGTATCAAATCAGCTGCAGCTTTTTTACAAATAGAATCTATGATGAAACTTGCTAGACTTGTTGAGGATGCATTAGATGTTCTTCGTAAAAGTGATAAGCCAATTACAGAAGAGATTGTAACTTGGCTACTCGAGATAAATGATATGTTTGAGCAATGGAATGATGATCTCAAAAATGATGCAAAACTCTCAAAGATAAAATTTTCTCTATTAAAAATACCTGACTTGGATAAATAATGAAAAATTTAGTAGCATATATAACAACTGGTTATCCAGAAAAATCTTTTACCATAGACCTAGCACTAGCTCTTGGTGAAAATGGTGTAGATACACTTGAGCTTGGTGTCCCTTTTTCAGACCCAGTAGCCGATGGTCCTTTAATCGAAAAGGCAAATCATAAAGCTTTAGAATTAGGTTTTAAGTTTCAAGATTTGTTAGAAGTATCAAAAGAGATTGCACCTAAAATAGACACACTTTGGATGGGTTATTTTAACAGTTTTTATCAACAAAATATGGATAAACTTATCCCTTTAGCAAGTAAAATAGGTGTAAATGGTTTAATAATTCCTGATTTACCACATGAAGAAGCTAAAACTTATGCAAATCTTTTTACTACTAATAATGTGGCAAATATTAGTTTTGTAGCACCAACAGATGGTGATGATAGAATTAGAGAAGTTGTAGAAAATGCTAAGAAGTTTATCTATATGGTAGCTTATACTGGCATCACAGGTTCAGGTAAAGCTGAAGATTTACAGCCCTTTTTAGGTTCTATTAAGAAGCATACAACGACTCCAGTTTATGTTGGTTTTGGTGTAAATGCAAAAACAGCGAAAGAGAAAGTAAAAGGTGCAGATGGTGTTATAGTTGGAAGTGCTTTTATAGATGTTCTTTTAAAAGATAACCTAAACTATGCTCAAAAGATAAAAGAGTGTTCAGAAATTGCAAAAATAATTAAAAGTGAGATAAATAACTAATATGAAACTAGATTTATCTTCATGGATGCTCATTCTTTTTATAATTCTTTTTATTTTAAGTGTATGGAAAATATATGCTTTTTTACCAAATAAACCATTATCTGATGATGATACAACAAAAGAATCACAAGATGAATTATTAAGTATTATAGTTGCAGTTATAAAGAAAAATAATGCTGAAATTAGCTCAAAAGAATTATATTTAAAAGTTATTGAAGATACTATTTTTGATTCTAAAAAGTTCTGGAGGTTTAATCAAAATAGATTAAATCAACTTTTAAATAAATATTATATAGATCATAAAGATATAAATTCTATAGAAGATATTTATAAAAGTTAAAATTTAGCTTTTAAACTTATATACCCAACACTTTGAGTTGCATCTTTTCTTGATGGTTCTCCAAAGTGCCAACCACTTCCTGTATAATTTTCTTTAGAATACATATAACCAAACTTAGCAGATAGATTTTTATAATAATTCCAAATAGCATAAGCTTCACCAACAGAACCACGAGTTGCTAATTTATTGAAAATATCTTCTGCCCCTTGAGTTGCTGAGAACCAATACTTACTTCCATAGTTGTATTCAGCTCCAAAACTTAAAACACTACTGTAGTTATATTTTCCACCGATATATACAGAATATCCATTTTCTTTTAGCATTTCACCTTTTGCATAATTAGCTTCTGAAAAACCAGTATTACCTGAGGCTGTTGTTTTTGATGCTTGATTAATTATTTGATAATCATCAACTTTATCATTCCCTTTAGGTATAGACATAGCTGAATGAAAAAATATAGTTGTATCAGTATCTATAAATTTTTTAATATCAATACCAAATCCAAGAGTAAACATATTTCCAAGGACACTCGAATCATTAGCATCGATATCTGCGCCTAAGTATGGATGAGCTTTTAAATTTAGTAAAGAATTTAGTCCAAATGATAGTAATGTATCACCAAAAACTTTTACTTTAGTATCATAATATATACCTGCTATAGTAGCATTATCTATATTTTCACGGTTACATTGATATGGATAAAAAGTAGCTCTCATAGTATATGCTTTAGCTAAAACAATTCTTAAAAAATTATCATTAGTTAGTTTTTGACTACCTATAATACCGTAAGTATTCATATTAAATACAAGAGCAGGAAAGAGTGATTTTCTTTTTGCATCTTGTGCAAATTGCATAGGTGTACCACCTGTAGTTGGTAATAAACCAAAAGAAAAAGTAGTGGCATATTTGGAGTCTTTGTTTGGTGTATAGTCTATGTATGCACGATCTATATCAAAAGCAGAGTTTGAACTTGTAGATTTTATATCACGAGATAAAATACATAATCTTTCATTTGTTTGAGTAGATGTAGAAAAAACCATTCTACCATTGAACTTTACTTTATCGTTGATTTTAGCATCCATATTTAATCTAAAACGGACATATCCAGATACATCAAAATTCTTTGAAAATTCATCTCTTCTTTGTTTTCCATTTAAAGAAGAATTGGAATGGTTATATATTTTTGTATTTTCTCCATCAATTTTTGTATTTTTATAGCTCATTTTATCTATTCGTAGTTCTAGTTCTGGTGAAAAATTAACTTTATCTAAAATTGATTTTTGCTCATTATTTTCAATTATAGGATATATTTCAGTTAAATCTTCTGTATTAAGATTTACTTGATCTTCAAGTTTTTGAAATTTATTTATTGGAATAGGTGAATTTTGTTCTTTAACTATTGTTTTTAAATTATTTAATTCTTTTTCTAAAAGTTCTATTCTTTTTAACAATGCTTCATTATCAGACGATGCAAAAAGAAAAATTGGTAATGTTGACAATATAATTTTTTTCATTTTATAATCCCGGTACAATTGGTTGCTTAGAGTCTATAGCGTGTTTTATCAGATAATTTTTTAATTTATCTCTAGTCTCTTGTGATAAGTTAGTTAGCTTATATCGATTTAGATGTCTTTTTGAAGAAAAAACTCTTTTCCATTGTACAATAGCTTTTGTACCAGGATATAGATGTAAGTCTTGGGCTAATTTGACAATATTGTTAGCATAAAGAGAAGATGAAAATATGCTAATAAGTATTGTAAATAATATATATTTCAAATTTATCACCCTTTATATTAAATTATGTTTACAGACAGTCTAATATAATTGTTATTAAAATAATTTTAAATCTTACAGTATATGTTAATTAATTGCATTTTAAGTAATGTTTTAGTAACATTTCAAACTTAAAATTAAAGAAGGATATGGTCAAATGAAAAGAACATACCAACCCCATAATACACCAAGAAAGAGAACTCACGGTTTCAGAAGTCGTATGGCTACTGCTAACGGTCGTAATGTTTTAAAGCGTCGTCGTGCTAAAGGTCGTAAAAGATTGACAGTTTAGGCGGATTTGATTTACTAAAACAGCATAAGCAGTTTCAGTATATCTATAGAAAAGGAAAAAATCAACACTCTTCTAGTGTTGTTTTATTTTTCCTTCCTCACAAATCATCATCACAAAATAATATAAATCTAGTTGGATTTACAGCTACCAAAAAAATAGGTAATGCAGTAAAAAGAAATAGATCTAAACGAAGACTTAGAGCTTTATTTTTAAAGTATTCAGGTTCATTGAAAAATGGAACATATGTTTTTGTTGCTAAACAATCTACACCAGATTACCCATCAGATAAATTAGAATTAGAATTTAAAAAGGTTATATCAAAGGCTAAGGCTTTTAATGATTAGAAAATTATTATTAAAACTGTTATGGTTATATCAAAAGTTTTTTACTCTTATTGGTTTTGGAAGTTGTAGATATTACCCAACTTGTAGTGAATATGCAAAACTTAATTTCCAAAATAATTCACTTTCAAGTGCTTTTTACCACACTTCCACTAGAATACTGCGTTGCAATCAATTATTTGATGGAGGGATAGAATATCCATTACTTGATAAACTTATAATAAAGCCAAGTAAATTAAGTGTTGATTCTATAAAATACTGGTTAGTTCCCAATAAAAAGAACCGTTTTTACATTATAAAAAATTTTTCATATAGAGGAAATTCATGTTAGATAATATGTCACAAAACCAAAGGTTAATGATAGCCGTTGTGTTATCCATAGTTTTTTTCGTAGCTTATACAGCGATTTTTCCACCAGTTAAACCTGAGACGGCACAAGAGAATAAACAAGCTCAGAGTGTTCAGTTTAGTAAAGATGTAAATACACCTACTTTAGCACAAACACCTGAAAATATGGCTGGTCATGCTATATCTAAAGAGGATAAAATAGCTTCAAGTTCTTCTAGTACTATTACAACTATAAAAAATGATAATTTTATTTTAAAGATAGATACATTAGGTCGTATTAGTTCAATGGAACTTCTTCAAGATAGATTTAAAACTAAAGATGGTCAAAATGCACAGCTAATATCTACATTTGGTACAAAACCATTGTATCTAAGATTTTTAGAAGAAAGCACAAATAAAGAAGCTACATCTATTGTTTATACAGCTGATAAATCTAATGTTGTTTTGTCTAATGAGCCTCAAACAGTTGTTCTTACTCAAAAACTTTCAAATTTAACTGTAACAAAAGAACTTACATTTTTTCCTGATGGTCATTATGATGCTAAAGTCTCTTTATCAAAAGATAAAAGATATTTTATATATTTAGGTCAGAGACCTAAGGTAAATGAAAAAGAACAAATGATGTCTGCTGTTGGAGCATTAATATATACAGATGATGAAATTTTAACTATTATCGAAGATGGTGATGCTGAAGGTAGAAAATCTTTCGCAGGTGTTGAACTGATTTCAGCTTTTGATCAATATTCTGCAAGTATTATGTATAACTTTTCAAAAGATACAAATATTATAGTTGAAAGAGATAGAGATAGTAACCCTATTGTGTATTTTGATGCTCTGCCTACTATGAAATTTAGTGGTTATGTAGGTCAAAAAGAGTATCAAACACTTAATAGTATCAAACCAGTTCTTACAAATGCTATAGAATATGGATGGTTTACTTTTGCTGCACAACCACTTTTTGCACTTCTTTCATGGTTACATGGAATTATAGGTAACTGGGGTTGGTCAATTATTGCATTAACCCTTATTATTCGTGCATTCCTTTACCCTTTAACATACAAAGGTATGGTAAGTATGCAAAAAATCAAAGAGATTTCACCAAAAATCAAAGAGATTCAAGCAAAATATAAAGGTGATCCACAAAGAATGAATGCAGCTACTATGGATATGTATAAAAAACATGGTGCAAATCCTCTTGGTGGGTGTTTACCAATGCTATTACAAATCCCTGTTTTCTTTGCAATTTATCGTGTACTTTTAAATGCAGTTGAACTTCAAGGTGCAGAGTGGATTTTATGGGTAGATGACCTTTCTCGTATGGATAGTTATTATGTGTTACCAATCCTTATGGGTGCTTCTATGTTCTTTCAACAAAAGCTTACACCAAATAATTTTACAGACCCATTACAAGAAAAAGTATTTAAATACTTACCAGTTATCTTTACTTTTTTCTTTGTAACTTTTCCATCAGGTTTAGTTCTTTATTGGTTCATTAATAACCTTTTCTCAATAGCACAACAATTTATTGTAAATGCTCAATTTAAAAATGCTAAAGATGCTGAAATAGCTATAGCAAAACATAAAAATGTGGAGAAAAAAGATGATTAAGATAGAAGCGGTAACACTTGAAGAAGCTTATAGAGAAGCTTCTTTAAAATTAGAGTGTTCTGTTACTGAATTAAAAACAGAGGTGGTTCAACATCCATCATCTGGTTTTTTAGGACTTTTTAAAAAAAATGCGATTATTGTAGCTACTTGTGAAGTTAATTTAAAAGAAACAATAGTTATTGAAAATAATAAGCAAGATGTTAAAAAAGAGATAATCGAAGAAATAGAAGAACCAAAAATAGAAGAATTAAAAGTTGAACAAGTAAAAAAGAAAAAAGTAGAAAAGAAAAAAGAAAAAGACAATTATAAACCTGTTCAATCTATTTTAAATGATACAATTATGCCAACTTCATTTGTTAGTGATCAAGATGATGAAGATGAATTAGATGCTATGAATTTCACAGCTGATTATGATGATGAATTTGACGAAAAAGAAGATCTAGTTAATGATTCTGATATAGCTAATGAAGTTAAAGCAGATTTGAATTCTTTATTTAATTTAACATGTTTTAATATAGATGAAATAGCTGTTAAGATGTATGATGAAAATACACTTTTAGTTGAGTTTAAAGGTGAAGATGCAGCTCTTCTTATAGGTAAAGAGGGTTATAGATATAAAGCTCTTTCATATATGATTTTTAATTGGATAAACACAAAGTATAAACTTCAACTTCGTCTAGAGATAGCAGAATTTTTGAAAAATCAGGAAGAAACTGTTTCTCGATATCTTGAAAATGTAAAAGAAAATGTTGAGCGAGATGGGAAAGCACAAACTAAAATACTAGATGGTGTTCTTATTCAAATCGCACTAAAAGAACTTCGTGAAATATATTCAGATAAATATGTAGTTATCCGTTCGACTCGTGATGGATTAAAATATATAATAATTAATGATTATCACTCTAACTAGATATGATAAATACTGATGATACTATAGTAGCTCATGCTACTGCGAATGGTATAGGTTCTATCGCCATTATAAGAATAAGTGGTGATAGAGCTTTAGAAATAGCTAAAAAACTTACAACTAGACAAGAATTTACTCCTAGATATGCAACACTCTCAAATATTTATAATTCTCAAAATGAACTTATAGATGAATCAATAGTTATCTACTTTAAAGCACCTTTTTCATTTACTGCTGAAGAGGTAGTAGAGATTCAGTGTCATGGTGGTTATATAGTTGCACAAAGTATTTTAAAAACAACTCTTGAGTTTGGTGCTAGGTTAGCAACTGCTGGAGAATTTTCAAAAAGAGCATTTTTTAATGGTCGTATTGACCTAAGTGAAGCAGAAGCTATTGCTGGACTTATTGAAGCCAAAAGTGAAGATGCAGCTAAAATCTTAGCAAAGCAGATGAAAGGCTCATTAAAAGGGTTTATAGAAAATGTAAGAGATGAGATTATTCATATACTTGCTTATTCTGAGGTTACTATAGATTATGCAGAGGAAGATTTACCACAAGATTTAGTAGATCAAATAGCATCTAAACTAAAAGAATTAAAGAAAAATCTTGATAAAACTTTAAATGCTAGTAAAAGTAGAGAGGGCTTGATGCAAGGTTTTCGAGTAGCTATCATTGGTAAACCAAATGTTGGTAAAAGTTCACTTCTAAATTCTCTACTAA
>Ga0256827_10003157_pt1 | contig 10507 bp, 9 predicted proteins | sample CV84metaG_FD_185977 | JGI IMG/M metagenome (GOLD analysis project Ga0256827, IMG submission 185977) | Hydrothermal vent microbial communities from East Pacific Rise, Pacific Ocean - CV84 | ecosystem: Environmental > Aquatic > Marine > Hydrothermal vents | place: Pacific Ocean: East Pacific Rise...
TCCAAAAATTCCTGTTTATCTACAATGGTGTAAATTAGGTCCTTCATATCGTATGCTTCCGAAGGATTTTCAGGAATAAGCTCGTTTAGCTCATCATTCAATCGATCGATGGGGTCAGAGCATTGGGTTTGAATAGGGTCTTCCAAATTGTTTTGAGGAAGAAACTCAATAGTCTTACGAATAAGCATAATTCCTTCATCTTCGTCATCGGCACGGAAGTGCGCTACGCCTGATTTGCTAGCATGTACATTTGCACCACCCAATTCCTCGGTTTCAATGACTTCGCCCGTAACGGTTTTCACCACTTTGGGGCCTGTGACAAACATATAGCTAGTTTTGTCGCTCATGATTACCACATCGGTAAGGGCAGGAGAGTAAACCGCTCCGCCTGCACAAGGGCCGAAGATGGCTGATATCTGGGGAATAACTCCTGAAGCCATAATATTGCGTTGGAAAATTTCGGCATAGCCAGCCAAGGAATTTACGCCCTCTTGAATACGTGCTCCGCCACTATCATTAATGCCAATAATAGGAGCGCCTACTTTCATGGCCATATCCATTACTTTGCAAATCTTTTGAGCGTAAGTCTCAGAAAGAGAACCACCAAAAACGGTAAAATCTTGCGAATACAAGAATACAATTCGACCATCAATGGTTCCATGACCCGTGATTACACCATCGCCAGCAAAATGCTGTTTGTCGATTCCGAAATTGGTACTACGATGTTCTACAAACATATCAAACTCCTCGAAACTACCTTCATCTAAAAGCAGGTCTATTCGCTCGCGGGCAGTGTATTTCCCTTTTTTATGTTGTGAATCGATTCGTTTTTGTCCTCCACCCATCGCGGCCTCTTCCCGCTTATTGATGAGTTGTTCTATTTTATCTTGATTTTTCATTGTTATTTAGATAACATTATATATTCAAAAAATAGAGGTAGTTTTTCCTCTATTGATTGTTGAGCCAATTCATGAATTGGCTTTACTTATAATCTTGACGGTATCTTATCCTTTAGAACAAAGTTCCGTCAAAACCCCACCCGTAGATTTTGGGTGAAGAAAGCCAATTCGTAGGCCTTCGGCTCCTTTACGACTTGTTTTATCAATCAAGCGGATGCCTTTTTCTTCCACGTCTTTTAGTGCTTGATCTGCATCTTTTACAGCGAAAGCCATATGGTGCATTCCAGGTCCTTTTTTCTCCACAAATTTTCCGATAGGTCCTTCGGGATCGGTGGATTCTAATAATTCGATTTTGGTATCGCCTACCTGAAAAAAGGCAGTTTTTACTTTTTGGTCTTTTACCTCTTCCACGGCGTAACACTCGAGCCCTAATACCTTTTCGTAGTATTCAATGCTCTCTTGTAAATTGTTTACGGCTATGCCAATATGCTCTATATGTGTTGGTTTCATGTTTTTATGTATTAATTCTGCCACAAAGGTAAACAGCTTTATTCGAATGACCAACAAAAAACATGATTATTTGTTATTATAATAACAATAAAGTATAAATGGAAGTTTAATAGTTATTTTTTTGCGTTACTTTTATTATTTAAATAGAATAAGACTTAAGGCCATTACGGCAATTCCAGCAATAAGACCGTAAATGGCAGCATGTGGTTTTCCATATTCTTTAGCAGTTGGCAATAACTCATCTAAAGAAATAAAAACCATAATACCTGCAATAATCGAAAATGTAGCACCCAAAGTTAAGTCATTAAGATAATTACGTAGTATTAGATAACCAATTACTCCGCCAATAGGTTCAGCCAAACCCGATGAAAAGGAATACCAAAAAGCCTTTTTTCTATTATTGGTAGCGTAGTATATTGGGATAGATACGGCAATTCCTTCAGGGATATTATGAATGGCAATGGCAATAGTAATGGGTATGGCAATGCTCATATCGGTAAGTCCAGCAGCAAATGTTGCCACACCCTCAGGGAAATTATGGATACCAATCACCAAAGCAGAGAATAAACCGGTGCGCATAAGTTTTTTCTTCTTATGATCCTCGTTTAGCTCCTCCACAAAATGCACTTCATGAGGATTTTCAGCAGAGGGAACAAGTCGGTCAATCAAAGCAATAAAGAGCATTCCACCCATAAAAAACAGGAAATTATAGAAACTTCCCTCATGTGGTCCATAATGTGCCACAAAACTATCTAAGCCATGTGCATAAAGTTCAACAAAAGAGATATAGATCATTACACCCGCTGAAAAACCTAAAGCAACAGAAAGAAAATTAGTGTTTGTTTTTTTTGCAAAAAAGGCCATAGCACTACCTATTCCAGTTGAGAGACCTGCAATAAGAGTAAGTGTAAATGCAATTAAAAATGAGCCTGTGCTAAAATCCATAGTTTTTACTCTAGAAAACAAAGGTAAGATTTTTTAATTCAGAGAGTATGCTTGTTTAATCTGGAAAATAAATGAAAAACTTGTATGTAATAACCTGAGTTCGACGTAAGATTTCACGGATCAGGATCAAAAGTTGGGTCACGTATAGTTTCATCCAAAAATATTATTCAATCTAAATAGGAAAAAATTAGTATCTCTAACTCCCCTAAAGTTTCTTCTAAAGTCTTTTATTTTAGAGTTAAAAGATTCGGCAAAAGCATTAGTAGCTCTATTTTCAAAGTAATTAAGGATTTGTGCATAATGTTGTTCGAAGGTTCTCCTAATAGTAGCAAAAGACTTAAACCCAGATTCTTCAGCATCCTTAAACCACCTAGCCATTTTTGTTAAAGCCACACCTTTATCTATCTTTTGATTGTAGATGTAACTCAGTTCATTGGAGAGTTGATATGCTCGTCTTATATCAGGGTATTCACTAAATAAAATTTCAGCTCTTTGTTTTTGAGAATCAGTCCAATTATAAGGGTTCTTAAATAGTAAATACCGACTTCTTGCAAGTAACTGTTTAGGGGTGTCGCCATTACTTAGCACTCGGGGTTTGAATTTTATACCATTATATTTAGCTTGTTGATATTGAGTGTTCTCTATTTCTATTTCTTCCCAACGATGTTTGATTCTTATCTCTTGTACTGCCTCAAATGCAAGTTTTTGTACATGAAATCTATCGGTTACTCTTTGAGCTTTCTTAAAGCATGTTTTAGCAATATGATTCATGCTTGCTGCCATATCTAAGCTTACTTCTTGTACTTTGTCTCGTAGGTGTTTTGGTATTTTTAGAAGGATCTCTATAACTTGCTCTGAGAGCGTCCCTTTAATCATAGCAACAAGCGTTCCTTTTTTACCTTTTGCCTTTTTACTTGTTAAAACGGTGTATAATTCTCCATTTGTTAAAGCGGTTTCGTCAAGAGCTAGATGAGGACTTATATTATTGGGATTTAGAATGTAATCCTCAGCATGACCTCTTTGATCCCATTGCGAATACTTACTTAATTTCTTTTTATATTGAGCTTGAAATCGCTTGCCATTTATACCATAGAACGGCTCTAAACTTTGAGCACTGATTGGATGATTATCAAGTAATTTCTTTTAAAAAATCGGATAGACCTTTAGTCATGCCGGTACCTGGTGCTACAATATTCCAATCTCTTTTTACCTTCCTACCACTATCAGTCAATAACCAACGCCTACGTTTTACATGTAGAGTTACAAACCGATCTCGAACTGGAAAATCCTTAATCTTTCTTTCTTGCATAAAACCATTGCTACGATAGGGCTCTGATTTATACTCTGATGGAATAATATTTTTCTCCTCTAAATAGATGTCTAAATACTCTCCTTTTACTTTTATATCTGTTAATTCAAAGTAATCTAAAACTCCATTTGGTAATAAATAACCAACTAATTCTTTATATATCGACATTGGGCAAAATTATTAATAATTCATTTTTGACCCAACTTTTTGTCTTGACCCCAAAAAAGGGGGATTCTGGGGGAACAAGGCGTTATTCGTAGTTATTTGTTTAATCCTAATTATGAGAATTGGGGAGTATCAAACATATACTACCAAATGCTTGAAGAGGGCAAAGCTGCTATGTCATTACAGAGTTTTAGAAATTATACAAATCTGTTTTATCCTAGAACTAAGCTTCCGAAAAACAAGAAAAACCGACACAAAATAGGGATTCGAGCCACAAAACCATTTGAAAAACTGCATATGGATGTTACCATTTACCGACCACTTGATAATACAAGAGTGTATATCTATTTCATAGTTGATAATTTCTCAAGAAAGATTTTATCTTGGAAAGCTTCTCTTGAGCTTAAAGCAGATATTTCTTTTGATAACCTCAAGCAAGCTTGTCTAGAAAACGATTTATTTGATAATAATACAGAGCTTATTGTGGATGGAGGTTCTGAAAATAAAGGTGCAGTAGATGGATTTATACTAAACCACGAAAACTGGAAAAAGCTCATTGCTCAAAAGGATATCATCTTTTCTAATAGCATTGTTGAGGCGGTGAATAAGATTATGAAACGAGCCTGCTTTGAATATTAATTCCACCAAAGATGTTTATTGGCTCGTTCGATGTCACCTTTGAAAGTAAACAAACACATCAAATACCATTACATTTTCAAAAGAAGCTTTACAAATTTTGAAGAACTAAGCAATAAGCTTGGCTCATTTGTAGCTGATTACAACAACCGCCCCCACTCAGTATTAAAGCTCTCACCTAACGAAGTGGCTAATGGTAAAACATTTGATACCAACAAATACAAAGAAAAACTGAAAGCCGCCCGAATCATACGAATTGCCGAGAACAAAGCTTGCGATAAATGTGATTTTACGCTGAAATAGTAAGCAACAATAACCAAAAATACCCAAAGCCCACATCCCTAAATAAAATTCCCATGTTTATACTGATAATTTAGGAAGCATAACTAATAACTACCCATATTTTTATTACAAAAGTAAAAAATCACACCTCTTTGAGATGTGATTTTCTGATTTCATTAGTGCACCAATGTTCGTGCACTTTATATGGTTTTCTTTTGTGCGCTGCAGATCACTTAAACTTTAGATTATATTTTCAAAGTATAATAATAATTTAAGGTTCCATTATAAAATAAGTTTATTCCTATTTGTGTTGGTATATTATTTAATTTGTCATATTCATTTGAATAATATAACTTATAATAATAGTAAGTAAACTCTTTCAAATCACTTTTTATAAATAGCTTATTAAAAAGGTCTGTATTTTCTTTACGGTAATGTACAAAAAAGACATAACCTTTATATAAAAAAGCTCCGCGTAGAGCTACTTCAAATCCAGGGTACTGAATTAATTGGGATGCTGTATTTTTTTTATGATTTCCTTGTTGAAGAAAAATTCCAATTGCTTTTTTTAATCCAGAATCAAAAAATGGATCTATTGAGATAACAAAATGTAACCAAGTACTGTCTTTTTGAACATCTATTGAATCAATCAAACTTATGGCATGATCTAAATGTTCATATAGAATTGCATCTACAATAAGTGCATTAGTATTATAAACACTATCAATTAAAAAATATTCAGGAATAGAGTCACTAGTCCAATATTGAGAAAAACTAGATTTTACACTCAATAAAGAAACGAATAATATTATCAATGTAATTTTAGTTAAATTCACCACTATAAAAGTATTTAGTATCATTTATTATGCTCCTTTTATGCCAAATATTACTCCAGTGATTCTCTCTAAAATGAATATTTATTTGTGCATTAGGATTATTTTTTAAAATTACATCTCGGGTATCTCTATCTCCTTTAGAGGACTTATAGCCGGTTTCAACTGATGGATGGCAATGATCAAGCTTAAGAATTCTAACTAATGGATTATTAATTATTATAGCTAAAGTAGCTGCGCCTGTTTCCTCCTTTTTTAGATGCCCAGAAGTACTAACAAGAGAAGCAGGACTATTGTCACTATACTTATAATTTATCAAGCTCCATTCCTGATTCTTGCCAGATTGCTCTTTGAAAAATTTAAATAGCTTTTCTCCATCTTTAGTATTACTAACACTAATCCTATTTTTATGCATGCCTTCCTCAGATTTTCCTAAATCATCCCCCACCGTCATAACTTCACTATCAAATGTTACTTTATCGCCAGTTCTAACATCTTTTCCATTATCATCAGTTTTAACAGCATAGACAATATCAACATCAGTGTCATCTACTTTTGTAAGCTTACCTGTTTCTATGTTAAATTCCCAATCATCATGATTCATACCATTAGGGTCAATAAACTTAATCGGATTACCAAGAACATACATAAACGGACTAGTGGAAGGATACTTATCACTCAACGGATCCACACTCAGCCAAACACTAATATCACTAGCATAATACCTAGCACCAAAATAATCAAAACCAGTCTCTGCATCTCGCTCTTTGCCTGTGAACTTAAAGCGGATATCGTTACTTCCGCGTTGGTCGATAAAGCTTTCGCCAAAGGGCAGGTATTGTAAATGTTGGTTTGCTGTACCACTTGCATCAGTTATCCAACTACTACTACCAAGGTGATCGCCATGATAGAAATACTGCTCTTTTTCCATATCATCCTGCTTTATAAGCGACTGCATGTTTTCGAATTCAGGAATTATTTCAATAGTCACACCACTTGCACAGTCGGTAATAAGTAGATTATCAAGCAATTCACCTGCCACCTGATCAATACCACCACTTAGTGGCTCAAGCGTTCCTTGTAATGGGTCGATAAGATTATTTGCCATTCCGCCACCAAGCTTTGTTGTTACTCGCTGATTCTCGATATAGTAATGCTTTGTATATCCTTTATCGGTAAGTATCATATAAGGGTTGGTATAAAGTGTTTTATCCAATAGAGCTTGATCTATAAAATCATCTCCATTTACACTCATTCGTTCAATGGCTCCTGTGAGTTTCAATACGCGCTCACCGCCTGCATTATATATATAATGGCTTAGTGAGCTTTGCTCATCTTTCACTAAGGTTAAACGATTTTCCTCGTCCCAACACATACTGCGATTTACACCTGTGGCTGTATTGTCTAAATGCGTCATATTACCATTGGCATCCCATTGCATATAATGAGTATAATTCTGATTATCGTTAACACTTACTACAGCATGAGGCTGTGAGCTACTGTAAGTATAATCGTTGGTATATGATATATTATTGGCAACACCTCCAAGCATGGTTTGTGCTGTCAATTTTTTTTGTGAAATATTACCTGATACCGAATATTGCATATTCAGATTATAGGTCTTGATTTGGCTTGTATTTAGTATATCATAATATGTAAACGAACCACCAGACTGGGTTAAGCGTGATAGGGCATCATATTCATAGGTATATGAATATATTCCTCCCATATCGGTATAGCCTGTTGCCGAATTACTAATACCTTCAATATTTCCATTATTTAAATAGCTATAGTCAATATCTTGGATTAACTTATTCTTATCCCAAGTTTTTAGGTTTGCCAATCGACGGTTTAAAGGGTTATAAGTATATTTTGAGGCTGTACCATTACCATAGCGAATTCGTAATCGACTACCAAACTTATCGTAGCGGATACTATCCACATAATTATAGCTATATATTCCCTTATTACCTTTTAAGGAAACGAGTTGCCCTGCGTTATTATATGCATAATGCACCACCTCTCCATCAGGATAGGTTATATCCTTTGTTCGGTTCCAACTGTCGTATGTCCATTTGATGTGATATTTATTTTTTAAAGGAGACATCGAACAAGGCAAAATATTTGAAACAAATAAATTGATTTCCATACTTTTTATTTTGCTTTGTTTCATCTCAAATGTATAAGGTTCGCCTCCTGGCACCACAAAGGTATGAATATTTTCAACTAATTCACCCATGCTGCCGTATTTGAATGTTTGAACTCCTGAGGCATCTTGCATTTTTATTAATTTACCCGTTTGACTTCCCGAGTTCGATCCACCGTATTCATAATATACGTCATTCCCGAGGCTGCTTGGATATTCAACATGTATTAATCTGTTGAAGTCATAATAATAATTAATCACTTGTCCTAGATTACTTAGATTGGCTGTTTGAACTGTTCTCAAATTACCAGCATTATCATAAGTATATGATGTAGTACCTGCATCAGGATGTGTTCGAGACTGTAGTTGTCCTATTTTATCATAAACATAAGTTGTAGAATTACTTTCAGGGTCAATGCTTTCAAGCAACTCTCCAAGTGGATTATATACAAATTTTGTAATGGTGTTCAATGGAGCCTGCAATGTGGTTTGTTTACCCAATACATTTATATAAGAATGATATTGAGTACCAAGAGCATCAGTAGTAACCTGAGTTCGACATAAGATTTCACTCACAGAAAGTCAATAGTAGGCCAAATTTGTTGCTGAAAATCACGAAGTTATAGCGGGCTATAACGAGAGGTTTTTAGTGCAAAGGTGGTTTACTATTGTCTTTTTTTTATAAATTTCGATGTAGTCCATCTACTTCATCAAATTTCCTTGAATTATCCCAATAATACTCCATAAATTATATCTTTGTTTCACTTAAAATAGAAGAAAATTATGGAAATTAGAAGCACATTTAGTCAATTGTACTTTGTACGCAAAAACAGAAAGAACGCTAACAATGAGGTATATAATTATTGTGAAAAATAATCTATTTCAATTATTTATTCATTAATTAGTCTCAAAATTAAAGTTTATATAGGTATATGCCTCTCCTTGCTTATACGTTGTTGTTGATACAAATCCTATAAAATCAACTTTATGAACAAGCTTCAATATATAGATCAATACAAAAAGCCAAATAGCCAAAGTGGTATTTTATTTCCAACGCCATACTCCATATCATCGGCAACAATAAATGCATTATCTATTCCTATAATTTGCTTACTACTTTTATTTTTTCCTCCTATTTCAAACAAATACTTCCCATCAACCAAGAAGTCACCTTGCTTTGGATAAGTAACCTTATGATTTTGCGACAACTGATTTAGAAAAAAGGTTTCGCGTAAACTACCAACTGAAACATCTGAGTTTCCCAAAGAGTACATATAGTTGGTATTATTAATAAATAGTTTATCTGGCTTCTGCAATAAACTTACCCCAAAACTATCTCTGTGAATACTCATTAATATATCAGCATCAACCAATGCATATATATAGTCTAATAAACTATTTCTTGAAATATTAATTTTGTTTGCCAAAGTAGAAATATTGGGCTTAAATGGTACCGACTGACTTATTATTGACAATAATTGTTTGATTTTATGAGTCTTAGACACCTCTATCTTCTTAAGGCTCGGCAATTCAATATCTATTATTAGATTAATAATTTCATTTAAACGCTTATGATATAATATTATATTGTCCTGTAAAAAAGGGAAGTACCCACCTTGTAAATACTCCATAAAATACTTCAATGGTTTTATTCTTGTGCTAATATCAAAAGCTAAATCCTCATGATTACTTAAAATATCTGTAAGCTTTAACTTTTCGATCGAAATATTATACTTAAAATCGAGAAACTCTCTAAACGATAAGCCCTGCATTTTATAGGTAAGTGCTCTTCTACTTAAATCAGCCTTTGAATTTATGATTTCCAAAAGTGAGGACCCTGTAAAAATCACCCTAAGTTCAGGATTATAATCATATATCTTTTTGATCTCGATTGCCCAATTATCATATTTATGAACCTCATCAATAAATAAATGCTTTCCTCCTTTGGCAACAAAATCATCAGCAAAGCTCAATAAACTATTCTTGAAAAAATAGGGGTCGTCTAGCGAAATATACAGAACTTCATTGCTATTATTGTAATTATCTTTAATATACTGCAACAATAAAGTAGTTTTACCTATACCTCTTGCCCCTTTAATACCAATAAGTCTTTCACCCCATGGCAACTCGTTTATCAAATCTCTTCTAAAACGTGTTTCAACAGTATTAATTAAAGCCCTATGCCTTTTTCTTAAAATATCCATAACGATTGTTTGTTTAATCAACTCAACAAAAATAAGCAATATTGTTTAACCTACTAAACAAAATAACATTTCACCATCTTTTAGATAGATTTTTACTTATCGGCATCATTACATTCATCAGTAATAACCTGAGTTCGATGTAAGCTTTTTTCCATATTCTAAAGTATCCCATAGAATAACAGCCTCGTTTGCAGCTCCCTTTTCTGGATAGGTTTTTTACAATTATACAGCCTAAACTCTTAGATTTAATTCTTAAATCAACTTGCAGAACAAAATCAGGGTCGTGAAAGTAATCATATTCTTCAACCTTAACAGCAGTATTGGGTTTTACATTCTTATATTCATATTTACCACCTCCTGCTATTGCCGCAACATCTTCACCACCCGTAAACCCTCCTGTGCTTACAATTACGGAATCAAGGGTTTCTTTAGATAAGTTCACAAGGTAAAAGTCATTACCATCAGGGATCACATCAAAAGCCGACACGAAAGTGTTCGGCTTTTTTTGTGTCCTGAAATAGCGAAAAACTCGCCCCAAATTATCCAAGAAAAGCCTCACTTATTTTAATTTCACAAAG
>Ga0256827_10003158_pt1 | contig 10504 bp, 10 predicted proteins | sample CV84metaG_FD_185977 | JGI IMG/M metagenome (GOLD analysis project Ga0256827, IMG submission 185977) | Hydrothermal vent microbial communities from East Pacific Rise, Pacific Ocean - CV84 | ecosystem: Environmental > Aquatic > Marine > Hydrothermal vents | place: Pacific Ocean: East Pacific Rise...
TCATTCTTGCATCGTTCTTTGAAATATAATTGTCGTAAACTGATCTCTATTTCTTATTTTTTTTGCTTTTTAAGTTATCTCTTATAAAAAGGCTTTATTCTAAGTTTTTATTTTCCTCTGTTCCAAATATCCATTTAAAACCAAAATCTGTAAATGGGTCTATATATTTTTTTCTTACTACTGCGCACATTCTTTTGCTCCTTTATTATTTTAATAATCTTATTTTTAACAAATATCAAATTTCTATAAATTCTTTTTCTTTAAAATATTTTTTTAATTGAGAACTCAATATTTAGATAATCTTTTTTTCCTTTAATTGAAACTATATTAGTACTCTCTGTCCAATATTTATTTATAAAAATATTATGTTTTAATTTAAATTTATCATAAATCTTATAACTATTTATAAATAATGGCTGATAAGATAAATAACTTTTCATATTAAAAACTTCATATATCATACTCCCTATTTCAGGATTAAAAAATAGATGAAAATTATCATCTAAATTATAACCTATTCCTCCATTTAAAATTGAGAATATATTTATATCTTTAGCTATTAAAAAATCTATACCAATACCAGCATCAAATTTTATTGTATCTTGATATTTCATCGATTTAGTGTACTCTTTTTTTATAGCTAACTCAAACTGATATGATAAATCTTTTGTTAAAATATCATAAGGAATATATGATTTCATAGAGTATAAATTAAACTTCTCTAGTTCTATTTTTGAGTTATTTATCAATAAAGATAAATACCCTATTTTAAGTTCACTTTCTCCAAAATATTCTCTATTATTATCATTTATAAGATGTGATGCCCCTAAAAATGACAATTTCATATAATCATTTTTATTTGTATAGCTATAACCTATTTCAAATTGTCTTTCATCGGGAATTTTACTAGGTGATTTGTATTTAGATATATCAAATGTACTGTTATTATCAAGTAACTTTTTATTGATTTCTATATTTATACTTTTAAAATTAGAATAATTTATTTTTTGATTATTATATTCTAAACTAGAGTATGCACTAAGTAATCTAAGAGAATAAAAATCTAATTTTTTTATCTCAGAATAATTTTTATTTTGAATAATTTTTTTTATAGTATATATATCATCTTTATTTATATTCTCTTCAATCATCTTCACAAGCCATTTATCACTTGGAAGTAACTTACTTTTTTCTATTAAATTATATTTGTATAAAAATTTTACAGTATTAAGTGGAGTTATCCATAACTTTTTATTATCATATATTTTAGGGTTTATTAATGATAAAGTATAATAAATTACAGTTGAGCAATTATAACTCGTAAAAAAATAACTCATATCTATCCCTTTTAATTCCCAAATATGATAATAGATAAGTTTTTTTTCATACTCAGATAACCTTAATTGATATTCCCAAACATTTCTATTCTCTTTTTGTGTATATTGTTTTAATATATTATCATATGGTTGTAATGCAAACATACCTTTCATTCCTGAAAATATATTTTGATATATTAAAACTAAAGGATTTGGATTATCAATGATTGTATAAAAGGTAATAGCATGATTTACTCTTTTACTAGCTATATTAAAACCACTAAATTTTAAAAAAGTATGTCCCATCATACTTGATGGATTGGTAACATTTTCAGAGACATAAGTTAAATATATATTATCTGCTGGTGCTTTTTCTTTATATATTTCAAAATCATTACATTTTACTTTTGGAAATTCATTTTTATTTATATTTAATTCATTAGTTATAAATAAAAATCTAGCAGGAAATTTACATTGTGGATGATTGTTTATATTGTTATATTCTTTTTTGAAAGTGTAAAAAGATTTAACATCATCTATCATCTCATTTTTTAATGTTTTATTTTTACTAATTATAAATTTATTATCAATAACATCAAATTCATTGCTATAATGAAGTAAGGCTTTCCATCTATTGGTATCATAAAGTTTTGATTTTTCTATAAGTTCTAAAGTAGCTTGTTGAGAAGAAAAAAGAGTAAGAGGGATGAAAAGAAGAAAAAATCTTCTAATCAATATTTTTCATGAACCGTTACAGTATCATCATATTTCCACATTGCACCAGTAGTGGCATCTGTTGTACTTGAAAATAGTGAACTATATCCTGCTAAACTATTAACCCAAAACCAACCATTTAGATTTTTTTCTACTATAACTGGATTAAATTCATTGTCTTGACTTTTTACAACAATATTACTATTTTTTCTATCCATTGTCACTGTTCCTGGAAGAATTAAATATTGAGGTTTTGAACCATCATCATAACTTACTATTGCTCTTAATCTTTTTTGTGAATCTGTACTTATACTAATCGTTTGTTTTCCACCACCACCAAACAGTGTAGCACAACCACTAAACATAATAGTACTTAATAATGGTATAGCAACTAATAGTTTCTTTTTCATTTATATCCTTTTATTTTTTTTAGTTTCGTATTGTATCTCTTCTATCTTAATTTATCTACAACACAACGAACATAATATTTACTTGATTTACCATTATAATTATCACTACCATAGTTAAAACGAACATACCAACTAAAATCATCTTTATATTCTGTTTCACTCCAAAAATACTGCCATGGCATGTTCATACTTTTTAAAAGAGAATTTTTGATATATGTTTTTCCATTTAAACTTTTAGCATTTTTATAACTTTTATTTGTTAATATTGTTTTCAATTCTTTTCTATTTGGAAGTCGCCAATTATTTTTTTCATCTATTATTAAATTTTCACAATATTCCTTAGCCATACTCCATATATATTTTTTTTTATCTATATTTACCTGCCATATTAAACCTGTATCATTATCTTGCCAAATTTTTCCAAATTTTTGATTGGAATAATGTAATTTATCACTATATATTACTTCATCTTTTTCCAATACAATATCTATATTAGTAATCCCTCGAAGTGTTATTGTTCCCTCTTTTGTCAAATATCCATCTCTTTTTACTTGAATATTATAGTTCCCATTTTGAAGCTTTATACCTTTGTAATATTTCTGTTTTATATTTGTTATAAAAACTTGTGCATCACGAGGGGTTATATTTATATTTAGTGAAAAATATGTTGAATTTTTTAATGAAACTACTTTATTAATATGTTCATCTTTAGGTAAAGTAAAGAAAAATTCTTCCCCTATCACTTGGTCGTATATTGCTGGACGCTGTTTTTTCCCACTATCCATATAAACATCTGCACGTGTTTTTTTAAATACATCATACAATCCTAAACCATCTTGCTTCATATATTTTATAAGATGTTTTGTAAAAAGTCCATTTGTCCCTTGTCGACCATCACTAGCCACTTTTCCTGCTGATGTTGCATAGGCTACAAATATTCCCTCTGGTTCAACTTTTGCTAATCCTCCCCCACTTCCTCTAGAAAATGGATCATTTCTACAAGCATCTAAAACAGCAATATTTAAACGATTTCCTGCTTTTTGCATCTTTTTTAAGATAGAATCTACTGAAATAGAATCTGTATCTACATCATCTTTTTCTTCTATCTTTGCATCAACCGGTATAAGATAATTTTCTCCATCAATTTCTAAACCATGACCTGAAAAATAAAAAAAACCAACAGCACCATTACGTATCTTTTTATAAAAAAGTTTTAATTTTTTATTCATAATCCGACGACTAGCATCTTCAATATAAATAACTTCAAAATTTCGTTGTGATAAAATTTTTCTAATCGCTCTAGCATCATTAATAGGATTGTGTAACTTAGTAAGTGTAGAACTATCATAATCATTATTTCCTATAATAAGTGCAACACGAGCTTCACTCTCCATAGAAATTCTCTTTAAAGCTTTGTCATTTGCAAAAATAGTATTTGTAAACAATAATGTAAATATTATTAAATGTTTTAACATTTTTTTCCTTGTAAATTTTTTATCTCTTCAAGAGATAATCCTGTAATTAAAGATATAGTTTTTATATCTAAACCCTGTTCTAATGAAACTCTAGCTATCTCAAACTGTTTCTTTTGTTCTCCAGCCTCACGACCCTCTTCACGTCCCTTCTCTAACCCTTTTTTCATCCCCTCTCTCTCTGCCAACTCCTTAGCATAATCGATACTATTTTTATAATCCAATCGTGCTTTTAAATCTTGTTGATAAGCAAATTTTCTCTCTTTATCTAATTTTAAAAACTCTGCTACATCAAAAGCATTTTCAAGTACTTCATCATCTTTAAATGTTTTTGGTATATCATCTAAGTTTTCTAAATTTTTAAGATAAAACAACCATTTTTCAAGATGATTTGATAACTCTTTTTCTGCCTTTTTAAACTTTGGCATCTCTATATAGTAATATACCATTTTGTCATAAAAAAGCTCTTTAGTATCCATATCACATAGTTGTACTTTTGTTAAATATGTCTTTTCATCTTTTGTTCTACTTATCCTCTTTTTATTTTCAGTTATTCGTAAATCATCAAATGAAAAATCTAATATCCCTACAAAATATACTTTCTTTAACTCATAATCCCAATCTCCTCTTTTTGACATATCTTGGATTGGAAATGTTGTATAAAAAAGACTTCTGTCTTTGAAATATTTTTGAGGGCTTCTTTGAAGTTCTACTATAAAACTATTTTTCTTTTCATCTACACAATATATATCAAATATCGCTTTTCTATCTACAATATTTAACCCTAACTTTTCTAAATTTCGATAGGTAACATCTACTATTTTATCTTCTAACTCTAACAAATCATTTAAAAAGCTAATAAGTAATGATTTATTTTCCTCTGTTCCAAATATCCATTTAAAACCAAAATCTGTAAATGGGTCTATATATTTTTCTCTTACTACTGCGCACATCTTTTTCCCTTTTAATCTCTCTTTATCTATCATATTGTAGTATAATTTTCTTTATGAAAAAAACAAATATTTTAAAACAGATTCCAAAGAACTTACAAGAGGAGATATTTGAAAAAATCATCTCTACAAAAAATATCAAAATAGAAAGAATAATCTCCTATGGTCACACCTCTCCAAAATCTGGGTGGTATGAGCAGGAGGAAAATGAGTGGGTAATTGTTTTAGAAGGAGAAGCAGTTTTAAGTTTTGAAGAGGAGAAAGATGTTCACTTAAAAGAGGGAGATTATATAAATATCCCTGCATTTAAAAAACATAAAGTAAAGTGGACAAAATCTCAACATAAAACAGTTTGGTTAGCTATCTTTTACTAAAACTTAAAATCTAAATTAGTATAAAAATATCGCCCAACCTCATTCATCAACATAACATCCCCTTCTCCAGAAGTTACTAAAATAAGGTCTGCATAACTATTTGATGTTATATAAGTTTTATCTAAAAGATTGTTCACACCTAAAGTAAGCATAAAACCTTTTTCAACTCTATGTTGTAGTTTCATATTGAGAACACTCCAACCAGCTATCTCTTGCTCTCCATTAACACTATCTATATTTTTCCATCTATCAGATGCTTTGAGTTCAAGCGTCGCTATACTCTCATTTGCATATTCATAATTAAGTGATATGTTAGCACGAAGAGGAGTCATATCTGCCAAATCTTTATCTTCACCTACGGTTACATCATCTTTTGTTCCTCGTTTATACGATGCACTCATATCTACTGTCATATCATCTGTTGCATAGTATGTTCCTGTTATCTCTGTACCGTATACTGTTGCATCTAAGTTTACAAAGTTATTCTTCTTTAAGTTCTTTTCATAATAGATATAATCATTAAATTTTGAGTAGAAACCTTTGATTTTAAAAGAGAACATATCGTAATTAGCTTCATATCCAAAATCTAGTTCTGTATTTGTTACCTCTTTTAAATTATCTGTACCTGTTACTTTTATAGTTCCAGCAGGAGTGTTTTGTTTAAAGTAAAGTTCTCTTCCATCAGGAACACGTGAAGCACTCCCTATTCCGAAAAATATTTTATCCTCCTCACTCATAGCATAGGATGTAAAAAGATTAAGATTAGCACCATTATAGTCACTATTTTTCATCGTTGTATCATCTGAACTAATCTCTGTTCTATCGTAACGTCCACCCAAAGAGAGAGAAAAATTTCCAAACTCTTTATCTACTTTTGTAAATAATGCTATATTTTTTGTTAAAGAGTTATCTATACTTTTTGTTGTTAAATTAGCTTTTTGAACTAACTTACCATCACTATAATAGCTTCCATCCCAAGTTCGTTTACTTGTATCTAATCCTACTAAGATTTGATACTCATCTAACTCTACAAAGTTTTTTAGTTTAACACCCTGCATCGTTGTTTGAAGTTGGTGTGTTTTGATAGGAGCTGTTTGAGATGATGTTCTATAATCTGTTCCCATAGGATGGTCTACATCAGAGTAGTAGTATTGTAACTTAAGTTTTTTATAGTTATCGGAAATATCTAAAAGAGTGTATCCAATACTGTAAATATTAGAATTATCATAGATTGCATCCATTTTAGAGTTTGGATATAATACATTATCACTTCTATTTGCAGTATAACTTAAAGCAAGTTTTTGGTTATCTGTTAAGTTTATATATGCTTTTGTCATAACACTTTTTTTAGTATACGCTTTCATAGATTTATATTTATCTTGAAGCATATTTACACTTTCACCATTACCATCTTTATATTGGGCAGATGATTCTCTTGATGCTGTTACTAACATTTTTATAAAATTATTTCCACCACTAACAGTTGCTCCAATCTTAACATAGTTAAAACTACCAGTAGCAAAATTTAGTTCCCCTTGCGTTTTTTGAGAAGGTGCTTTTGTCTTTATTTTTACTCCACCACTTAAAACACCAAAAGTTTCCACATCATAAGGACCCTCTATAACCTCAATAGAACTAATCTGATTTGCTAAAACATGAGATACAGGAGGGTCCATTCTATTTGGACAAGCACCACACACTTTTGTTCCATCTACCTCAATCGATATATTATCTCTTTTTTGACCTCGAATATATATATCGTTAGCAATACCACTTCTACGGTTCATATCTATACTAGGAACACCATCACTCAAAGCATCAGCTAAATCAGCAGATGTTTTTGCTTTTTGACTTACCTCTGTTAAGATAGTAGACTCTACAACTATCGGTTCTAATGCTATCTCTGACGCATTCAAAAATGAAAAAGTAAGCAAAGATAATGGAATTATTCTCTTCATAAAAGTAACCTTATATTATATTTTACTCAAAGAATACTATAAAAAAATTTCATTTTTCTTTAGTTTTTATCTTTTTAGCAACTATATATATAACTATAATTGAACTTATATTAAATATAATACTACTTTGCATCTGTGTAAAATAATAAAGAGCATACCCACCAAAAGAACTTAATGTTAATACTAGAGGAATAGGATAGAAAAGATTTGAGATAAAATTATCATATTTTTCCTCATACTCATCATATTTTTCATTTGCTTTCTCAATATGTTGATGTGCTTTATCAAGATGTTCACTTTTATGTTTAAAAGGGTATGTTAAGATAGTAAATATTGATAATCCATCTTTAACTATCTCTGGATATTTTACAACTATCCCTTTTATAAAAAATACCATTACACCATACAATCCTAACAGCACTACTAAAAAAAACTGAAAAAAATGCTCTAAAAATATAAAACTTACCATATAAAACCTTTCTCTATTTTAATATACATATCTTAAAAATCACAACTCTTCTTCTGCCATCTTTTCAACCTCTTGCACAAATCTATCTACAAGTTCATTTTCATCAAGATTAGCAACAACCTCCCCTTTCACCATAACAAGACCTTTCCCTTTTCCATAAGCTATCGCAACATCTGCATGTGCTGCTTCTCCTATGGCATTGACAACACATCCCATTACTGAAACATTTAAAGCTGTTTTTATATGTGCTGTTCTTCGCTCTATATCTGCAACTGCTGTGACCAAATCAGCCTCTATACGCCCACAAGTTGGACAAGAGATGATATTTAAACCATCAGGCATAGCACCACTATCTTTTAAGATAGCTCTTGCTACATTTATCTCCTCCTCTAGCTCCCCTGTAATACTCACACGCATAGTATCACCAATACCATCCAGAAGAAGTGACCCTAAACCGATAGCACTTTTTACAGTTGCATGAAAGAGTGTTCCAGCTTCAGTTACTCCTAGATGAAAAGGGTAACTATTTTTAGGACGTAACATTCTATAAGCATCAACTGTTCTCTGCACATCACTTGCTTTGAGAGAGATTTTAATATCATTAAAACCTAAATCTTCAAGATATTTTATATTATACTCAGCTGATGCAACCATCGCTTCTGCTGTTTGTCCATATCTGTTTAAAAACTCTTTTTCTAAACTTCCAGCATTTACACCTATTCGAATAGGCAGGTTACGAGCTTGACATGCTTTTACTATCTCAGCAACTTTCTGTTTATTACCAATATTTCCAGGATTTATACGTATACAATCCACACTCTCAGCAGCAACAAGTGCAAGTTTGTGGTTAAAATGAATATCGGCAACAAGAGGAAGTTCTGTCTGCTCTTTTATAGCTTTAAGTGCTAAGGCATCTTCCATATCAGGTACAGCTACACGGACTATATCTGCCCCTGCAAAATGTAACTGTTTTATTTGAGCTACCGTAGCATCAACATCGTAAGTGTTTGAGTATGTCATAGATTGAGTAGAGATAGGTGCATCACCACCAACTGCTACATCACCAACATATATTTTTTTAGTAGGAATTCTTTTTATCATAGACTGATTTTAACTTTTTTGGGCTTAAAAACAATCAAAATATTATTGAAATCGTTTTTTATAATCAGAGAATGTTTCCTCCCTAGGAGTGATTATAATAGATTTTGTTGCCATCTTTCCTTCAGCATCTTTTACTGCTACAAAAACTTTATATTTACCAGCAGTTTGAAAAGTTTTTGAAATTGTTGTAGGAGGTGTTCCTCTTTTCATACTCTCTTTTCCTGCTAAATTTATATAATAACTACTAATCCCTTTATCATCTGAAGCTAAAATAGTAAAATCAACTTTCAATGGAATAACTCCTGCTTTTGTTGATGCTTCTAAAATAAGTGTTGGTGCTTGATTTTCAACCTTTTTTTCTACCTCTTTCACAACAATTTTATCTCTATATACTATCTTCTCTTTTTCTATAACTCTATCTTTATATATAACTTTCACTGGCTCTTTCACTTGAAGTTGTAATTGAGCTTTGGAAACTTTTTTTAAAGGAGCTGTTGTAACATTTAAAAAATTTCTTGAATCATAAAGTTTAATATTTCCATTTTTAAATCCTAATGCCAATAAAGATTTATCATCTGAAAGTTGTATACCATAAAAAGTTACAGAGCTACTATCTATTTTAGCTTGTTTCAACTCTTTAAATGTTGCTCTGTCTATAAGCTTTAGAATATTATTATTTCTATTTACAAGAAGGTAACTTTTATCTAAAATTACCATAGATTTTATATAATCTCTTTTATAATCTTTACTTTCCATCTGTTTTTCTGATGTTTTAAAATTATATACATAAATCATAGAACTACTTCTTGTAGAGTTTAATATACTAATATTTTTATTATCTAAAAAGTTAATTTTTTCAATAGATGAAAATGTAGGAAGCTGAGAGATAAACTCTCCACTATCAACTCTATACACTTTCACTTTTTTACGACTACTAGATATAGCAACATATTTTTGATTTTTAGAGATAGTTATATTTTTATACCAACTACCATCACTTTCCACACTAAAAAGTAACTCTCCATTTTTCAGATTATATTTTATCAAGTTTCTATAAGAAACTATTAATACTTCATTGTTTGATGTTATCTGCATATCAAGATTATTTTCTAATTTGATACTATTTTCCAATTTATAACTATTAGCATTATAAATTCTAAAATATGTTTTTTCAAGAATATATATCTTTTTTCCATCTTTTGATAAAAGTACTTTTTTAAGTCCTGAACCTACAAAGATACTTTTCAATAACTCCTGTTCAGCTATATCCCAAATCTTTAAAACACCATCTTCAGAAACTGTAAACATTTTTTCATTCTTATAAAAGCCTATATTTAGAATACTCTGTTTATGACTACCTTTTAATATTGTATTTAACTTGACAAAGGGTACATTACTTTTTACATTTTCAAAAGAGCTACTACTAAATAGTACCCCAACCATTACTATTAAACTTACAATTAACTTCATTTTTTCACTTCCTTTTTTTTAAGATTTAATTGTATCTAAACGATTATTAATTGTTACTAACTAAGAAATTTCAATGGAAAATTTTAACACTTTTCTGATAGAATAGAGATAATAAATTATATGAGGTTATATAGTGAAAAAAAAGATGTTCCACGGAAGTTACCTAAAAGATGATGTAGAGTTTTTGTTAAAAGTGATAGATATAGATTTTACAGATGTGAAAGCGAAAGAGAAACTTATCCAAAGTGGGGCATCTCACTACTCTATGAT
>Ga0256827_10003159_pt1 | contig 10502 bp, 12 predicted proteins | sample CV84metaG_FD_185977 | JGI IMG/M metagenome (GOLD analysis project Ga0256827, IMG submission 185977) | Hydrothermal vent microbial communities from East Pacific Rise, Pacific Ocean - CV84 | ecosystem: Environmental > Aquatic > Marine > Hydrothermal vents | place: Pacific Ocean: East Pacific Rise...
CCATAGTATTATAGTTTTAAAGGTTTCATATTACTCTGCTTTCACAAAGGATTGCAAATTTAATAAAAAAGAAAATGTGTAAAAACTTAAAGAATGTGAAGCGTGTTAAATAGAATTGTTCTAAAGGAAATAATGAAAATTTATTTGTTTCTACCTTACATTGAGCTATCAGCTTGTATCTGAAGTCCACTACTTTTTAAATTCACTATCTTCTGGATTTCTTTGATTATCCCATATTGAATGAATGATTATTTGTTCAGATAAAGGTTCATAAAAAATAGAAAAATCACCTTCAAAGATTACTCTAATATTCTTATCACTAGTCTTCATTCCAAGCCTAGGAAATTTCCTCAACTGCTTTACTGTAATCTGAATGTTCCGGTTAAGCCTTTTTGAATAATTCTTATTTCCATTTCTTTTATAATAAAAATCAAGAATCTCAAATAATTCTTTTTTAGCATTTTTTGACCATTCTATGCTTCTTTTAGCCATTCCTGAAATTCTTGATTTATTTGATCATTTGAGAATACCTCTCCATTAGCAATCTGTTGTTTGCTTTTAATAATTGAATCTTTTTGATTTGAAGTCAATTGATAAACTTTACTATCTATCTTTGAATCAAGAATTGTCATAATAGCTTCCAAGAAAGAATTATCATTAATCTCACTAATTCTTTTAATCAGAATATTTTTTAATTCTATAGTACTCATTTCCGTATTTTTTTTTACAAAGTTACAACATTAGTGTAAATCTATTCATGAAATAAAAATTATTTACTAATGTTTTGATTAGATTAAATAGCATGAACAAATGAGGTTTAATAGTATTACTTAGAAAACAGAAGTAGGCTACAAAAAAAACCTTATTTTTGCCTAAAACAAACAATATGCCTACAAAAAGAGCTTTAAACGACAGTATCAAATTAAAACAAGACATCGCCAATGATAGCAAGTTGCTTTCTAAGGCAGACCTCCTCGCTCATCAGATGACTGAAAGTCTGAAAAAAGGCGGTAAAATATATTTCTGTGGTAATGGAGGCAGTGCCGCCGATGCACAGCACTTAGCTGCCGAATTAAGTGGCAGGTATTATTACGACCGCCCACCTTTGGCCTCGGAAGCCCTACACGTTAACAGCAGCTATATCACCGCTGTGGCTAACGATTATGGCTACGATATGGTATTTGCACGTCTTATTGAAGCCTTTGGCAGAACCCATGATATGTTGATTGGCTTATCGACCAGCGGAAACTCCCAAAATGTAATTAAGGCTTTTGAGGCGGCCAAAAAACAAAATATCTTTACCGTAGCTTTTACCGGAGAAACCGGAGGTAAGATGGCTGATCTGGTGGATCTTATCATTAAAATACCTTCTACGGATACACCGCGAATACAGGAAGCACATATGCTTATTGGGCATTCGGTTTGTGAGATTGTGGAGCGGCAAATGTTCCCGAGAGATTAATTAGGAATTACGAATGTTTAATTACGAATTACGAATTGGGAATTACGAATTGGGAATTACGAATTATGAATTACTGATTAATAAATGGCTTTAAAGGAACTGATTGCTCAAAAGAAATATCTTTTTTTAGATAGAGATGGCGTTATTAATAAACGAATCCTGGGTGGATACATCACTAAATGGGAGGATTTTGAATTTCTGCCCGGTGTTTTGGAAGCCTTAAAGGATTTTAAAAACCATTTTGATCGCATCATCATTATTACCAACCAACAAGGCATTGGAAAAGGTTTGATGAGCGAAGATGATGTAAAACTGATCCACCAGAACTTGTCTCAAACGGTTCTTTCTCATGGTGGGAAAATTGATGCTGTTTACCATTGTCCCATGTTAAAAAACGATGAAAACAACTGTCGTAAACCCGGTATCGTGATGGCCCTGAAAGCTCAGGCCGATTTCCCGGAGATTGATTTCTCCAAAAGCCTGATGATTGGCGATACTGCCAGCGATATGGCCTTTGGGAAAAACGCCGGCATGGGTCGTATCTTATTAGAGAACGAACATACAACAGAAGACGACAGAAAATGGGCCGAAGTCACCATAAAAAAACTTACTGATTTATCTAACCTCTTAAAATAAGAAAACTTGAACCAACAATTAATACTTTTTGTTTTTTTAGGCTATACAGCACTATTATTTATCATTAGCTGGTGGACAGGTCGAAAAGCCGGAAACGCCAGTTTCTTTGTAGGCGACAAATCTTCTCCTTGGTATGTGGTAGCTTATGGAATGGTTGGGGCTTCGCTTAGCGGCGTTACTTTTATCTCGATTCCTGGCGTGGTAGGGACAGCCAAATTCTCGTATATGGCCATTGTGTTTGGTTACCTCATTGGCTACTTCATCATTGCCAAAATACTCTTACCGCTTTATTATAAGCTTAATCTCACTTCTATATACACCTACCTGCTTTCTCGTTTTGGAATGGCATCCTATAAAACAGGAGCCAGCTTCTTCTTATTATCAAGAATCATTGGGGCTTCGTTTAGGATGTTTTTAGTGATTAACGTATTGCAAATATTTGTATTCGACAGCTTTGGCATCCCCTTTTGGGTCACCGTTATAGGCTTTGTAGGTCTAATCCTTCTTTATACCTATCAAGCCGGTATCAAAACCATTGTTTGGACAGATACTCTACAAACATCCTTTATGCTCATTGCTGTTTTTATGAGTATTTATTATGTTTCTGTAAACTTAAATATGAGTATCGGTGATCTTTTTAGCACGATTCAAGATCAAGGCTATACCCAAATTGTTTTTACCGATTGGAAAGACCCCCATTTCTTTATCAAACAATTTTTATCCGGTATCTTTATTTCCATCGTCATGACGGGATTAGACCAGGATATGATGCAAAAAAACCTCAGCTGCCGTACCTTAAACGATTCTCAGAAAAATATGTATTGGCTGAGTTGGGGCTTGGTACCTGTGAATTTCTTATTCTTAAGTCTGGGCGCTATTCTCTTTTATTACAGCCAGTTGCAAGGGATAATCATCCAGGGCACTTCCGACAATCTATTCCCAGGCATTGCCCTCAATCATTTAGGCATGGGTGCCGGGGTGGTATTTATCATCGGACTGATTGCTGCTGCCTATTCCAGTGCCGATAGTGCTTTAACTTCCTTAACCACTTCTTTTTCTATTGATATTTTAGGCATCGACAGAAAGGCAGAAATGAACCCGGAAGAAAAAGTAAAAATCAGAAAAAAAGTACATATCGGCATGGCCATTGTATTGGCTTTGGTCATCTCCTTATACCAACTGATTAACGACCAGGCCATCATCACCAAACTATTTACTATCGCCGGTTATACTTATGGCCCTCTTTTGGGATTATTTACCTTTGGACTATTTATAAAACGAAGAGTGACAGATAAATGGGTGCCTCTTATTGCCATTTTATCCCCTATCTTATCCTATATTATCAAAGCATACGCCCCTTATTTATTAGGAGGCTATCAATTTGGATTCGAGCTGCTCATTATCAACGGACTTATCATGTTTACAGGATTATATTTAATATCTCACAAAACCACCAGCTATGACAGCAATGATTCAAAAAGCTAAGATTGAAGACGCCTCAACAATTGCGGATTTCCAAATAGAAATGGCCTGGGAAACAGAAAAATACAAACTCCACCCCGACACAATCTATAAAGGTATAAAGGCCGTGTTTAACAATCCCGAACTCGGACAATACTATGTGGCTAAGATTGATGATAAGATTGTGGCTTCCTTACTTACCACCTACGAATGGAGCGATTGGCGCAATGCGACTATCCTTTGGATTCAAAGTGTGTTTGTGGTTAAAGAATACCGCCGACAAGGGATTTTCCAACGCTTTTATGAGCATATCAAAAGCATTGCCGAAAAGGATGAAAACATAGGTGGCATCCGACTTTATGTGGACAAAACCAATATTCCTGCTCAAAAAACCTATTCCAAAGTAGGGATGAACGGTGAACATTACCAGCTTTTTGAATGGATGAAGGATTAGAGCCTGCCTACCGGCAGGTAGGTTAAAAGTTAAAAGTGGAAAGTGGAAAGTTCAAAGTTAAAGTTTGAAAGCCAAACCTATTTAAAAAAGTTATAGAACAGAGAACCACAAAGGCGTAAATACAGAGTTTCTCAAAGAAATAGTTAGAAATAATCAAAATCAAAGGGTCAATAACTAACGACCGAGAAATAAAATAATGTACATTTGCTGCAAATTTTATTAAGCATGACAACAGAAAATATAGCCCAACTACAGAAAGAAACCGAAGGGAAAACACCTCAGGAATTAATCGCCTGGTTTTTAAATAAATTCCAAGCTAAGATAGCCTTTTCCAACAGTATGGGAGCCGAGGATCAAGTGATTACAGATATGATATGTAAAATTGATAAAACGGCTACTATTTTTACTTTGGATACCGGCCGTACTTTCCCTGAGACTTATGATTTGATTGACCGCACCAACAAACGTTATGGCATCAATATCAAAGTCTATTTCCCCGATGCTGCCAGCGTTGAAGAAATGGTTAATAAAAAAGGCGTAAATCTTTTTTACGAAAGCATCGAGAACCGGAAAGAGTGTTGTCATATCCGTAAGATTGAACCTTTGACTCGTGCTTTTAATGGCTTAGATGCCTGGATTTGTGGTCTGCGCCGCGAACAATCTGTCACCCGTAAAGATGTAGCAGCCGTAGAATGGGACGAAAATAATAACTTGCTTAAAATCAACCCACTTATCGACTGGTCAGAGAAAGAGGTGTGGGATTACATCAAAACGTATCATGTACCTTATAATAAACTACACGACCAGGGCTTTCCCAGCATAGGTTGTCAGCCTTGTACCCGTGCCATCCAGGAAGGCGAAGATGTACGTGCCGGCCGCTGGTGGTGGGAAGATCCGGACTCTAAGGAGTGTGGTTTGCATGCTCGCTAAAAGCGTCCGACTGACCCTAATTACCTTCTGCGGTTAAAGTCAATCTTAGGTTGTTTTTTCATGGCTTTCTCTGTCATCACCGAGAAACCATATTTACCAATATGCTTGCCTAATTCGTAATAATGCCCGTGAGAGTATACCAAAGGATTGGCACGGAAAAGCTCAAAAGCACCGGTCTTAGCATCTAAATACTTCTTATCTGCCTGAATATGAACCACCTCTGCCGTAAACATGGTATGCGATCCTAAGTCTTTTGTATCAACAACCTTACATTCAATATTTACAGGGGATTCCACAATAATGGGGGCTTTTACCTTTTCTCCCTGTCGTGCTGTAAAACGCATAGATTTAAACTTATCATACTCTTTTCCCGATTTTACCCCACACCAATCTGTTTGAAATGCCAGGTCTTTGGTGGTCAAATTAATAACAAATTCCCCGGTTCGTTTAACAATCTCATAGGAATGTCGGCTTTTACGAATAGAAGCAAACAACATGGGCGGATTGGTATTGATAGTACCTGTCCACGAAATGGTAATAATATTATAATGATCGGCTTTATCGCCACAACTCAACATCACCGCAGGAAGCGGATACACCAGGTTTCCGGGATTCCATTGTAGCTTTCCATTTTTTATAGGGGTTTCGTTTGCCATTATCAATTTCTTTTGTTCAAAGATAAGAGATTTCCTTATTTTTGCACGCAAATGAGAAACAAAAGTATAGAGCATCAACTTTGCGAGAGTTTTTTTGCAGAAGACTTACCGGCAGTACTCACCAAAATAAAAGAGCTGAGAGCTTTTGGTGAGTTGAGGTACGATTTGTGTAAACTTCAGCTTCAGGATTTAGAAGACATTAAAGCCGTTAGTGATAAACCTTTGATATTCACTTGCAGGAAAGGAAATTATTCTGATGCCGAAAGAAAACAAATTTATTTAAAAGCTATTGAACTTTCTTTTACATATATCGATTTGGATATTACAGACGATGCCTTTTTAATCCCTGAAATAAAAGAATATTTAGCGAATGCCGATACACAGCTAATCATCTCTTTTCATAATTATATATCCTGCTCACCCAAAACAGCACTGCAGAGTATCGTTAATAGAGCAGCTGATGATAGCGCCGATTTGATTAAGATAGTTTGTACTTTAGAAATGAAGGAAGAGCTGGAAATCCTGAAATCTATCCAGGAAGAAAACCAGAATACGATTTGTTTTTCTATGGGAGAATTTGCCACTCAAAGCAGAATAGAAAGTTTAAGACATGGTGGTAAATTTACCTATGTGAGTTTTGGTGCTGATAAACACACTGCCAAAGGACAATTAAACAGTATAGATTTCCAAAAAGCATATTCGCAATATCGGGGAGACGAAACTATTAAACTGGCCGTTTTAGGAAACCCCATTGCACATAGCAAAAGCCCTGAGTTATTTAATAATTTTTTTAAAGAAAACAAGCTCAAAGGCGTATATGATAAGATTGAACTGAATCATATTGATGAGTTTAATGAACTCAAAAATTACTATGATGGTTTTAATGTCACCGCTCCTTTTAAACAAAGTATCATCCCATTCTTAGATCAACTTTCGGAAGCTGCACAGGCCATCAAAGCAGTAAATACCATTTATAAAAAAGAAGGCCTTTGGATAGGTGACAATACCGATTATATAGGTATTATCGAGTCTGTCAAACAAGCTTCCACAGCCATCGACAAGATTGAGAGCTGTTTAATTATTGGAGCCGGTGGCGCAGCTCAGGCGGCAGCCTACGCCATAAAAACCCTGAACATATCCGGTACAATCATCAACAGAACCAAAAGCAAAGCTGAAAAATTAGCTCAGGAATTTGGGCTGACCTCTATCGATATATCAAGCATAAAGATATCCAATTATCAGTTGTTGATTAACACCACACCTGTTCTCCCTATAAAGACAGCTCAACTATCTAAGAATCACATTGTTTTGGATGCTATCTACCACCACTCGCCCTTTGCCGATGTTCTTAATAATCACCCTGGCTTTCAATATATTAACGGAAAATCGTGGCTACAAGCGCAAGCTATTGCCTCCTATCACCTTTTTACAAAACATTTTGATTAGTTTTAAATTAGGCTCCAATTGCATTTCAGATCAACTCTTTTAGGTGTTAATTCTATAGTTTTGCTGAATTAAATAATCCCATATATACTATGAATAGCTTTGGTAAAATTTTTCGCATATCCATTTTTGGTGAATCACACGGTCCTTCGGTAGGCGTGTTAATAGATGGTTGTCCGGCGGGCATCCCCATAACAGTTGAGGATTTTGAAAAAGATTTAAGCAAACGCAAAGCTGGTAAAAAGGGAACCACTCCCCGAATAGAAGACGATAAACCCAAAATCTTAAGCGGTGTTTTTAATGATAAAACCAGTGGCAGCCCTATTAATCTGTCTTTCGATAATAATAATACCCGATCCGGTGATTATTCTGCCACTATAGAGATTCCTCGCCCCGGACATTCCGACTTCACAGCCAAAACAAAATACCAAGGCTTTAACGACTACCGCGGTGGTGGTCATTTCTCGGGACGACTCACACTGGGCATTGTTGCTGCCGGTGTTTTAGCCAAGAAAATATTAAAAGGTGTTGATTTCTCTGCCAGATTGGTGGAAGCCGGAGGTCAGACTAATATTGATCAGGCCATTGACCAGGCCCTTAAAGATGGGGATTCCATTGGCGGTTTAATAGAATGTGAAGTAAGAAACCTGCCTGTAGGTCTTGGCGAACCATTCTTTCACAAAGTAGAATCGCTGATAGCACAATTGGTTTTTGCTATTCCTGCCACCAAAGGATTGGAATTTGGTAGCGGTTTTGATGCTATAAAAATGAGTGGCAGTGAGCATAACGATATTATTTTAAATGGGACAGGAGAAACAGCCACCAACAACGCCGGTGGTATCAATGGTGGAATTACCAACGGAAATCCTTTGGTTTTTAAAGTCGCTGTAAAGCCCACTTCAAGTATTCAGAAACCACAAAAGAGTTATAGTTTTAAGACAAACCAACCGGAAGAGCTGATTGTTAAAGGGCGTCATGATGCCTGTATCGCTTTGCGCATGCCGGTTATTATGGAAGCTGTTGCAGCTATTGTTTTAGCCGATTTACTCTTGGTTGACAGATCTAAAAAGTTCAAAGACTTAGTCTAAGCCTTTGAAAAACAAATCCAAACCTTTTACATTTTCTTCTTCTATCATCATGGTGAACAGACTGAAATTAGGTAAAAAGCCTGCCCATTTCTTCCTTAGCTGATAAAAAGTATTAAAGTCATGGGCAAATTCCGGCCGCATATCGGCAACATCCATCACAATGGTATTAAACTGACGAAAAACAGGTATATCCGATAATAATAAAGCATCATCAATAGTGATGACATAAAGGATTTGTTTTAATACTTTCTGATTTCTTATCTCTAATACTGCCACCAGCATTTTATAAATATGGGCATAAAAGTACCCTAATTTATTTTTATCATTAATCAATTTAGCAGGAACAGCTTTCCACTTTAAGTTCTTTAAATAATTATTTAAATCGGCATGTTTTCCTAAAGCAGCCATAGCAAAGGCCCGTACCGATTGAAAAGCATATACATCATATTTCCCCATCTCCAACTGCTCTGCCTGTACCGAGATATTAAATAGTGATGCCAATACAGCTTGTAATTTTGCCTGGTCACTCACGGCTTTTGCCAGGCTCCAATACAGATTAATCCATTGGAAATACACATCTGCACGCTGTGCTACAGCAGTAAACTGTACGGCTTTTTGCATCCAGTCATCTATACCCAGGTTCTCGCCAAATAAGGCATAGATACCGGCTTTTTGGATACAAAACTCTACAAAGAGCTCTTGTTCTTCGGCTTGCCATTGAGGCTCTACCACATCCAGCAACTTTTGAAACTCTTGTGGCTTCTTAGCTTTTTTGGCCTGATCTAATTGTTTTATAAACTGAGCATAAAACTTATTAAACTCACTATTCATCTAACCATTCATTTAATTGCTTGATAATCATCTCATTTATTTCGGGACTAAAATGTCGTAAACGTGTAGCATGGGAACCTCCGGACAAAACCAACTTAATGGCATTTGTTCTGGAATCGGGGTTGACAGAAGTACTAAACCAGGGGTCTAATTCGCCATATATAAATATCATTCTATCTCCTTTATTATGAATAAAATCATAAACCTTATTCATAATTTTGGGATCATAATCAAACCTTAATTCTTCCGGTACAAAAGCAATATTACTGGAATTCTCTATTTTACGCAAATAAGGTTTCAGAGAATCCAAATCATAATCATAATATCCTAATTCCCTATAAGCCTGTACCATAAACGGCATCAAACCATCTACGGTAGATTTAAAATAAAAATTCACCAATCCCAGCCTATTCATAGGTTTCATCATATCTTCAGCAGATAACATTTGTCCGGGAATATCTTTAACGTCCATGCTTCCCCATTGGAAAAATGAGAATGGAAATTCCAATACCATAAACTCATAAGCCATGGTATCGTTTACAGCAAACACCTCTTTCTTCTCTATGGCAGCCTTTTTGAAAAGAGGGAAGATACTATCAAAATTCTCTAACATCATCCTTTGATATTTTAAAATAACCGCATTCTCTTCATCAGTCCCCACATGACGCAGGAACCAGTTAATGCGCACATCCTCTTGTTCTAAATTCAATGGTGCCACATAAGGCATACTGATATACATATCGTCAGGATAGTAGTATTTATAAAAAATACTGGTTTGCCCACCTTTTGAAATCCCGGTACTGATCCATTTATTCGAATAATAATCGGAAAAGACCTCATAAATATGATGGTGGTCGGCAGCCGCATTCTTGGTCGTCAACTGACTCCAGTTTAAAGAATCGGGGACACTTTCACCAAAATAACGATGCTCTACAATGAGCTGGTTACACTTGAGAATCTTAGCCGGCTCAGAGATGTAATTCCTGTTAGCTGTATAACCCTCAGTCACCATCACCACTGGTAACGAAGCATCAACATTCACTAAATAAACTTTCTGATAAAAACTCCCTTTGGCAGGATCTTCGGCATCAATCAACTGTTTTATAAAAATGGTATAAGCCTCCTGATGTAAAGAATCCAGGGGTGTTTTTTCATATTTTATATCTTTTGTATTGGATAAAAAATCTTCAATACCAATCTTTTCTTGTGATTGTACTTGAGTAAACCCAAGAAAGAGTACTGATAACAGGACAATAAATCTCATTCTTATTAATTTCATATTTTCTTTAATTTAATTTGTGACAAAATAACACCAACTAACATAAAAGCAGCACCCACTAACGACCGCACACCTACTACTTCGCTTAACAACAGCCAGCCACCTAACATGGCAAATGCCGATTCAAAACTAAGAATAATTGCTGATTGTTCGGAAGGAACTTTTTTTTGTGCAAAAACCTGAAGGGTATAAGCAATCCCCACCGAAACAACACCACCATATATTATGGGGATATAGGCTTCAGATATGGAATACCACTGGG
>Ga0256827_10003160_pt1 | contig 10500 bp, 10 predicted proteins | sample CV84metaG_FD_185977 | JGI IMG/M metagenome (GOLD analysis project Ga0256827, IMG submission 185977) | Hydrothermal vent microbial communities from East Pacific Rise, Pacific Ocean - CV84 | ecosystem: Environmental > Aquatic > Marine > Hydrothermal vents | place: Pacific Ocean: East Pacific Rise...
CACTAGAAGATAAAAATGTAAGAAGTGCCTGTATGGATGCCATAGAAAAAGCATACAAAAAGGCAACTCAACTTTCTTAAGATTTAAAAGAGATAAGTTTATAAGAACTTTAATATCTCTTTTTCTATATCCTCTTTCTCTATGATAGTTTTTTGAGCTATCTCTTTAGAAAACAACCCTTTTATCATATCTGGTATCTCTAACGATGCAGTTTTTGAGATAGACTCAAGTGCATCTATATCTTTAGTATCTACCTCACCTGTAAGTGCATTTGCTATAACAGGTGAAAACTTTGTCCACTCTGCTGTTGAGTAAGCTATAGTTTTGATATCTGGATTTGAGCAAGTCTCATATGATTTCATACAAGTTGCAGTATGAGGATCCATAAGATAACCATCATTCTCAAATGTATCTTTTATATACGCTTTACCCTCATCGCCATTACAAAAATCAGCATCAAAACACTCACGAAGTTTTGCCAACTCATCACTTCTGAGCTCATACGCATTTTTCACTTCCAAATCTTCCATTAGCTCTTTTGTTCGCTCTGCACCAAAAAGATCAAAAAGTACTCTCTCAACATTTGAAGATTTAAGAATATCCATCGCTGGGGATGTAGTTCCTACAACTTCACAACCATTTAAGTCATACTTTCCATCTTTGATAAGGCGAGTCAGAACATTATTCTCATTTGAAGAGATGATAATCTTCTCTACTGGCACACCCATCTTCCAAGCATAGTAACCACCAAGTGCATTTCCAAAGTTTCCAGATGGAACATTGAGATAAACTTTCTCACCCATTGCTATAGCATCTTGACGCACCAACTCTAAATAAGAGTGAATATGGTAGATGATTTGAAAGATAATTCGTCCAAAGTTTACAGAGTTTGCAGCAGAGAGAGAAACATGTTTCTCTTTAAGAGCATCTTTAAAACTATCACTTGCTAAAAGATGCTTAAGAGCATTTTGAGCATCATCAAAAACACCATTAATACCTATTACTTTCAAGTTTGGAGCATCTTCTGTAACCATCTGAAGACGCTGAACATCACTCGTTCCACCATCAGGGTAGAGACAAGCCACTTGTACATTTGCACGATTTTTAAAAGTCTCTAAAGCAGCTGGACCTGTGTCACCACTTGTAGCAGCTAAGATAAGATAGTTTTCATTGAGTTTTTGAGCTATAGATGAGAGAACAACACCAAAAGGTTGCAGTGCCATATCTTTAAAAGCTCTTGTTGGTCCATGATAAAGTTCTGATATGTAAAGATTTTCTTTTACTTTCACAACAGGTACAGGATTTTTAGAATCATCAAACTCATCATAGAGTGCTAAGGCTTCATCAATAACTTTAGAATCTATATCTATCTCAAAACGATTTAGCATATCTTTTGCTAACTCTTTATAAGATGAATTGAGATGTTTTTCTAAAAATTCACTTCCAAGTTCTGGTAAATTTTCTGGTACATATAGCCCACCAAAAGAAGCTATAGGAGAAAGTATAGCTTGTGAAAAAGTTACTGTTTTTGATTTTGTTTCGTCATATCCACGAGTCTGTATAAAGTTCATATTTTACTCTTATTTAATTTTTTGAAATTATATCTAAAAAGCATTATAAAAGAAGTTAAATAGTGATCCCAAATAATTTCATAACATTCTCCATACCTCCAAACTTATAAAAAATCCATCTTTTTTAGAATCGAGAAGTGTATAATTTCAAAGAAATAGGAAAAAATAAAAAATATGCAAACCATTACCTTACACAGTAGCGGTAGTAGATAAATTTGATTCTTACATTTAAATATAGTATAATATTAACTATGAAATTAACTACTTAATTTAAAAGGATATATAATGGTTAAATATGCACAAAATGAACTTTTTTCAATAACAGATTTTACAAAACAGATAGGAAGTGTTGTTAGTAGTATTAAAGAACACTCTCTTGAAAAGATTGGTATATTAAAGAACAATAAACTGGAAGCTGTTGTTATCTCTACTGATGAGTATGAGCGTCTTAAAGCTTTTGAGGAACAAGTAGAGTTGGCTGAACATACTGAAATCTATAATATCATTGAACAAAGAAAAAATACACCTTTATCTGAATATGTACCAGAAGAAGATATGGCTAAAAAATTCGGTATAAACCTAAAAGAGCTCTAATCCATGTATAAAATTATTTATCATCCTCTTATAGAGGAAGATTTGAAAAAAATAAACAACTCTATTCAAATAGAAATCTTTAAAAAAATAGAAAAAATTAAACACTCACCGGAACTTGGTCCATTACTTGGTAATAAAAACAATATGAATCTTTCTGGACTGAGAAAAGTATATGTTGCAAAAAAACAAGTTAGAATTGTTTATGAAATTGTTAATGATATTTTAGTTGTTAAAGTCATTGCTATCGGTAAGAGAGAAGGTATGGAAGTTTATAAGGAAGCAGAGAAACGAAGATAAACTTTTCTTCATTGTCTATGATGTAATCATTTGTAACTTCTGGCATCACTATTTAAAAAGCCTAATAGGGTTGATGTGATACGATTTTTGAGTTACTTCAAAAATCAATTCATCTTTAACACGCCCTATAATCTTCCCTTTTTTAACCTTCTTACCCTTGGATATACCTGGTGCTATTTGAGATAAATTCGCATAAATAGTATGAAGTCCATTTTTATGTTCAACTATTACTATATAACCTAATACAGCAGTTTTATCAGCATATATTACTTTACCATTAAAAACAGTTTTTACCTTTGCATTTTCTCTTTTTGGTTTTAATGATATTGACTCATTAAATATTTTTATACCATAAATAGGATCTGTATATGTACCGTATTTTTTTATTATAGTATATGATTTCAAAGGTGCTATAGTTTTGCTGCCTCTATATTTTTTTGTCTTTACAGTCTGATATGAGTTGCCATGTTTTTTCACTTTTGGTAGATTTTCATTTAGATCAATTTTCTTTTTAGAAAATGCTTTTTTCCTCTCTTTAGCTTCTTTCTCTTTTTTTATCTCATCAACTTTTACTATATTTAATTTTGATAGTGTATTTTTTAGTTCATTTTGTTTTTTAATAATATCTTTTAACTCTTTTTTATATGATGATTTTGCTAAAGTTAACTTTTTTAAAGCTTTTTTATTTTCCTCTTTTTTCTTTATTAACTCTTTTTTCTTTTTATCTATATTAGAAATAGCTAACTCCAAATTATTTGCATGTTTATTTAATAATTCTATATCTTTATTGGCCGTAAAAAACCTTTTACTTAATATATCTGCCTCTTTTTTTGATCTTTCTAACATCTGTTTTAAAACTTCCAACTCCATAAGTGACTCTTCACTATCAACTGATGATTCAGATAAAACAACAGATAAAGATACACTTTGTGTTACAACTTTTATAAGTTTGTCCTCTATATTATTTTGTTTTTCTATTAATTTTTTTTGTGATTTTTTTAAAAGTTGTAATTGAGATATATTTTCTTTGTATGTAGTTGATTTTTGAGACAACTCCTTTTCTAACTCTTTTAGATATTTATTTTGTTTATTAATAGCATCTTTTTGTCTAAGTATTGCTTTGGCAGTATTTGCCATTTTTTTATTTAGTTTATAATAATTTTTATTATAAGAACTAAGTTTTGAACTAGTTTTATGTATCTTTTTATCTATATCAGTTTTTGCAAATAATACTAAAGAGCATAATGTTAAAAAAATTATTATTAAACGCATTAGACCTCTTCTTTATGCCCTATAACTATCAAGGTAGCTAACATTATAGAAAGAGTTATAGCTACAATTAACATTAAAAACAGATCTGAAACTTTATCAAACAACACTATGTTTATACCTATATTAGAAAGTTGTTGTTGTATCCATATATTAGAATCAAGATATATAAATACCAAAAATGCTAAAAATGTGGCTATGATAGCATCAACTATAGCAAGTCTAAATAAAACTGCTGATCTCAACCAAACTGGCGCTCCAAAAAGTGCCATAATACTCATACGTTCATTATGCTTGAACTGCCATATCTTCAACTCTTTAAATATCAATAAAATTGTTACAGCACCAATAGAAAAAGCAAATACTAAAATTACATTTTTAAATAATAATAATAATTTGTAAACTGTATCATGTGACTTAGAAAATGTCTCAACTTTCATAATATATTTTATACTTAAAAGCTGTTTTGTTAAATTTTCTATCTCTGATGGAGATGGGTAATGCGATAACTTTAATTTATAAAACTTAGGTAAACTTACTTTCAATAACTCTTTATCTTTCTTTTTTATTCCACTATTTAATTTTTCTATAACATCATCTGGAGATATTGGCGTTACACTAGATATCAGTGGTTGCTTTAAGATCAAACTTTTTTCATCTATAATTTTTTGACTTACTACAACAATAGAATAATTATTTGACAAATTATCTTTATATGCATTTATAGATCTATCAACTATAGCAAAAACTTGAATAGAAAACAGTATACTTAAAAGAGCTATAACAAGAGATATATGGTTTTTAAGAGACTTCATGAATACTCCCAAACTCTATATGAAAATGTTTATAATTAACATTTATATTTTCAGGTATATGGTGAGTTACAACAATAATAGTTGTTTTTAACTGCTCATTTGCACCAACAAGTAGATTCCATATTAATTCAGATGAATAATCATCAAGGTTACCAGTAGGTTCATCAGCTAAAATCAATACTGGATTATGAGCTAAAGCTCTAGCCATAGCAACACGTTGTTGCTCTCCACCACTTAATTCTGGAGGATATTTACCAGATTGATGTTTAAGCCTTACATGTTTTAATAGTGAATCAACCTGAGTTTGAGTAACACTTTTATCATATCCACTTATAATTAAAGGGAGCATTATATTTTTTTCTATATTCCACTCTTTTACAAGCTTATAATCTTGAAAAACTATACCTGTATGCTGCCTAAGAAGATTTAACTTTTTTTTCGAAACACTTTTTAACTCAACACCAGCAACTACTAAACTCCCCTCTTGAGGTTTTAAGGCACCATAAAGAGATTTTAATAGTGTTGATTTTCCACTACCACTAGCACCAGTTATAAAAACAAAACTTCCAGAATCAACACTGAAACTAACTTTATTTATAATAGTTTCATCTTTAGAATAAGATAAAGATAGATTTTGTGCAACTATCACTTTATCCATTTAACACCTCATTTAAATATTTATGTGCTAAAAGATTACTTTTTGATCTTAATGGTAGTTGAGGATAATATCTAACGCCAATATCATCAACTATAATATACAAATGCTCTGGTCTATCAAAACTTCCCATAGATATACGTAACATAACACCATTATCTAAACTATATACTCTTTCAAAGTGTATAAATCCACCATCAAAACGTTTAGTTTGAGAATTTAAATTTAATATATATTCAAAAGAACTAGTTATTTGTGAAAATTCAAAATTACCATCTATATTTAAAGGCTCAGATATTTCTTCGTTTACCATAGTTAAATCATAGATATTTTTTTCCATTTTTTTCCATCTATCTTCATACTTAGAACTAATAGCTATATCTTTATTTTTATTTATATGGAGTACGGTTTTATTAAAAGCTATAAATGTCTCATATGAATATGCGTAGTAATTCTCACTATCTGTTCTTAACTCAAGTCTACCACCATCTTTTAATACACGACGAGATTCTTCTATAAAAGCAGTAGATATCACTCTTCTATGTGGTTTTTTATCCCATGGAACAGGAAAATGTACATATATTTTTCCAACTAAATTAGATGGTACAAGTTCCATAAATAATCTTGCATCATAATCTAATACTAAAAGATTATCTAGATCTTGTATAGCTATTTGTTTTAAGACTTGTTCTATAGATGGACGATGTATCTCTATCCCAATAAATAATATATCTGGATTATTTACTGCTTGATGCAATAAATGTCGTCCAGATCCAAATCCAACTTCTATATGTACCTCTTTTTCTGTTGGAAATTTATCCACAAAATACTCTATCTTTTTTAATGCATTAACTTCTTGTAAATGTATATTTTTCATACCATCTAAAACATTTGATGATAAAACATTTAAATCAGCTAATTTTGCATAAGCACTTAATGCCCTATGAACATTATATATAGAAGCAGGTCTTGTTAGTTTATCTGTTTTTAAAAGTTTTTTATTCTCATCAATTTTTGTTAATAAGAAAAAATCTTCATCTTCATAATTAACAGATATCAATTTTTCATTTTTATTATTGGCGTTAGAAGCTATAAAATCAAACTTAACACCATCTAAATTTGATGGAAATGGTATCTCTTTAAACTCTTCTATGTGTAAATGAGGCATTAAAGTCCACTCAAATCTAAATCTTCTGTAGGTTCAATTATCACTTTTGACTTATCTTGAACTGGTCTAACTACATTTTTTTGTACTTTATTATTTAACTCTTTTTTTTGCGAATTAACCTCATCTCCTATAACATCAGACTTAGGTGTTTTTACTTCAACTTCTATACTAGGTTCAGATTTTATACCATACTTATCTACACTATAAACAACATATCTATAAGTAGTATCCGAGTTGATATCTTTATCTATAAATTTTTCACCTTCTATACCTTCTATATCTTGTACTATAGTTTTAAACCAACCTTTAGTAGCTTTTTTTGTAATAGTGTAAGTAGAAGATCTTGCATCTACTTTATTCCATTGTAATTCTATTTTATTGTCTATAAGATGAGCCTCAACTACAGCTGGAGGAGCAGGTTTTACAAGTGTTATCCCTTGTATTGATTTTTCATCACTTTTACTTTCTAAACCAACATTGTCAACAACGCTTATTCTATAAAAATAACTTTTTCCATCATCTTGAAGTTTATCGGTATAAGTATTTGTATGCACTTTAGATATAAGATCATAATATCCATCTACACTATCAGATCTATAAATATTATAATGATCAAAATCTTTAGCTCTAGATGGATCCCATTCAATTTTTATAGCTTTTGCTAAATTTGTACTTGCTTTTATATGTTCAACTCTTTTTGGAAGAGCTTTTGTTATAACTTTTACAACTTTACTTGGTGTAGATTTTATACCATCATATGTCTCAACAAATACACGATAAAGATAAACATAATTATCTTCAAGATCAGTATCTAGGTATTCAGCATTTAAACGACCATCTAAAGTTGCTAATTCTTTCCAATCTGGATCTTGCAATGTTTTTCTCTCAATTATGTAAGATTTTACTCGCTCACTATTATGTGGTCGCCAAAGTATCTTTGCACTTCTTGGCATGTCTTGTATAGTTGTTATCCAAGCTACAGATTTCAGTACTGGTAAAGTAGTAACTTCTATCACCTCACTTTGTCTACCTTCAGATTTTTCAGAAAAAGTTTTAAATGCATATCTATATCTTGAGTTTGGTTCAACATCAGTATCTACATAATGAGTTTGAAATCTATTATCTATAGTATCATAATACTCAAGTTTTGAACTTTTTATATTTTCTTTATTTGGAACTTTTTTGTATATATATATCCCTTTCACATTTGGATTTGATATACTGTGCCACTCAAAAGCTATAGACTTCATATCTGCTATAACACCATTTTTAGTTAATATTACAACAGGTAAAGATTCATCTACTTTTGTTTTACTTGAAGGTGTAGGTCCATTTAAAGCACCACAACCACTAAATATCAGTAGTGAAACTGCTAATGATGTATTTATCGTCCATAATTTCATTCATATTCTCCAAATCAAATTTTTTATCTAACGTACCTTGCATATATCCATCAAAATTTGCTTTAAATAATAGCTTTTCTTTTGTTGTAGGATGGATAAAATAAATAATATAAGCATGTAGCAAGATTCGTTCCGATTTCTCCATTTTTGGGCTTAAACCATATATATGGTCACCTATTATATGTCTATTTAAACTTTCTAAATGAACTCTTATCTGATGTGTTCTTCCTGTAAATAATTTACACGCTATAAGTTGAGACTTTTCATCTTTTGATAGTGCTAATTGTTTAAATTGTGTTTTAGCATATTTTCCATGTTCCAAACCATTTGCCATTTTCAAACGATTATGAGAACTTCTTCCTATATTTGATTCTATCTCTGTTATATCATCTTTTAAAGGTGGCATTATAACAGCAACATAGTAACGACCCATACTTTTATCTTGAAGTTGCTTAGATAAAAATTCATGTGCATCATTATTTTTTGCCACAACCATAGTACCACTTGTTCCCTTATCCAATCTATGTACTATACCATGTCTTTCTTCTCCACTTATAGTTGAGAGTCTTATCCCTTTTTTCTTTAACCAATCTACAAGAGTTGCATCTTTAACACTTGGTGCAGGATGAACTGTTACTCCACTAGGCTTATTTATAACAAGAACATCATCATCTTCATATAATATTTCAACATCAAAATCAACTTCTAAACCCTCTTTCTCTTTAGGTTTTGGAAATTCAACTACAACTTGTTGAGATACCTTTAACTTTACACCTGGTCTTGAGATAACTTTAGAATCAACTTTCACAACACCAAGCTTTATCAAAGATGCTATTTGTGAACGAGTTTGTCCTATTTGCTCTGTTAAAAAAGTGTCTAATCTTTGCACATTTTCAACACTATACTCTTTTACTTCATTCATTTACTTACCTTTATTATGATACAATCATATAATTTTATTTTGGAGTTACTTCTTTGTGGAGATTTGATAAGAGTATTTTATCACAATTTGACTTTTTTTCTATCATTCTTATCATCCCATTAGTTTTAGCTTCAAACTGGCTTATAGGTGAAGTAGTACCTGCTCTTGCAGAAAAACAAATGGCTTATGTTGGCATTGCTATACTAACATTTATTGCTGTTTTTTTTCTGCCTATAAGACGAATGAGTTGGCTTATCCCTTTTATCTATTGGGGAAATATTATACTACTTTTAGCAGTAGAGTTTTTTGGACACTCAAGACTTGGTGCTCAAAGATGGATAGACATACCATTTATAAATGCCACTATACAACCTTCAGAATTTGTAAAACCAGCTCTAATTCTTATGCTTGCATACCTTATAAATAAAAATCCACCACCAATAAATGGATATCGATTAAAAGATTTTTTAAAGATAAGTTTTTACATACTTTTACCATTTATTCTGATTGTTAAAGAACCAGATTTAGGAACAGCTTTAGTCCTTCTGCTTATAGGATATGGAGTTTTATTTTTTGTAGGTATATATTGGAAGATTATAGCAACCATACTAACTGTTATACTATTTGCATCACCTTTGGTTTATAAATATGGATTACATGATTACCAAAAAACAAGAATAACAGATTTTTTAAGTGAAAAACCATCCTACCATGTACAACAATCAATAATAGCAATAGGTTCTGGTGGATGGAGTGGAAAAGACAAAGATGATGCAACTCAAACTCAAATGAAATTTCTCCCAATAGCTACAAGCGATTTTATATTTGCTTTTGTGGTTGAAAGAACTGGATTTTTAGGTGCATTAACACTTATATCTATATATGCATTACTCATACTTCACCTACTTAGTTTGAGTATATTCAATACTGATTATTATATAAAAGTTGTTACTGTATCTATCTCTTTTATGATATTTATATATATGGGAGTAAATATATCTATGACTATAGGTTATGCACCTGTCGTTGGTGTTCCGTTACCTATGTTTAGTTATGGAGGAAGTAGCTTTTTAAATTTTATGGTACTTTTTGCCATTATGCAAAACTTAATAACTTTTAGATATAAAGATATGTATGATGTAAGAGGAACGAAGAGCTTCTTATAAAAAGAGTGTTGATGGTGCCGACACGAGGATTTGAACCCCGGGCCTGCTGATTACAAATCAGCTGCTCTAGCCAACTGAGCTATGTCGGCATAAAAAGTATTTTTCAATATGCAATTTCTTATTTTTGATTTAGTTGTACATAAAAATTTGTCGAAGCATACTGTAGTATGTGAGATGAATTTTGATATGCAAATAAACAAAAAGAAGTGGCGCGGTGGACGAGACTCGAACTCGCGACCCCCTGCGTGACAGGCAGGTATTCTAACCAACTGAACTACCACCGCGCATATATTAAAAAGTTTTAAAATGGTGGGCATTACAAGACTCGAACTTGTGACATCTACCTTGTAAGGGTAGCGCTCTACCAACTGAGCTAAACGCCCATTTTAAAATATAACACCAAATAAAAATGGCGACCCCTAAAGGATTTGAACCTCTGTTACTACCATGAAGTGATAGTGTCCTTGGCCACTAGACGAAAGGGTCACTTTCTTTCATAAACAAAAGGTTTGTAAATAAAAATGGTGGGCACTACAAGACTCGAACTTGTGACATCTACCTTGTAAGGGTAGCGCTCTACCAACTGAGCTAAGCGCCCATCTAAACTAAAATATATGGCGCGGTGGACGAGATTCGAACT
>Ga0256827_10003161_pt1 | contig 10500 bp, 13 predicted proteins | sample CV84metaG_FD_185977 | JGI IMG/M metagenome (GOLD analysis project Ga0256827, IMG submission 185977) | Hydrothermal vent microbial communities from East Pacific Rise, Pacific Ocean - CV84 | ecosystem: Environmental > Aquatic > Marine > Hydrothermal vents | place: Pacific Ocean: East Pacific Rise...
ACAGCATCAAAGATTGGTTATGTTTGTTGGGGTGGTGATAACGTCGGGGTCGGGAGACTCCGACCTACGACAAAAGAGAAGAAAGGGATTAGATCCTGGCTTCTTCACGTCTCTGCAGCATTTCCCACTTCTCGTTGATCTCTTTTTGAATGCGTTCGATGACATGCTTGTTCTCGGGCTTGAAGAGATGTCTATATCTTCCCTGTGCGGAGAGATACTCCTCTACGGGAATGACATTTTTTGGTCTATAAAGAATGTTGAGCTCATGGCCATTGATGATTTCATAAACAGGGAACATCAGAGTATCAGTCGCCAGGTCTGTCAAGTGAATTGTATCTTTTGGATCGAATTTCCACTCTGTCGTACAGGCTGAAACCGTATTGATAAAGCATGGCCCCTCTGTTTCAAGGGCCTTTTGGAAACCTTTCGCCATAGACTTCCATTTATTTGGAGCCAATTGTGCGACATAGGGTGCTCCATGTGCTGCCATGATCGCGACCATATCTTTTTTCTTCTGCTTTTTACCATAGCTGACACTTCCTGCCTGAGCTGTGGAAGTATGCGCTCCTACAGGCGTGGAAGAAGATCTCTGTCCACCCGTATTTGCATAGTTTTCATTATCGAGGCAGATATAGGTGAAATCATGTCCTCTCTCCATCGCGCCGGAAAGCCATTGAAAGCCTATATCATACGTCGATCCGTCACCGCCAAAGGCTACGAATTTGACAGGAGCATCCGGGTCTTTCAAAGTTCCCTTTTTCTTTCTTGCCTTATACATGGACTCGGCACATGAGGCTGCGGTAGCCGCATTCTCGAAGCCGATGTGTATCCAGGAAGTATCCCATGATGTATAAGGATAAACTGCCGTAGAAACCTCCAGGCAGCCTGTATTGGAAGCGATCACCAGGTTATCGTCAGTACAGTTCATCAGCTCTCTGACGATCATAGAGTGTGCACAACCGGGACAAAGGAGGTGAGCCCCTTCAAATCTATCGTTGTTTGTTGAAAACTCTTTTAGGTTTTTGATTGATGTAATTGCCATCTCTTAGCTCCTTCTTGTCTCAAAAAATCCGAGTTTTGGACCTCTGAGTCCAGAAAACTGCTGAATATTTGTTGTAATATGCCCGGCATCGGCATGCGCCTTTTGCTCTCTCATAATTCTTTTCGCTTCATCTACTGCAAAATCACGACCACCCAGACCATAAATATAATTTGTGATCATTGGTCTGGTATTTGTGGTATATGCCGCTGCGGATACTTCATTGAACAATGCACCCATAGCACCTCCCGGTGCAGACTTGTCCAGGCAGCTTACCGCTTTGAGTGTCGGAGTATCCAGTGCCTCCGCAATGAGATCATAGGGGAATGGCCTGAAACACCTTGGTGCAACGATACCCACTTTGATCCCCTCTTCTTCTCTCAGCTGCTTCGCCGCCAACACAGCAGTCTCAACGCTGGAGCCCAAAAGCACCAGAGCAACTTCGGCATCTTCCATCATATAGGTTTCTACCCTTTTGTATTCTCTGCCGGTCAATTTCTTGAAATCCGCGAAGACTTCGTCGATCACTTTGGTAGATTCCATCAGCGCTTTGTGCTGTTTCGCCTTGTGTTCATAGTGCCAATCCTCTTCCGTCTGCGCACCATGGGTAACAGGTCTGCTGAAATCGAGCATATCGTCGACCGGTACATAGTCACCCACAAAACCGTAGGCTACCTTGTCTTGGAGCGGTGTTACATTCTGGGCTTTATGCGATGTAGTAAATCCATCCTGATGTACCATGACCGGAAGTCTTACATCGAGATGCTCACCTATCCTGAAAGCACAGAGGGGAAGATCATACGACTCCTGTGCATCGAAGGCATCGATCTGAATCCATCCGGAATCTCTACCCATATACATATCCGAATGGTCACCACGGACATTCAGAGGAGATGCCAATGCTCTGTTGACCACTGTCAAAACGATTGGGAGTCTCATGCCGGATGCCTGATAAAGTACCTCCGCCATCAATGCAAATCCCTGAGAAGAGGTCGCTGTTGCAACCCTTCCTCCTGCGGCAGCAGCACCGACACATCCTGACATCGCACCATGTTCGGACTCGACCATCACGAACTCACCGTCAACGTATCCGTTAGCCACATATGCTCCGTAACCTTCCACGATAGGAGTCGAAGGCGTAATGGGATACGCAGCAACCACATCGATCTGAGCCTGTCTCAATGCCTGAGATGTAGCATAGTTGCCATCCCAGACTTCTACTTCATTTAATTCGAATTCTTTTGCCATAACTATCCTTTACTTATTTCGCTTTCTTTTCTTTTTGCGGCCAACCGGCAAGTGCTTCATCATTATCTTCTGCTTCAGTGAACATCAGCAATGATTTTGGATTGGTAGGGCATACCTCTACACATACCCCGCATCCTTTGCAGTGGTCATAATCGATACCCAGCATCTGCTTGTCTCTTGAGATGATCGATGTATCCGGACACCATACCCAGCAGTTTTGGCAATCGATACAGATATCTCTGTTGTAAACCGGTTTGATAACTCTCCAGGAGGCTACCGTTGCAGTATATGAGTTGAAATCTGCATAATTCCTCTCCTCAGCCTTCTTCTCTACGATATTTGCTGCATCACCTTCGAAAGAGTTGAGCACGACACCCTGTGTCACCTCGTCCCATCCAACCATCTCTTCGGCACCTAATTCTCTTATACCTCTTTTGTCGGTTGCTAATACACCTTTGCTCATATCACCCTCCTACTTAACTTCATTATATGCTCTGGTAATCGCTTCCATATTGGCATCGATAATCTTTTGCGGAAACTTGGAGAGGACTTTTTTCATATTCTCCAGGAAAAAATCCAAATCGTACATTTTGGAAACTTTCATAAATGCTCCCAATATAGGTGTGTTCGGCATTGCCCTTCCAATGGTATCAAGTGAAATCTGCATACAATCCACCACATGCACTCTATCCGCCTTATCCTGGAGTGCAGGGATCTGTGCGATCAGCTCCTCTTTTGGGAGGTGAGTCGTAATGATATACTGAGTATCGGGCTTGTCATTCTTGGTGATATCATCACTGAATGCAAGAGCGGGGTCAATGACGAACACGTAATCCGGATACATTTTTGTCTCTTGATTCGTGATAGGCTCATCGTCTATTCTGTTATAGGCATTCATTGCAGCCCCGCGTTTTGCGGACCCATACAGTGCGTAAGCCTGCACCTGCTTTCCTGTCGTAGCAACGACACTTCCCAACCCTTTTGCACCTGTTACTGCACCTTGGCCAGCACGGCTATGCCATCTAATTTCAACCATTTTATCTCCTATCTAAATATAGTCTTGACACAATTGTAATCCCTACACTCTTAGAGGATGCTTGGGGTATAATTATTTTAGGGCGCCGTCAGAATATAGGTTACTGCAGACAATGCATTATCCGCAAGAAAAGCGCTGCATCCGAGCAACTCTTTTTTGCTCCCGTAACCTGATGTTACACCTATTCCCGTGACCCCCGCATCTCTGGCGGCATGCATATCCATGCATGTATCACCGATCATCCAGCAATGCTTTTTGTCTGCCTGCATGACCGATACCGCCTTCAGGACCGGTTCCGGGTGCGGCTTCGGAAATTCCACGTCCTCTCTGCCTATCAAGACTTCGAAGTAACGCATCAGCCCCATGTGCTCGAGTAATTCGACCGAAAACTTTGCCGTCTTGGTCGTCACCACCCCGACTCTACCTGCCTCGAAAGCTTTTTGGACTGCTTCTCTTGCACCCGGCAATAACGTTGTTTTTTTCCTGCTGATCTTTCGATAATATGCTTTGTAGGTATCTACATAATCCCAAACATCATCCTCGGATACTCCAAGCGAGAGGAACATTCTGTCGAGCGGATGTCCGATCTCCGCCGTGATCTTCTCATCCGCCGGATTTTCGAGCCCAAATACACCGAAAGAGTGCCCAAAACTCTCCAGTATCGCTTCGGTGGAATCTATCAGTGTTCCATCCAGATCAAAGAGTATGGTTCGATAATTTTTCATTGACTTCAACCTTGGTATTGTTACTTTTTGACCCAATCGATCTGATTGTAGTCGATTCCGATGATAGATGGCTGAATTCCCTCTATTTTTCTATTGGCTGCCGTTATGGAGTTGGGAATATATAAAAAAACATAGGGATAATCATTGACGATCATATGAAAGAGTCTTCGGTACATTCGTGCAAATTTTTCATGATCGATAATCTTTTCGGATTCAACGATCAAACGATCGACTTTCGGATTGTGATAGCCAATAAAATTAAATCCACCCTTTCTGTCTCCATCGCTATGCCAAATACTGTAGGCGTCCGGTATCAAAGAGAGGCTCCACCCCATCAATACCGCCTCGAAATTATGTGGCATTACCACTGTATTGAGAAATGCCTGCCACTCCATCGTCCGTATCTTCATCTCGATCCCTACCTTCTGAAGTTGATGTTGAATGATCTGTGCGGCATTGATCCGAATATCATTGCCTGTATTGGTCACCACTTCAAAGCGAAATGGATGCGAGGGCCCATACCCAAGCTCTTTCAGCAGTAGTTTGGATCTTTCAGGATCGAAGCTGTAGGGCTTCAGATCTTTTGGATAGGTGTCGCTTCCGGGCATGAAGGGACCTCTGCATACAGTCCCATGAGAGAAGAACAGAAGGTCAATGATCTCTTTTTTGTCTATAGCCAGTGCAATCGCTTCTCTTATTCGTCTATCCTGAAATTTTTTCTTGCGCAAATTGAAACCCAAGTAGCTATAAGTGTGCGAAGGCTGTTCGATCAGCCTGTAATAGGATTCGAAGGCGGAATCCAGCTGCCGCTCCACCTGCAGGGGGTCCAGACTGCCGATATCCAATCCTCGCGCCTTCAAGGTGATGAACTGAGTGGAGGGATCCCCTATATAATGCAGATTGACACTCCTGATATAGGGTGGATGAATGAAATAACGGGGATTTGCCTCAAGGACGATCCTCTCATTGACTTTGAATGGCTTTTTCAGCATGTAGGGACCTGTACCAACGGGTAATTTGTTCAGTACTGTCGTCATAGGATCCTTGACCTTACTCCAAAGATGCTCGGGGAGTATTCCCATCGTCCATATCGAAAGTGCCTTGAAATAGGGTTGGGAATAGGTGATCTTCAAATGCAGATCATCAAGTTTTTCCACCGACTTGACATATTTGAAATCATCTTTGTAGGGCGTGACCAACTTTGGGGAGTGCATCAGCCGATAGGTATATACGACATCGTCGGCACCGAAGGGTTTTCCATCATGCCAAAATATATCTTTCCGCAATGTTACCAGCAGTGTCGTATTGTTTTCAAAAAAGAATTTCTCCGCCAGGTCCCCAACAATTGTAGCGTTTCGATCGAATTTGACCAAGCCGTTGAAAATATATCCTGCCACTTCGGCACTGGCAGAATCAGTAGCCAGCAATGGATTGATTCTTGCAGGAGAAGAGGAGATCGAGAGTTGAAGTGCACTTGCCGAAAGTGTCTGACAAGAGAATACAATCATCGATATAAAGATCAGGTAGAGATAACGCAAAAAAATCCTTCTTTTTTTCTGGATGGATTTTACCACAAATGTCCGATATTATGCCTGCCCTGTAAGCAATTCACCTATTTCCATAATCAGGCTATATAATTAAAATAATACCAAATAATCATTCTTAGAGATTTATTAAATTTAACTTCAATTTAATAGAGATTTCCATAGAATATGGGTGTTAATTAAATTTTGTTATGAGAAAGGATTGCTATGGCACGATTGATAGTAATGGGTGGCGGTGTTTCAGGACATACGGCAGCTACATTTGCAAGAGATTGGCTCGGCAGCGAACACGAAGTGGTTGTTGTCACGCCAAATAGTATGTGGAACTGGATTCCATCCAATATTTGGGTAGGTGTAGGAGGAATGAGCAAAGAGGATGTTGTCTTCCCGCTCGCACCTGTTTATGAGAAAGCCGGCATTGATTACAGACAGGCGAAAGCAGTCTCCATTCATCCTGAGGGAAAAGAGGGTGGTGATACCCCCTATATCACTATTGAATACACAGGACAGGACAAAGAGGGGCAGAGTGAAGAGCTTACCTATGATTACCTGATCAATGCAACAGGACCGAAACTGAATTTTGGTGCGACTGAAGGCCTGGGTGAAGGAACCGAACTTGGCAAGAATACTGTCTCTGTCTGTACGGCGGATCATGCTGTTCATGCCAACAATGAGCTCAGAAACTGTATCGAAAAGATGAAAAAAGGCGAGAAGCAGACGATTCTTATCGGTATGGGCCATGGTATGTGTACATGTCAGGGTGCTGCTTTCGAATATATCTTCAACGTTGAACATATTCTCAAAGAAGAGGGCGTAAGAGATATGGCCGAGATCGTATTTATCACCAACGAGTCGTTCCTCGGTGACTTCGGTATGGGTGGTATCCACTTCAAAATGGGCGGATTTGCCACATCGAGTAAAGTCTTTGCCGAGTCACTCTATGCAGAAAGAGGCATGGACTGGATCCTCGGTGCCCATGTCAACAGGGTCGAAGAAGGAAAAGTCACTTTCGAAACACTTGACGGGCAGACAGATACTCAAGAGTTTGACTTCGCGATGCTGATCCCTCCATTTGCTGGTGTCGGCCTCAAAGCATTCGGCAAGGATGGTGCGGATATTACCGATACCATCTTTGCACCCAACGGATTCATGAAAGTCGATGCGAAGTATGATGCCGGTGCTTATGAAAACTGGAAAGGATCTGACTGGCCAAAAACCCTTCAGAATCCAACCTACAAGAATATGTTCGCCGTAGGTATTGCATTCGCACCGCCACATATCATCTCCAAGCCTATGAGTTCACCAAATGGTACACCGATCAATCCTACACCGCCGAGAACGGGTATGCCTTCTGCAATGATGGGAAAAGCTGTTGCACAGAGTATCGTCGATATGATCGAAGGTAGAGCGACAGAGCCTACACATACTGCCTGTATGGCAGAAATGGGTGCAGCATGTGTCGCATCTGCAGGTAAAGGCCTTTTCAGTGGTACAGCAGCAGCGATGACAGTCTATCCTGTTGTGCCGGATTTCGAGAAGTATCCGGGTACCGGCAGGGACCTCAACGGCACAACCGGCGAGCTTGGATTGGCAGCACACTGGGTCAAGCATATCCTGCATCACCTTTTCCTTTGGAAAGCCAAGCTCAAGCCAGGCTGGAAACTTATTCCCGAATAGGAAGAGAGAGCTTCAGGCTCTCACGGCCACTTGAAATACAAATACAAAACTAAAGGAGAATAAAATGTCAGCAAAACACTTAAAACATATCGACCCCTACAGTCCTCAGTTCGGTACAATGGTACCACTAGGGTTTCAGAAGTGGTTGAGAACGTGTGTGATCTATCAATTCATTAGATTTATTGCTATCAATATCAGAATGACGATTCTGATCCTGAAAAGCCACCACTAGACCCCGACTTTCGCGCCTCTTTCCGTTGGGAAGACGGTGCATGATCTCCATTTAATCTATCCAAATATTCACTACAGAGCAGAGGATTTCTATGGTCAGAGAACTTATACGCTATCCCGACGAACGGATCAATATCGCTTCTGCCGATGTCCGAAAGTTCGATGAAGAGCTGCTGAAACTTGTCAGGGACCTCAAAGAGACGATCGAAGCAAACCATGCACAAGGGCTTGCCGCCATACAGATAGCAGTACCACTTTCCGTCGTGGTCGTCAAGGATAAGGATGGCAACTGGTATGAGTTTTTCAACCCCCGTATCCTCAGGGCCAGCGGCAAAACAACATCCACCGAAAACTCGCTCTATCTTCCGGATATCACGGAAAATATCCCACGCTACGAAAAGATCAGTTTCGTTTACCAGGACAGGACCGGACAGCAGCACTCCATGCACGCCGAGGGGAAATTCGGCTTTTTGCTCCAAAGAAAATTTGACTATACTTTTGGTGGCACTTTTGCCAATAAATTGGATAGAAAGAACAGGAAACGAGTCGAAAAAAAACTCTCTATACAGGGTACAAACGGTAAGTTCAACGCCAGCTCAACGATCTCGAAAAGGGAATACTTCAAAAGTGTCATCAATAAATTGCTTTTTTTTGAGGCCCTTACCTTTCTGGCTCCTCTTTTCGATGCAAAGAAAGAAACTCTGCACTCTTTTTACTATTATAGTATTTTCGCTACTGTCACTTCAGTGATCCTGATCCTGGGATACTGGCTCTATGCCAAGTATGAAGCTGACAGATTGCTCTCCTGTACCGGATGCCAGGTCGTCAGCTTCACAGCTGTAGCACTCAAGTATTTCCTGCTGACGATCCTGCTCTTTGCCGGAAGCTACTTCTGGATCAACCCCGCCTGATCGGAATATAAATCAGTACTGTGTTACCGAAAGAGTTTTTTCAGACATTTCCATCTGAACGATACCATTGGCACTTGCTTCCGATAACGACGATATCCATCCCCGAATTTCTTCTCTGCTTCCATCTCTTCGAAAATCAGTACCATCAAAATGATGAAAAGCATCTCGATTGGAGCAATATTGAAGATAAAAGTAGGTGAACCGATCAAGAGTGCCCATCCCAGCGGTAAAAGTGTCAATCCAAAAAGCATGGGATGGCGCATGCAGCTATAGATCCCTGTCGTAACCAGTCTGTTGGTCTCCAGCCTCGGAATATCGCCTACTCTTCCTTTGCTCAACTCTCTTCCTCCGTTCGCTGCCGCACGAAAGGAGAAATGTATCACCACCATCCCCAATACGAAGCTCAAAAGATGGAAAAGAGGACTCCTGAACATTGGATCATTCCAATCCGACACTATCCCAAGTACAGCCCCGCCAATGAGGAGTATAACCCAAAGTATCATTCGAATGATAACCGAGGATGTAGTACGGAGTCTCTTTGGACTTTCGATACGTTTCAATCTCTGCCCCCTATTTTGTGCCGGATAATTTTAAATCGGAAGAGACCCTTTCGAATCCCTCTTCAAGATCGTCAGCTGTAGCAGGATTTTTCAGATCCCTGTAGTAACTGTAAAGCAGGTCGAGACCTCTTCTCAACTCTATCTTCATATAGGCATTGGGGAAATCTCCTACAGCCTGCCTGGCCGCATTTTGTGCACTGTTGCAGTGGATTCCGTCTTTGTAGGTGATATCCAATCTATAAGAGCATGTTTCCTTGAAACTGTAGAGTTTTTTCAATCTTTTCTCCATGGCGCTATTCTGAGGAAAGAGTGTATAGCTTAGACACTCCAGTTTCTTTTCCCGGATGTTTTGGTCATAAAAGTGCACCATCACACTGCCATCATCACGCTTGGCAAAGATAGCAAGCAGAATAATAGCGACAAATACAGCCAGTATGCTTTTCCACATCTATGTTCTTCCTTGTGTAGTCATTTGGGATTGGTTCGTATGAATGAAAAAGATATTCTTAAGTGTTGTAGATAAGTATTCCCGCAAGGAGCGGGAGAGAAAATAGCGCTCGAAAAATTTCCGAAATCCACTATCTTTTGGAGAACTGAGGAGATCTTCTCGCTTTTTTCTTACCTGGTTTCTTTCGTTCGACAACCCTGGAGTCACGCGTCAAAAGGCCCATAGGCTTGAGGATGGCGCGGAAAGACTCTTCGTATTGAACGAGGGCCTTGGTGATACCGTGTTTGAGCGCATCTGCCTGTGCAGAGTATCCGCCACCGAGTGTGGTTGCTTTGATGTTGACGGACTCGAGCTGCTTGGTTGCTTCGAGAGGAAGTCTCACTTTCATCTTGAGTGCCTCGTGACCACCGAGCCACTGATCGAGAGTCTGTCCATTGATCGTCATTTCACCATTGCCTGGAGTCAACCAAACTTTGGCGATAGCGGCTTTTCTTTTGCCGGTTGCATAAATTGTTGCCATCTTACTTTCCTTTGTTCAGTTGTGCGGTATGGGGATGCTCGCTGCCGGCATACACTTTGAGTTTCTTCAGCATTTGTCTACCAAGTGTTGTCTTGGGAAGCATACCTCTTACAGCAAGCTTGTAAAGCTTCTCTGTATTATGCTCCAGCATATCGGAGAGCTTGGTGCTCTTTGTACTGCCGAAATAACCGCTGTGTCTAAAATACTCTTTGTCTTCGAGTTTGGCGCCTGTGAACTTTGCTTTTTCGGCATTGATGATCACTACATAGTCACCGCAATCTACATTGGGGGTGAATGAAGGCTTGTGCTTGCCTCTGAGTAGTGTGGCGGCTTCGGTCAGGATGCGACCAAAGGTTTTACCCTCTGCATCGATCAATACCCACTCACGCTCTACTTCATGTGCTTTTATGACAGATGTCAATTTCATGATGTTCCTTTTTGTTTTGTGAGTGGGATTGTACCCAGTTAAACTTAAATATTATTTAATTTTAGTTTAATTTAAGATTTCTATCTCAATTCCCTCCTCCAGGAGATAGACGATAGCGCCGGAACCCGGTTTTG
>Ga0256827_10003162_pt1 | contig 10499 bp, 13 predicted proteins | sample CV84metaG_FD_185977 | JGI IMG/M metagenome (GOLD analysis project Ga0256827, IMG submission 185977) | Hydrothermal vent microbial communities from East Pacific Rise, Pacific Ocean - CV84 | ecosystem: Environmental > Aquatic > Marine > Hydrothermal vents | place: Pacific Ocean: East Pacific Rise...
TGGAGTGTATGATAACAGAATCATTTATAGAATGTGTAATGGAAAAATAAAGAATGAAAAATATAGAGCAAAAAATAAAAAGTATAGAAAAAGAGAGTAAAGCTGTAGGTTTCAACCAAATATCAGATAGTAAAGTAGGTAGTTTATTGAGCACATTATGTGCCAGTAAGCCTCGTGGTAGGTTTTTAGAATTGGGTACAGGGTGTGGATTATCCACAGTATGGATGACTGATGGGATGGATGCCCAAAGTCAATTAACTTCTGTAGACAATGATGAAAAAGTCATAGCTATAGCAAAAGAATATTTATCGGAATATGAGAGAATTACTTTTATCTGTGGTAGTGGTGAGTCTGTTATAAATGATACAGAAGATAATTCAATTGACTTGATATTTGCCGATACCTGGCCAGGAAAATACCATTATTTGGAAGAAGCTTTGGCACTTTTAAAGGTAGGTGGCATATATGTTATAGATGATATGTTGCCACAAGAAAATTGGCCCGAGGGTCATGATAGAAAAGTAGATGCATTAGTAAAGCATTTGCATGAGAGAGATGATTTTAAAGTTGTTAAGTTGGGTTGGGCTAGTGGTGTGATGATAGCTACAAAGATAAAATATACTGAGATAAATCATTGGAACCCAAAAAACTATAATAAGCATACGGCTTTTGTATCGCAATTGGCATTACCAGTAGTGAATTTGTTAGACCCAAAAAAAGAAGAGAAGATATTTGACGTAGGGTGTGGTGAAGGTACTTTGTCTGTAGAGATAGAAAGAAGAGGTGCTAAAGTCATAGGGATAGACATGAGCCAAGAGATGATAGACTTCTCAAAAGCCAAAGGTTTAGAAGCCTATGTAGGAACTGTTACAGATTTACCTTATGATAGTCAGTTTGATGGGGTATTCTCCAATGCTGTGTTACACTGGGTGAAAGATGCCCGAACAGTAGTACAAAACATAGCTAAAGTACTTAAACGTGGTGGTAGATTTGTCTGTGAGTTTGGAGGAGAGGGCAATGCTTACTATTTGGTAAATGCCATGGAAGAAGTGTTTGCCTATCATCCTGAATTTGGAAAGTTTGACAATCCTTGGTATTTCCCTAGTGTAGAAGCATATACATCGTTGTTAGAGTCAGAGGGATTTAATGTAGAGTACATAGAAATTATCCCACGTCCTACACCCATGGATGATATATCTAACTGGCTTGACATCTTTGCTAATGGGGTTACTTCTCATTTGACTGCAGAGCAGTTTGAAGTATTTAAAAAAGAGACTACGAAGATATTGAAACCTACCATATTTAGTGAAGATAAGGGGTGGGTGTTGGATTATAAGAGGTTGAGAGTGAAGGCAGTTAAAAAATAGATTTTTTGATATACTCCAATTATGAATAATTCAATTAATATAAAAATAGCCATAGCAGGTACCAGTGGTTTTGTGGGTAAAGCTTTACAAAAAGATTTTAATGATGTAGTTGTCTTGAAGCGTGATGATACATCAGATATATTAGTTCAAAAACTAAAAGAGGTAGATGTAGTCATTAATCTTGCGGGAGCTCCTATAGTCAAACGTTGGAGTGAGAACTATAAAGAGATACTTCTAAGTAGCAGAATAGAAACAACAAAAAAGCTTGTACAAGCCATAAATCAGAGTGATGTTTCATATTTTATCTCTACTTCTGCTATTGGTATCTATCCTAATGATAAAAAATGTGATGAATCTTGCACTGAATATGCAGATGATTTTTTAGCTACTTTGTGTAAAGAGTGGGAAGAAGAAGCTTTACAATGTAGTAAACCTACTGCCATTTTGAGACTCGGGGTAGTACTAGATAAAGAGGGTGGAGCCTTGTCTAAGATGCTACTACCTTTTAAACTGGGGATAGGTGGTAACATTGGTGATGGTAAGATGATGACTAGTTGGATAGCAATGGATGATTTGATAGCTATATATACATTTATTATAGAAAAAAAGATGGAAGGTTTTATCAATGCAGTATCTCCCAATCCTATAGATAATGCAACATTTACAAAGGCGCTAGGTACAATACTTCATCGTCCAACATTATTACCCTTGCCCATACAAATTTTAAAGCTTATCTACGCAGAAGCATCTTGTGTCTTGATAGATTCAAAAGAAATATATCCTAACAAACTATTGGATTCAGGATTTAAATTTGCTTATCCATTTATTAATAAAGCTTTAGAACGTAGTAATCATTAAGCCTAGAGTTACCTTTCTATAGTACACTTTTAAAAATTATAAATAAGGATAGATATGAAGAAAGTAATGTTGTTACTAAGTGTTTTAAGTGTAACACTTTTTGCAGGGTTTAAAACCATTGGCATAGCAGAGTTTGAGAAGCTTCAGGCTAAAGGAGCTCCTGTTATAGACATACGTACACCAGGTGAATGGCAAGATACAGGTATCATAAAGGGTGCACATAAGATGATGTTCTTTACACCACAAGGACAGCCAGATTTAGCAGGATGGTTCTTTGAGCTTGGTCATTTGGTTAAGGATAAAAAAGAGCCTATTTTACTCTATTGTGCACATGCAAATCGCTCTAAGACCTTAGGAGAAGGACTTTCTCAAATGGGTTTTGAGAATGTTTATGAACTCAAAGATGGCATAGAAAACGGTTGGCTAAAGGCTGGAAAGAAAACGGTAAAATAATAGTATAATTCACTATGACTAAAAAACAACCCACCAGAGAAAAACTTTTAGACTATACCTTTGAAGAGGTTTATATACATGGCTATAATGCCACTTCTGTTGATACCATTCTCACAAAAGCTGGAGTCCCAAAGGGCTCTATGTATCATTACTTTAAGGGTAAAAAAGAACTGGTTTTAGCAATGGTAAAAGAGCGTCTTTTTCCTAAGATGGATAGCTTTTTTACATATGAGAAAAAAGCAAATAAATCTGTGATGGATAGCTTTAGAGACACCTTTATTATGGTGAGTAAAAATAAGCCACTTGTAACCTATGGTTGTCCTTTGTATCGTCTCATGGTAGAGCTCTCTGCTACAGATAAAGAGTTTGATGTCCTGCTAAGTAGCAAAGCCAAACAAATGCAAGAAGGTATTAGTTCACTTTTACTTAAAGGTATAGAGATAGGTGAGTTTGATCCCTCACTTGATATAGAATCTTTTTCTGCATATATGTTAAGTGCTGTATGGGGGATACTCTCTATATCTCCTACACTTTCTTCATCTAAAAACTTCATCAATCAAAGTCAATATATTTTAAATGAATTAGAAAACTATAAAAATTAGACTAATCAGTCTAATTTAAGAGTAATTACTTTACACTATGACTAGACTAATCAGTCTAAATATATTATAAGGATACAAAATGTTTATGATACAAGAGAACAAAGCCCAAGAAGAAGAACTCAAAAAGATATATAAAAAAGTAAAAGCAATCTATGGAATAGTACCTCCCCAAATGAAGCTTTTAGGGAACATAGAAGCCAGTTATGTAGAGGATTTTTTAAAAATGGCTTTACGTGTAGGTAGGCATGAGCATATAGATATAGATGTATTTACTTTTATTCGCCTGCATATCGCCTATAAAGAGTCTTATATTTACTGTAAACAGTATAATACAAATGTACTCCTAAGTCGAGACTATACCCAAGCACAACTAGATGCAGTTATAAAAAATATAGAAAATATTCCTTTTGGATTAAAAGAGAAAGAGCTTGCAAAATATGCAGTTAAATCAATCTATAATAGTAGTACCTTTAACCAAGAGGATTTTGATAAACTCAATACCATAGGATGGAGTCAAAAAGATGTTTTTGATGCGATAGAACATGCAGCTACACTACTCAAAAATGGACGTATACTTAATACCTATCTAAAAAAGAACTAATAATATGGATGTAACACAAATACCCTACGCTAAATATATAGGCATAGAAGAAAAAGTTGAGGGTATACTCAAACTTGAACCTAGCAATAGTGTAAAAAACCATATAGAGACCATACATGCCTCTGCACAATTTGCACTAGCAGAGACGCAATCTGGACTACATTTGCAACTAGCATTTCCTGAGTTAGAAGGTAAAGTAGTAGGGCTGCTTCGTGGCTCTACCGTGAAGTATAAGAATCCTGCAAAGACAAGCATCTATGCTGTGGCAAGCATAGAAGAGAGTGCAAAAGAGAAGTTTATAAGTCAGCTAGAACGTAAAGGTAGAGGAACCATAATAGTAAACGTTCAACTCAAAGATAAGGAGAATAGACTTATAATGCAAGGTGAATTTAATTGGTTTATTCAAAAGATATAAAAAATCATTTATTTTTTATATTTTTTTAAAGATTAAGGTTATATAATGGCTTTCATTAAAATTACAGATGGAGAAACAATGAACAAAACATTAATTACACTGGTAACAGTAGGACTAGTAACAACTTCAGCATTTGCAGTAGACACAACAGCATGTGCAGGTTGTCATGGAGCTAACTTTGAAAAAGCGGCACTTGGTAAATCTAAAATTGTTAAAGATATGACAGCAGCAGACATAGTAACAGCACTTAAAGGATACAAAGATGATTCTTATGGTGGACCAATGAAAAGTGTAATGAAAGGACAAGTTGCAAAACTTTCTGATGCTGATATCGATGCTATAGCAGCACAAATAGCTGGTGGCGAAGCACCTAAAGCAGCTGATGCAGCTAAAACAGAAGGAAATGCAACCGTAACAGATAAAGTAGTAGATGCAGTAAAAGAAAAAGCAACTGAAGCCGTTTCTACTGCAGTAGATGTTGCAAAGGCAAAAGCAACTGAAGTAGCAACAGATGCAGCAGCTAAATTAGTTAAATAAGACTTATTTAACTTTTTGTGGGGATTTCCCCACACTCTTAAAAATACACATATACTCAATTACAATTCTTTTTCTTTTTACTTCCCTGACAAAATTTAGAATTTTATGTTATAAAATAATAAATAAAATAATTATAGGATAACTATGGATGAATCAATTAATGTACTAGGTGGACCTTTGGAACCATGTTCTTTAAAACCACTTACAGGATTTCATAGAGATGGAGCATGTAATACTGGTGAGCATAATTCTGCAGTACATGCAGTGTGTATATATGCAACAGAAGAATTTTTAACTTATAGTAAAAAAGTGGGCAATGACCTCTCAACTCCTATACCTCAATATAACTTTGTAGGTGTCAAAAATGGAGAGAGTTGGTGTCTAGGTGGTCACTCGTTTGTAAAAGCAGTTCATGATGGTATGGCACCACAGATTTTTATACATGCTACACACATAAAAATGCTAGAACTTATAGATTTAGAAACACTTAAAAAATATGCTATTGATCTCTAATGTTTGAAATAGCAGAATATATAGGTATAGTAGCCTTTGCTATGTCTGGATTTTTTATAGCAGTACGATCAAAATTAGATTTTTTAGGTGTACTTATCTCAGTATTCTTAACTGCATTTGGCGGAGGTATTTTACGAGATATTATTGTAGATACATCACCTTACGTCTTTATCCACAATCTACCTGCTATTGTTGTATTTACGCTTATGTTGATTCTCATAATATTTAAATTTCACAAAAGAGAAAGTATTGAAAACAAAACTTGGTTTATTTTTAGTGACTCGATAGGGCTAGTATCTTTTAGTATTACAGGAGCACTTGTAGCCTTAGAATCAGAATTTAACTTTACAGGAGTACTTGCACTCTCTTTTATCACTGCTGTAGGTGGAGGTATCGTAAGAGATATTATCATTAATGAAGTACCTTTTGTCTTTAAAACAGGATTTTATGGTACTGTTTCTTTGTTAGTAGGTGGATTGATGTACCTACTTAGTATGTTTAATATGATAACTTTTTATCCAATATTAATAGTTTTACTTCTAGGCATAAGTATTCGGATATTGGCTTATTATAGAAAGTGGTCCATACCACTTATTTAGTAGTATAAATCTTTGGACAAGTGATTCTATATAAATATAGTAAAGAAGTTTATTAATATAGAAGTAATCAAAAAATATTTCTAAAATAAAGGGGAAATATTGAGTATGATAAAATATATCAAGTCCAATTAACTTGAAACTATAGAGATACATAGTATTTTTAGGTAGAGAAGCTTCATTTAAAAAAATCTTAGCATAACCTACACATATCATGAATAAATAGTATAATAGCATAAGTGAGGTAATAGTTATGATAAAAATATTTTTATTTTTACTGATATTTAATGGTGTGATATACGCAAGTTTTATGGATAAAGTAGGTGATATTGTAGAGTCAACACTGTCTGATAATGAGGAAGAAATACCCGAAGTACAGACAGTAGGTACATTAAGTGTAAAAAGTACTTCTTCGTCACAAAAACATAAAGATAATGATTCTGTTCTGGATACTATGGTCAATAGTGTTAAAGATACAATAGGTATTAAAAAAAAGAAAAAAGAAAAAAAGAAATCTTTTACTAGGAAAATATTAACAACAGTCAAAGAGGTAACAGGTATTGAAAAGATAGAAAGTGATAATACTTTTTTTGATGGTGGAATATTAGGTAGTATGGCAGATATCATAGAATTTGAAGAGGGTGAAAGTCTGGGATTGCCTTCGGTATTTGGATTGAATAAGAAAAAGAAAAAAACACTTTTTGGTTCTACGGTATTAGGTAATACTATTCTAGGAGATATGAAAGAGACTACTACAAGTTTTTATAGAGGGTTTAAAACTACAGGTGAATCTACAGAGTTTATGTCAGGTGTAATGTATAAAAGTTCTAAGATGTACAATGGAATGTTTAAAATATTTGATGAGTCACCGATAAATATTTTTGACGACAAGGATAAAAGAGAACCTTCTATATTTGATGTATTTAATAAGGGTAATGATATGTTGGATATGATTGATTAACGTTTGTTATGATGCTACAAGTTGTTCTTTTTTTAGAAGCTCTTTTAATTGAAACAGTTGTTCTCGTAGAAGTTGTATTTCATGTTTATCTGTAGTGGTTTTTAATTTTCTACGTATTTCACGAATATACTTTTCAGTATCGCTTAGCATAAATATTCCTTTTCTAAAATATAGGAAATTATATATTAGAAAAGTCAAAAAAAAGTCAAAAATAAGGTGTTTTATTCATTTCGTAAAACAGTCAAAGGATCAGTTTGAGATGCTTTTTTTGCTGGGTAGATAGCTGAAAAAAGTATAATGATACTTGTACCTATAATAATGAGAGAAAAATCACTCATTGTTAAATCTATAGGAAGTCTAGATGTGCCGTAGACATCTTCTGGCATAGAGATAATATCAAAAGTACTGAGTATCCATATACCCAATGCACCAAGTAGTGTACCTGCTAATATTCCGCCTGCACCTATAATGAGACCTAGTTTAAAGAAGATATTTTTAATCTCTTTTTTGGTTGCACCTAGTGTACGTAGTAGTGCTATTTCAGTTCGTCTACTCATAACTGTCATAAGTAGTGAGGAGATAATATTAAGTGAAGCCACAAGGATAATAAGAAGTAAAACTAAAAATAGTGCTTGTCTCTCCATCTCCATAGCTGAAAAAAAGTTACCATTTTGTTGCCACCAACCTTCAATAACTACATTTTCAGGTAGTATCGCTTTAATAGCTTTTATTTCATCTATAGCATTTTTTGTATAAATATGTAAGCCATCATAAATACCTGATTTGCGTTTTAAGAGTTTTTCAAAGGCTTCTAGAGATGTATACATAATAGCTTTGTCATATGCTTTTAGACCTGATTTGAAGACTCCGTCTACAATGAAACGCTTTTGCAAAGGCATAGTTCCAAATCCAACTGCTTGTTGCTCGGAAAAATAAAGTGTTACCTTTTTTCCTACTGGAGCATTCATCTCAAATGAGAGTCCTTCTCCTATGACTACCCTAAATTTATTTTTTGTATTACCTTTAGCTACTTTAAAAATACTATTAAGTTCAGATTCCTTGTCATAGTCCACACCATAAAGCAGTGAACCTTGTACAGCTCCATCATTTTTAGCAATAACTTGTGTAGTATAGTAAGGAGAAAATTTTAGATGTGGAAAGTTTGTTTTGAGTTTTTCTATGAGCCTATTATCAATGGCTTTTTCTTCTATGGGTAATATGGTAAGAGGATAATTCATTACAAAAAGTTTTTTAGTAAACTCTTTTTGCATCCCGTTCATGATTCCCATAGCAAGCATAAGTACCATGACACCTGTAGCAATACCTAAAAAAGCTAATATCCCAGAGATGAAAATAAAAGGATTTTCTTTATCATATTTGAGATAGTGTTTTATGATATGCCTAATAAATTTTTTATTAGGTGTTGTAATTGTTTTGGACATTATGCCAAAAGTCCCTTTTTAGGCCCACTTTGTCCACAACAGTTTTTATATTTTTTACCAGAGCCACAAGGACATGGCTCATTTCTTTTTGGTTTTTTATCAGCGGTAATTGGTCTATTTTTTTTCTCTTCAGGTTCATCGGTATTTAGTACAGCCTCTGATACTTCAGATTCTAACTCTTCACGTATATGTTCTACAGCTGCCTCTTCCTCTTCTGGTGATGAGAAGTCAAACTGTACAAGATGTAGTACTTTTACAGCTTCATACTTAATACGTGTGACTAAATCTGTAAAAAGTTTATATGAGTCTTGTTTATATTCTGTAAGAGGATCTTTTTGGTTGTATCCTCTTAGTCCAATACCAGTTTTGAGGACATCCATCTCATAAAGGTGGTCTCTCCATTGAGGATCAAGTACTTGAAGGTATAAAATACGTTCTATTTCTTGACGTTGTTCTGAATCAAGTTGTGACATTTTCTCTTCATAGATATTTTCCATCATATCACGTATAGTAGTAGATATCTCTTCTACCTCTTTGTCTTTAAATTCTTGGGCATTTATTTCAACATGAAGTTCTTCTTTTATAAGAGCAGTAAGCTTCTCAATATCGAAGTCTTCTGTAGGCATACCATCAAAAATTTCAGAGAGTTCAAGGAGATGTGCAATGTACTCTTCACGATTCTCTTTGATTTTTGCATCGATATCAAATTCAGGGTCAAGTAATTGATTTCTAAATGCATAGATAGCTTTACGTTGATGATTTGCTACATCATCATACTCCAAGATATGTTTACGTGATTCATAATGTTGATTCTCTACTTTTTTCTGTGCCTTTTCTACGGAACGTGTAACAATTTTAGAATCAATGTACTCACCATCTTCTACACCTAATTTATTCATAATATTTCTAATTTTATCTCCACCAAAAATACGAAGTAGGTTGTCATCAAGACTTAGGAAAAATTGAGACTCTCCTGGGTCACCTTGACGACCAGAACGTCCACGAAGTTGATTATCAATACGTCTACTCTCATGTCTTTCAGTTCCAAGTATCATAAGACCACCAAGCTCACGTACTTCATCATCAATCTTAATATCAACACCACGACCTGCCATATTAGTTGCAACAGTCACGGCAGCTTTTTGTCCTGCATTCATAATAATCTCTGCTTCTTGTGCATGGTTTTTAGCATTAAGCATATTGTGAGGAATTTTCTCTTTTTTAAGTCGCTCATCAATCATTTCAGACTTTTCTATAGATGCCGTACCTATGAGTACAGGTTGCCCTTTGGTATGAAGCTCACGTACACGTTTTACAACAGCATCTAATTTTTCTCGTTCTGTATTATAGATAAGGTCATTTTTATCATCTCTAGCGATAGGTACATTCGTAGGAATAGAGATAACATCTAAGTTATATATTTGTGCAAACTCTGTAGCCTCAGTTTGTGCTGTACCTGTCATACCTGAGAGTTTTTCATAGAGTCTGAAGTAGTTTTGATATGTAATCTCTGCGAGTGTCTGTGACTCTTCTTGTATCTCTACACTCTCTTTAGCTTCTAGGGCTTGGTGTAACCCTTCTGAATATCTACGACCTTCACTTAAACGACCTGTAAATTCATCTACGATGATAATCTCATTATTTTGTACAACATAATCTACATCTTTTTCAAAAATATAATGTGCTTTAAGTGCTTGATCCAGATGATGAGAAAGTGCAGCATTTTCAAGAGAATAAAGATTTTCTACTTCAAAAAGGTCTTGGGCCTTTTGTAGTCCATCTTCTGTCATAACAATAGTTCGGTTTTTTTCATCTACTATAAAGTCACCCGTAGTTTTTTCATCTTCACCTGCTTTAGTCTCTACTTTTTCACCACGTTGCATCTGTTTTGCTATAGTATCTGCTCTTGCATAGTGGTTGTGGTCACGTTGTGTGGGACCAGAGATAATAAGTGGTGTTCTCGCTTCGTCGATAAGAATAGAATCCACTTCATCGATGATGGCATAGTTATGAGCTCGTTGTACTTTTTCTTCAGCACGTACTTTCATGTTGTCACGAAGATAGTCAAAGCCATATTCATTGTTCGTACCATAAGTGATATCTGCTTCATATTGTGCTTTTCTACTCATCTCATCATGGAGTTCTGAAGTAAGA
>Ga0256827_10003163_pt1 | contig 10497 bp, 16 predicted proteins | sample CV84metaG_FD_185977 | JGI IMG/M metagenome (GOLD analysis project Ga0256827, IMG submission 185977) | Hydrothermal vent microbial communities from East Pacific Rise, Pacific Ocean - CV84 | ecosystem: Environmental > Aquatic > Marine > Hydrothermal vents | place: Pacific Ocean: East Pacific Rise...
TATTTACTGTTATGTGAGATAAATTTGTTGAGTCTCATTCTATTATTTCTTTATATGGAGGTTGTGAAAGTTATTCACATTATTACTATCATTATAACATAAGGCTTGTTGTGTTTGGATTTAAGGTAACTTTACTGCTTCTTTGTTCGGGTGTAAACACGCCATTTCCAAAAATACGACTTGCCTATAGGGAATCGACAGCTTTTAGCCTCGCTAAATTATTTCTCCATGTTGACAGGGCGAGAGATAGCATTCATTTTTACCTTAAGTGTCTTTTGAATCCGTTTCTTAAAACTTTGTGGCGAGACAATCTCAATGCGTGGAAGCCACTTAATCACCAGCTCTTCAATCTCGCGAATGTTGGTAATGGTATACTCCACCAAAATGTCGCCATTCTCATAGTTTTTGGTCACCTTTTGGCTAGAGAGATACTGCTTAAAGATGAAATAACGGCGTATGCTCTTGTTAACCCGAAGTTTCACCACCGTCTCTCTTTGCCCAAAAGCTGCCCACGGAGTTTGAATGGTTTGGATAAACTGCTCAATATCCGAGTGAGGAATAAAAGTTTTACTTTTGTACTCCACAGTCTCTATCATGGCGACCCGTCGGAACTCAAAACTCTTTTTAGAGACATTCTCGCCGACCATGTAGAAGTTCTCATTGAGAAAGAGTATCTTGTAGGGGTGAAAGTTGCTCTCCCCCACAAAACGCTCACTTCGGTAGCGTATGCGTATCACTTTGTTAAACTTGATGGCGTGTTCTAATTTTTTGACAATCTCATGGTTTTTCATCCCCTCAAAAGGGCGTGATTTAAAGGCATAGACTGACATCGACTGCTTTACCAATGCTGTGGTCTTCTCCGAGATAAGAGACTCCTTCTGCGTCACCCCAAAAAGGTTGACAATATTTGCCAAAGTCATCAAGTCAGTTGCCGAAAGCACCTCTTGGAGCAACACTTTTTTATACGCTTGATAACACTCCCCCTCTTTACTCATAAAGTCCCCAAAGAGTTCACGAATTAGCTCAAAATCACGCCGAATGGTTCGGTCACTCACCTCATACTCTTGGGAAAGTCGGGTGACACAGAGCTTTTTGCCTTCGTTGAGTTGTTTTAAGATTTCGATGGTTCGGTATAGGCTTGATTTTTGGCTCATGGGTTCTCTTTTATTTGGATGTCTAAATTATATCTTGGACAATATATGACCATGTTAAAAATTTAATTGATATGGAGTAACTCTTCATCATTAAGCTCTTCTCCTAACCATAGTTTCACCTCTTTCGCCCCTGCATTTAAAGCCAACTCTTTAAAAATTTTCTCTTCAACTTCTGATAATTTTTTATCAATATTTTCAATAGGATGAATAATAATAGTCGGAGCAATAAAGTTATTTTCTAGTTGTTTTAGTCCTTCACTAAGTAGTTCTGTAGCTATAGTAAATTCTCCTACTAACAAGCGTTTAGTTGAAAGTTGAAAATGGTATTTTTGCATCTATTTCAATAGTTTTATGTTCTTTAATTGACTTAATTTTCAATGAATTTTCTCTAATTTGTACATATATAATTTGAGTTTTAAATTTATTAAACATTCTTTATTTTTCCTCTAAACTTTCTAAAAAAATCTTATTATTCTTCACTTGTGTTAAATACTCTTGATAGGTTTTTAATATGCTAGGAGTTGACCGATACATATCTTGTTTAGCATTAAAAAGGTCAAGATATTCTGTATCTATCTCTACTAATCGATAAAGTCTCTTTTTACCTTTTAAAAATCCATATTTTATTATGTTTTGATAATTAAATAGTGCATCGAGTTTCTCTTCTTTATACTGTTTAAATTCGTCAAAAGAGTTATTTTTTATAGCAGTAATAAGATGTGTTTGTATCTCTTCATTTATTTTTATTAATTGTGGATACTTTTTCATAAATGAATTATAAATTTTATTTTCAGACTCAACAACTTCTAAAAGAAAGTCATTGTTGGTTAAAAGAGCTTCTTTTAGTTTATCTTTTAACTCTTTACTAAGTCCGTATCTTTCTTGTGACTCTTTTATGCTTGTTGTAAGTATTTTTTCTAAAATTATACGGAAGATTAAACTTATACTCTCTTTATGTTCAATATTCTTCAATCCATATAATGCATCTGTATATATTTTTTGAACCTCTCCCATACGATTTTCATGTTCTAAGTATTTAACATAGGCAAATAGTTGTTTGTATTGATCTCTATTTACTAAAAGTTTAGGTATGTGATAGTTTGGAATTTTAGGATCATGTTCAAACATTAAAGGTGTTCTTAAATTGGTTAAAAATTTAGGAATAGCACGTGTACCACTTTTAACAATAAATTCATTCAATGTGGCATTGTCATCATTCCAGCCATGTTTAATTACTTTATCAAAATGTTTCGAGCAAATTTCGTATGGTATTTTGATATTTTCTGCGTAAATGGTTATGGTTAATAGTATTGATAATAATAGTTTTTTCACAACAATCTTCCTTTTGCTTCTTGAACAATAATATACATACCCAAAAAGTTCTTTTTTACTGCTATTTTGATTTTGTCACCTTTTTTATACTTATAATAGGTTGCTTCATTTGGATACCAAGTAACGCTACGGTTATTTAATTTTACTTCAAAACTAGAGGTATTTTTCCCACTCATAAAATAATTTTGATATTTTTGATTTAAAGCCACAGGATTACATGTTCGTGTAACAATAAACTCTTTAATCACAGGTTTCAATGTAATAATAGTTAGCAGATACATACTCACGATTATCACTATTGGGAAAAGAATCATTAAAATATTTTTAATCATTCTATTTTTTCTATATGAGAAGTATTTAGAAAGAAAAATATGTATAATAAATGGTACTAGACTTACGATTATAAATGGTAAAAATATATCAAAATAGCCAATAATATTTTTGCCAACCACTGTAGCCATAAACCACATTATAAAAAAAGTAATAAAATACGTTTCTCCTAGTTTAGCTATTGAAGGATATTTCTTTTTTTGTTTTTTCATTTTCTAGCCTTTATATTTTTAGTCACCAATTCTGCTTCATCTATTTCATCTGAAAAAGCTTCTTTGTCTTCTATATCTAAATGTTCTATATATTTTGAGAAATAAGGAATATAAGACTTATGAGGCATCTCTTGTATTGCAGAAAATATCCATGAACCATAAAAAGGTTTTTGTAAATCTTCTATAATAGCATCTATGACTCTTTTGTCTTTTCGTAGTGCTAAGCCAAGTAGTGCTTCACCCCTAACTTCTAATTTTTTATCAAAAAGGTTTTTATATAGTGCATCACATATTTTAGGAGTATTACTTTCTGTAATTTGTGCCATAGAAAAGGTAGACCAATTTCGCACATTATAATTTTCATCCTGCATAAGGACAATGAGGGCATCAATAGATTTTTGCTTTTCATATCCACCCAATGAAAATGCTAGAGCTTCTTTTATTAGCAAAGATGAAGAAGAGACAAAAGAGGCTAGCTTATCAGCATATCTTAAACATTTTCTATGTCCAAAACCATAAATAGCAGCTGAGACAACATCTTCATTTTTATCATGAAGTAGTTTTCCTAAGAGATAGATAGATTCCCCTCTATATCGCTTGGTTTTATATCCAAATTGACTTAAAATTGAAGCAGATATTTTACGATATACACTATCTTTTGAATAGACCAATTCTTTCGTTAACTGAAAAATTTCATCATCTCCTCGTTCACGAAGTTGGTCTATATATGACATATAAATATTTTCATCTTTTTCATTATAGGCTTTTAATATGAGTTGTTTTGCAAGCATCTTTTATTCTTTCGTATAAAGAGTTAACGTATTCTCTAAAAAATCACGATAGCTAGAGTTTAAAGGTACTATGCTCTTATCTGTAGCTTCATAACCATAGCCATAAGTACATTTAGAATAGTGAAACTCTACACATATATTCTGTTTACTATCAGATAATTGATGTACTTTAGTTTTAACAAAATATCGTGTAAGATTATTGTCACTCTCAATATGTTTAGATAACTTTTTGATTTTATCAAGTGGAATAAGATAGTTATATGACTTATCTTTTTGAATTTCACTGTATCTTATAGTTTTAAATTTATTGTCTTTGAAAATCACTACCTCAAATCCATCTTGTTTAGCTTCATCTTTATAGATAATTTTTTGGGTTGGTTTGTTAGAGCAGGCTATCAGTAAAATCATTTTATTCATACTTTTTCATTCTCCATCTTAAAAAATACAAAATACCTATTGTTAAAAGCGTATGAACAATAAAATAAGCTCTTATGTCGCTATTTTCATTTTGCAAAAACTTAAAATAGAGAAAAACTATAAACCCAATATAAATAACTATGCTGTAGAGTCTTGATTTTTTTTGGTCAATTATTTTGTATCGTTCTTGCATATCTTTTACGGCAAAATAGATAGCCAGAAGATAAGAAGGAATGAGTAACAGATAAAATAATAATACATTAGGTGTACCTTTTTGTATAGACGCATATATTGGTAAAGAAAGCATGGTAAAAAGGAGTAAATATAGATTTATTGAGAGAGCAAAAGAGAGAGGTGAAAGCTGTTTCTTTTGTAACTTCTTTTTTTTCCATTTTCTTAGAAGTCTTCCTAAAAATATTATAAGTGTAATAAATCCAAAAAATAATAAAAATCCTGTAAATGCTACTTTTCTACGTAAACTACTCATACTTTCATTGAGATTACAATAGATACTTTGAATATCTAATTGATTATCAAACCCATATTCTATTGCCATCTTTAAGAGATGTTCTGCCTCTTCAAGTACTGTGGTCTGCTCTTCAATCTTTGCAAAGGTATAGAGTAAATCAGCCACCACTTTATCTTTGGGTTTTACAAAGATGAGTCTCTCTTGTAATTGATAAAGAAGAGTATTTCGAACCTCTTTGATGGTGTAGTTTTTATCTTTTATTTTAATGGTTGTTGTCTCATTAAAATGGTTAGGTAAACTAATAATATGGCTATTTTTTAATAGTGTAGAGTTGTTCTCTAGTTGTAGTTTAGTTTCTAAAATTAAAAGATGAAGCCACTCTGTACCATAGTGAGAGGAAGCATCTCTGTTAATTCCCTCTTTTATCCACTTGATAGCTGAAACATTATCGCCTTTTAACTCATAGGCAGTCCCCAAATTGGAAGCTGTAGCGTAGAGATTTTGGTTTTCATCTTCAATTTGAAGTAATTTCTCTATACCTTGGTCATAGTCTCCTTGCATGATTGCTTGAAGTGCAAGGTATTCAACGGTTTGATTATCCTCACGATAAAATCTTTGTTTAAAGTTTTTTTGAGGAGAAGCATGTTGACTGCTTTTTAAAAATAGACTAGATATTGTTTTGTCTTCAAATGTTTTATGCTCTCCATCAATGGTTGTCCCCTCTAACCAAAGACAGGCATGGGTAAGTGAGGGGAGAAGTAGTATGAGTAAAAAATTTAGTAGTCTTTTCATTTTAATCCTTATAAATAGTCAATTTATTTTCTGAAAAATCATGATAGCTAGAGTTTAGAGGAGTTATACTCTTAGCTGTAGCTTCATAACAGTAGCCATAAGTACTTTTTGAATAGTGAAACTTTATACAGATATTTTGTTTTGTATTAGATAATTGGGTTACTTCAGTCGTAATAAAATATCGAGTAAGATTATTCTCTTTTTCAATATTTTTAGATAGTGTTTTGATTCTATCAAGTGGAATAAGATAATTATATGATGTATTTTTTTGAATTTCACTATAGTTTATAATTTTAAAATTATCCTCTTTAAAAATTATTACTTCAAATCCATCTTTTTTAGCTTCATCAATGGGGACAACTTTTTGTGTTGGTTTGTTTGAACAAGCTGTAAAGATGAGTAATACTATTAAAATGATTTTATTCATACTTTTAGTGCTTTATGTATGAGTTGAGGAATGGTATAGGATTTGAAATTTTTTTTGCTCATTTATGCCCTTACTTTCATTTTATATCAATCTTAATATTCTTATGTTGTTCAACAATATAGAGTACCTCATCTAAACCTGTTATATAATCATATAAACGTATTTTTTTACCGTTTTTATGATGAAGTATATACATATGCAAGTCATTGTAGGTTATTTTTGTAATCTCTGACCACAAAAAACTTTTACATTTACTCCATGGCGTACAAAAAATAATTCTTCGTTTATTGTACTTTCCTTTAACCCTTTTATATTCTAAAATAGAAGCAATTCCTGCTCCTCCAAAAGATATTATGAGTGAAATAATTGCAATATATTCACCCAGTTCATCTTTTACTTGACCTGAGAGTAGGATATATAACATCCCTATGGAAAAAGTGAGACAGATAACACCTAACCACAATACCCATTTGCTAAAGAATAGTTTGCCATATTCGGTTTCTTTTTTAGTAATATAGGCAATATAAAAAAATATTAAACCTATAATTATCGCTTTTAAAATTATTTCCATAAATTTCCTTCTATTTTTTTATTCCCACCAACCTCATACCACTCCACAATTTGTTGTAACTCTCCACCATCAATCCAAATGCCATGCTCTTCACATATATCTAATAGAATGCCACTCTGCTTTTTATAGTTAATAATATCCATGAACTCATTGCAGACAGGGCAGTTGTGAAATTGGGCTTTTTTACGGTTGTCTCTTGGGTGGTCTTGCATAAATCGAAGGTAGTAAGGGTTGAACATATTCAGAGGCGTGACGTTATACGCAATAAGTTGTTCAAACTCTTCCTCTTCTATGAGTATGCCATCACATTGTGAGCAGTACTCTAGTGTCACTGTTGCGTCTGTTATGGTTTCTAATCCAATATGACAACAGGGACAAAGGTGGTTAGAGTGGCATTTCTTTGTTTCTTTATTTGCAATAATTTGTTGGTTAAGAGGGTTTAATTTGTTACAATAGTTACAAATTGACCCCTGTTTTGGGAGTGGTGCAGCACAAAATTTACATTGCATCTCTAAATTCCTACTAACCATTCAAGAAGTCGGTCAACCTTGGTGCTTGTTTCTCGTTGGTAGGTGTAGGGACTTTTGACTTTTTGGAGACCATGCTGTCGATACGCCTCTTCTTCGGCTTCTCTGTTTTTGAAGGTTTTAAATGACTGTTTCCACTCTATTAGCTCTTTTAATTCACCATGATTGAGCCAAACACCATGCTCTTCACATTTATCAATGAGAACGCCTGACGATATTTTATAGGTAAAACGTTTCATTGTTTGTTGACAAATAGGGCAAGGGTAGAGGTTGTCCTTATTTCTTTTTTTCTCCTCGGGGGCATCAATTTTAGAAGGAATTTTTTTTCTTTTTAATCCATAATGCTTAATCCCTTTTTCGAGTAGTTCAAAAGAGATAAATGTACCTTTACAGGTTGAGCATTGCAGGGCAGAGAGCGTCTCTTGATAATCTCCCATATCTACAAATTCCATTGTTTGCGTATTGCACTCAACACACTCTACGGTTTGAGGATTATCAAGCACCTCTTTCTCTTGTAACAGTGGCGAGATAGGGTTTCGCTGTTTGCAATGTGTACATACTAAGCTGTTAATAGGAAGTGGAGAGGCACAAAACTTGCAGAGAACAGGTGACATTATAAAAAAGCCTTAAAAATTATTTAATTATTAAAATAATATTATACTTTAATTTATTTAAAATATATTAAGAATTATTTCTTTTTTACCCACACTGTAAAATCAACCACGAGTTGTCAAAATTACCATTTTTTGCCTCGGCTTCTTCTACCCAAAAGTAGAGCATTCCCATATCTCCCCACATTAACCCTAACTCCTCATCGCTGTCTATTTGTAGTAGAAGTCTCCAGTTGTTTGCATCTTTCTTTAACTCTTTTGCCTCTTCTGACTCATAGCCTGATGGGTCGCCACAGTAGATTCCATGTGTGACCAGTTGGGCTTCTAGTTCCATATTATTCCCTTGCTCAGGAGTAGGGTAGCCTCCCATTTGATGGAGTGGTTCATGGTTAAAAATTTGAGTAGAAGCGTAGTCACAGTACGCATCATATTCCAAATCGTTAAGCTCTAATTTCTCAATCTCTTCTGCGTCAACAGGCATGGGTACATCAATAAAGGTTGCTTTGATGTGGCTCTGCTTTAAGATGTCTATATTTTCAGGGTAGGGTTTATCTTGTTGTTGGTACGCTTCCTCTTTTAAGTAGATGACTTTAAAGTGAGGTCTGTCTTTGGGGTCGAATCCCCACACTTGTATCTCAACATCATAAAAGAAGAGCAGTATTCCCTCATTAGGCAGGTAGTCAATATAGTTTTGGTTTATCTCAGCAAGGTCAATTTGTGCAATAAAGGTTAAGGGTCTACCATCAACGTAAGGGTAGGTAAAACTCTCATGTTTAACCTGTGGCACACCACCAATAGATGATTTTGTCGCTGTTGTTGTTTTCTCTAAAAAAATAGCTTTTTTGAAATAGGGTTTGATTTTAGGTCGTAGAGTTTCATAAACTTCTGATAAGTCGATAGATTCGGTTACAAATAGATTTTTAATAGATTGAAAGATGATAGCTCCTTTTTACTCGATATAATTCTCAATAGATTGCTCTAAAATCTCCACCAACTCCTCATCCATATACAAATAATCATCAGGAATATCCAAAACAATAATTTTTTTGTACTGTAGCACTCGATTATACTCTGCTTTGAGTTTATCTTTATGTTTATACTCCATCACAAAAATCAAATCTGTCCATTGTAAATCTTTGGCATTGACGGTTCTTTTGGCTCGTGGGCTTGTACCTGCTGAACGCACGTTGACCCTTGGGTCTTTGCTATAAATTTTTTCTGCTGTTGGGCTTCGCCATTGGTTACGTGAGCAGATGAATAGTAGGTTTTGCATTTTAATTTAAATCCAATAATTCTTCATCTTTAAGCTCTTTTCCTAACCAAAGCTTAACCTTGATTGCTCCTGCACTCATTGCTAATTCTTTAAATATTTTTTCTTCTACTTCTGATAATTTTTCATCAATATTTTCTATAGGGTGAATAATAATAGTTGGGGCTATAAAACTATTAGTGAATTGATGAATTCCTTCAGTAAGCAGTTCTACAGCTATCGTAAATTCTCCAACTAATAAACGTTTAGTTGAAAATATTTTTTTGGCATCAAGCTTGATTGTTTTCTTTTCTTTTGGAGACCTAATTGTTAATGCGTTGTTTCTAATTTGTACATAGATAATTTGTGATTTAAATTTGGAAAACATTTTTAATTTTAACCTTTAATTTTAAATTATTTAAAAATCTCCATTAAAAAATATAGAAATTTCCCCTCGGACAAAATATGTCAAGAAATTATTGTATCATTTTTTCAATAAAAAACTAGGAGTTAAAATGAATCAAATATTATTAAAAAACAAACTAAAAACGCAAAAACAAACAACTATAAAAACCATAGGAAATATAAATGGACAAATTAACACTCATAGCTTCACAAAGGAACTGGATAGACAGTAGAAGTGTCGAGACATTAGAAAAAATAACACACTTTAAAGGTGTAAAAAAGGTGGTCGGTCTGCCCGACTTAAGTGTGGGGCGAGTGCCTAATGGCATGGCTCTGTTGGTAGAAGATAGAATCTATCCACACCTTATAGGTGGAGACATTGGCTGTGGTATGAGCCTCTTTCAAACGAGCATCAAAAAGAGCAAACTCAAAGTCGATAAGTTTGAAAAACGACTCAAAAAGATAGAGAGTTTAGATGAGGTATCGTTAGGTCAAAAACCCTCTATGGGCTACAACTTAGGGACAATAGGCAAGGGAAACCACTTTGCAGAACTCCACTTGGTGCATGAGGTCAAAGATGCGTTGAGTTTTAGGGCGTATGGTCTTGAAGAAGATGGACTCTACACCTTAGTTCATAGTGGCTCTCGTGCATTTGGGCAGATGGTGTTTGACAGGGTAGCAGGTCGCTACGAACCAAGCCAAGGGTTAGACCCCATAAGCCAAGAGGCAGAGAGCTATTTGGAAAAACAGTTTCAAGCCATAAAGTATGCCACACAGAGCAGAGAAGAGATTGCCGAAAAACTGCTAAAGGTCATAGGGGTTGGTGAGGTGTTTAGAAAAGTAAGCGACACGGCACACAACAGCATTACCCAAACGCCACAAGGTTGGTTACACCGAAAAGGGGCGACACCTACCGACAAGGGGTTGGTCATCATCGCAGGGAGTCGTGGGAGTTTGAGCTATTTGGTCTTGCCTAGCGATGAAACCGAGTTGTCCAACCACTCTTTGGCTCACGGAGCAGGAAGAAAGTGGGAGCGAAGTTCAGCTGAAGCAAAACTGCGTAACAAGTACAGCAGAAGTGACTTAGAACGTAGCGAAATAGGCTCAAGGGTACTCTGTAAAGATAAGAAGTTAATCTATGAAGAAGCCCCACAAGCGTACAAAAATATCGACATTGTCATAGATGATTTGGTAGAGGCAGGGTTGGCAA
>Ga0256827_10003165_pt1 | contig 10493 bp, 13 predicted proteins | sample CV84metaG_FD_185977 | JGI IMG/M metagenome (GOLD analysis project Ga0256827, IMG submission 185977) | Hydrothermal vent microbial communities from East Pacific Rise, Pacific Ocean - CV84 | ecosystem: Environmental > Aquatic > Marine > Hydrothermal vents | place: Pacific Ocean: East Pacific Rise...
AGAACGCAGGGGTACAGTACATCTTTGTGCATCTTAGTTATAATGGAAGTTCTTTAGAGTTTAAAGAGATTCAACTGGACAACCAACCATTTAAAAATGATGGAAAGTTTAAACATGTTTAAAAAGTATAAGGAGAAGTGATATGAAACGATATTTTTTACTGCTAATAATAGTTGGGCTTTTTTTATTTAATCCTGTCAAGGAGTACTTGTCAAATAAGCCAGATATTAACTTTGTGAATGATGATAAGTTGATGTGGTTGGTAGATGTGCATTATGAAAAATATATGATGGAAACAAAAGATGAGTACACTAAATTTTATAAGAAATATTTACATGAGAATGAAGCCTATATCTGTGGTATGAAAATAGATGGGAATATAATACCCTCTTCATATGAATGTTATTTAGAAAAAGTAAATAATAACTTAGCTTATAAATATAGTAATTGGAGACTTCCAACAACTAAGGAGCTTTTAGGCTTAGAGATGACACGCCCATCTTCTATGCGATGGTTTGTAAGTGAAAAAACAGCAGACCATGCACCAGCTTATGATAGTGATGCTTTTTATGATGGAGTTGGAGCTTCTTTTTCAAGTGATATTGTAAAACCTACTGATTATGGTTATGACCCTGACCCAAAATACAAACAGTTTTATGCAGTTTATTACGGATACCGTTATCCTGGTAAAACAACTTGGAGTTGGGGTGGTAAAGGGAGTGGAAGAGGTGTAGGTTTTCATTCTCGTCGAGCTGGAGCAAGAGTCATAAGAGAGGTAGCTTTTACAGATTTACCCATACGCCTAGTAAGAGACCGAGAGCCATCAAAGTATTGGGTTAGTAGAGTGTGGAGAGCTATTACATATTTATTTGCACTGTTAGCAGTAGGATTTCTACTCTATAAAACCCCTAATATGTGGAGAGCAATAAAGCAGTGGAGAAGAGATACTTTTTTACCGACACCTGATGAGAAGGTAAAAAAGTGAGAAGTGAGATGAAATAGATTAATATAGGGGTTAGGCTTTTAAAGTCTAAGTTGGATAAAATGAGAGAGGAAATATCTTCACTTTTAGGTTAAAGGCTAATTTAATGATGCAACAATATAGTAAAATTGTTCTGCTTTCTCTACTGTTTCAGACAGAAGTTTTTGGAACAGGGGGGTATGATAATGGGTCGGCAGTAGGTAAAGGAAACTTACAACTTGACTTTACATTGAATCCAGCTGATGTGGTGGAGTATGGTCAAAGTTATATTACATGGAACTACGGATTTACAGATACTATTGGGTTTCATGGGTATGTTTCGCATGAAGCTAAGGGGACAAATCAGGTCTATTATGGTCTAAAATATACTTTTTTAACCAATGACACTTTAGATTTGTCTACAGCTGTGGGGTTTCGTCATCGTAAATCTGAGACACATATTTATCTTCCTCAGCTTCTTTATACTTATAAACTGCCTAAAAATTATGATATTGGAGGAAGTGTGGTTCATGTATATGATTTAACCGATTCAATGTCACTAGGTACAACATTTGATATGGCTTTACGCATCCCTTTTACGCTTCCTTGGTTAAATAAGTATCTCTCTAGTACTAAGCTCGCTATTGGAGCATTTAGAAATGCTTCTGGACATACCTATCCTACCTATAGCATTGATGTTAAGTTTTAAATTTTTAGCTATAATATAAAAAATTTTAAAAACAGGATTGTAGATGTTAGTAGCACCAAGTATTCTCTCGGCAGATTTTGGGAATTTGGCACGTGATGTAGAGGCGATTTGTGAGGCAGGGTGTGACTTGGTTCATGTAGATGTAATGGATGGACATTTTGTTCCAAATTTAACTATTGGACCTGTTGTGGTTGAAGCTGTAGCAAAAGTCGCAACGAAACCACTTGATATTCATTTAATGGTAGAGAACAATACTTTTTTTGTCAATCTTTTTGCTCCGTTGAAGCCTGAATATATTTCGTTTCATATTGAAGAGGAGAAACATCCTCACCGACTGGTACAACATATTCGCTCTTTGGGTATTAAACCAGCCATTACATTGAACCCACATACCCCACCTGAGAGTGTAGAGTTTTTACTAGCAGATGTTGATATGGTGCTTTTAATGTCGGTAAATCCTGGTTTTGGTGGACAGAAGTTTATTGCTAATGTGCTAGAGCGTGCGAAGCGACTTAAAACATTGATTGAGAAGCATAATCCGAACTGTTTAATAGAGATTGATGGTGGGGTTAATGACCAAAATATTGACGCGTTACGTGAGGCAGGTGTGAATGTAGTAGTCGCTGGGTCGTATGTTTTTGGAAATAAAGAGGGTTATAAGCACGCTATAGACTCTTTAAAGGTATAATTTTTTCTACTTTGAGGGAAGGTAAAGGATAGAGATGCGTGTAAAAATATGTGGAATAACCAATTTTCAAGATGCGATGCAGGCAATTGAAGCTGGAGCAGATGCGTTGGGGTTTGTTTTTTATCAACACTCACCACGATACATTAAACCAGCAGATGCTAAAAAAATTATAGATAAACTGCCACCATTCATTGGTCGAGTGGGGCTTTTTGTCAATGAGGGGATAGATACGATTGATACGATTTCTAAATATTGTGATTTAACATTGTGTCAGATTCACTTTGAGGTGGATGAAGAGGCATTGGATATGATTGGCTCAAAAGCGATGCCTGTCATTCGTGCCAAAGAGGCGAAAGATGTCTTGCAGTACAAAGACAGATACCGTCTGATTGATGTCTATTGTGACGCGTATGGTGGTTCAGGAAAACGGCTCAATTTAGAGTGGTTTGATGGTGTAGATTGTTCAAAAATTATTTTAGCAGGTGGGTTGACTCCTGAAAATTTACATGAACTTAAAAAATATAATTTTTATGCTGTAGATGTCAGTTCAGGGGTGGAACGCATTAAAGGTAAAAAAGATTACCAAAAGGTGGCAAAGTTTATCGAAAATGCAAAAGGTCTATGAGGAATTAACATCTGCGTTTAGAAGAAATGAAGGGTATCTCTCTTCAGCCTCTTATGAGCGTATTGTCAAAAAACATACCACACTCTTTGAAGATGAAGAGACACTATTTATTCTATTACAAGCAGCAGGTTATCCTATTGTAGAAGAGAATGAACGCTACAAACTAGAGACTTTTTTTACACCATATTCCCATCAGAAATATTGTGTAATTGACATTGAGACCAATGGAAGCAAGCCAGAAGCAGCACAGGTGATAGAAGTGGGAGCTGTAATGGTTAAAGATGGAAAAATTATTGATCGTTTCGAAAGTTTTGTTGAGTGTACATTTTTACCTGAATATATCTCTAAAATCACAGGAATTGTCCCTGAGGATTTAGCTGATGCCCCAAGTGCTTTGGAGGTCTTAACAAAGCTCAGAGAGTTTTTAGATGACGCTATTTTTGTGGCACATAATGCCAATTTCGATTATGGATTTCTCAATCACTCTTTTGACCGTTTTGGACTAGGAACTATTGGTAATCAGAAACTCTGTTCTATCGACCTTGCAAGGCGTACCATTGAGAGTGAACGTTATGGATTGGCATATCTGAGTGACTCATTAGAGCTTGGAGAGCATACCCAACATCGGGCTTTTTCAGATGCGTTGGTCACCTCACGACTTTTAGGGTTAACCTTTAATAATCTACCTTCGTATGTTATTTCGGCTGATGATTTATTGAAATTTGCCTCTTCAAGTAGGAAAGATAGAACCCTTAAAGCATTAGATACAACGTGATTTCTTAAGTCACAAAGTAACAATAAAATTTGAAATAAAACACAAATATTAATATTTATAATATCAATAGATTGATATAATGGTGAAAACGTTTAAAAGGGAAACCATGAAATATACCAATATTTTACTTACAACATCGGCTGTTGCATTTTTAGCAACAGGATGTGTTAAACCTGTACAAGGTAATAATCAAGCTGTCTATGGTACTGACCAGCAATCTGTCTATCAAGAAGCACCAATTGTTTATGAAGATCCAACACCATCAACTTCTCAATCAGGTGTAATTTACAATCAAATTCCTGAGGATAATACTGTTATTAGTTCAGGTTCTACTTATCCTGAAACCATTACCTATCCTTCTGATCCTAATCAACAAGTCTATACAAACCCTTCTATAACCAATCAACCAGTCTATGAGGGTTCAAGCAGTGAGTCAACTCAATCAGTTTATGGTACTTCCACAACTCAAAACAGCCAACCTGTGTATGATAGTTCAATCAATCAAAATAGCCAACCTGTATACGATAATGCTGCACAACCAACACAACAAGTTTATACGAACCCTTATGAATCAGCAGGGACAACCAACTATCCTGACCCTTATGCTAATGGTAGTGTTTCTCCAGCTGTAACAAATTACCCTACACAAAATACAACTTACACTGCACCTGCATCATCATCTTCTGCACAAGGGGCTGGTGGAATTCATCTTCAAGTTGCAGCGTTTAAAAAATTGTATGCAGCTGAGGAGTTAAAAAATACACTTACATTAGCTCCAGGGCAGAGTGCTTACATTCAACAGGGTGCTATGAATAAAGTAATTATTACAGGTATCTCATCGGTAGCTGAAGCGAACCAACTTAAAAATACACGTTTCCCTGGTGCATTCATTGTGAAAGGTGGTGGAAATAGTGGATCATACACCTCTGCTCCTGAACCAACATACAACTCTACAGGAACAACCTATACTGTAAACAACCCTTATGGTGTACCAACTCCTGCAAACAATACCTACTCTAATGAGACCTATTCATCATCTGCGAACAATGGAATTGGTGTTCAAGTTGGGGCATTCTCTTCACGTTCAAAAGCACAAGATATTGCAAACTCACAAGGTGGACAATATCCTGCAATGGTTAAGAAGATTGGAAAATACTATAAAGTAATTTTAACAGGTTTCTCAAATCGTTCAGCTGCAAAATCGTATGCTAGAAGAGTCGGTGGATTTGTAGTTTCTACTCACTAAGCTCTTAAAAGGGAAGATAGATTTTATCTATCAACTCTTCATATTCACTTTTGGCATCACTATCAATGGTGATGCCTCCTCCACTTTTGTAAAAGAGTTTTTCCTCTATTTTTTCAATAAATCGTATCATGACAGCTGAGTATAAATTTTCACCATCAAAAATACCAAAAACCCCTGTGTAGAAACCTCGTTCATAATTTTCAATGTTATTAATAATATTAATCGTACTTTTTTTAGGTGTCCCTGTGATAGACCCAGCTGGAAGTAGAGTCTTTAGCAGTCTTCCTACATTGTCTTGCCAGTTACTAGGCAAGGTGGCTGTTATTTTGGAACTCACTTGCAGTAGCTCTTTCTCTCCAGCTTTAATCTTCTCTACATAGCGAAACTGTTCCACTTTGATGTTTGTTCCTACCATTCCTAAGTCATTTCTCATAAGGTCAACTATCATGACGTGTTCTGCCATCTCTTTTTCATTAGCTAAAATTTTCTCTTTGGCATCTGGAATGCTTGCTTCTATGGTTCCTTTCATGGGGTAGGTGGCAATGCTATCTCCCTCTATCTCAATGAATTTTTCAGGTGAAAAAGAGATGAATTGGTCTTTAAAATAGAGTTTATACTTTGCTTTGGCATAGGTAAATATCTCTTTGAGTGAAAGGTTGGTCTCAATAGGGGTTTTAAATGTTAAGTTGAGTAGATAGCTGTTTCCTGAGCGAATCTCTTCTAAAATTTTCTCTAAAGCAGTTTTATAAGTTTGAAAATCTACAGGCTTTTTTTTAAGATAATAGCTCTCTTTTAGAGGTGTTTGAGGGTAGTTTCTTTGGTTACCAATTTTAAAAAAAATGTCACTATCAAGTTGGGAAAGGGGTTGAACAAACTGCTCTTGTAAGTCATAAGAGAGAAGAAATAAAAAAGGTTCTCTCTGCTGAGCAAGTTGGTTCATTTTCTCCATTAGTGACCTAAAAGTATGGCTTTTAAGATTGCCATTCTTACAAAAACACCATTTTTAACTTGTTCTAAAACTTTACAACGCTCATCTTGAAGCATCTCATCACTAATGTCGATGTTTCTCATAACAGGACCTGGGTGAAGCAGTAAAATCTTTCTCTCTCCCATGCGTTCGTTGGTAATACAGTACTCTTTAGCATACTCATCATAATCTTCAAAGATAGGAGCTTTGTGTCGCTCTAACTGAGCTCGTAGACTCATGATAATATCAACTGAATCAATCACTTGGTCGAGGTGTTCATATTTGGGCAGATCATTTTCAGGCATAAAGGGTTTTGGGGCGACCAGTACGACGTTCATCCCCATACGTGTGAAGAGACGTATGCCCGAGCTTGCCACCCGTGAGCTGACAATGTCACCAACAATCGCAATGGTTTTTCCCTTTAGCTCTTCGGGTTTGGTGTAGTCGAAATGCTCCATCATCGTAAAGTAGTCCAAGAGAGCTTGGGTAGGGTGGGCGTAGTTTCCAGCTCCTGCGTTAATAATGGGGGTCAACTCTTTGGAAGCGAGTTTTTTGGGTGTGTTGTTGTACTCATGACGGATAATCACCCCATCAGGCTCCATCGCTGCTAGGTTCTCAAAGGTATCTTCAAGGCTTTCCCCTTTGTTGGTAGAACTCTTAGAGGGGTCAAGGTGTACCACAGCAGCTCCCAAACGTTTGGCAGCTACTTCAAAGGAGCTTCGGGTTCGGGTAGAGCTTTCAAAGAAGAGGGTAATGAGAAGTTTGTCACTTAAAAGTTTAGAAGGCATCTCTTTTTTAAATGAACGGGCATCATTCATAATCGTTGTGAGTTGTTCACTATTAAAGTCATTGGTGTCAAGTAGATGTTGCATAAGTTACCTTTAAATTCAGGTTCAAAATTTAAATGAGATTATAGCAAATGGATATAAATTTATGCAACAGAAGTATAAAAATATATGATAATTATTATCATTTTTTATGCCAATTTAAGAGAAATAAGAGTAAACTATTTCGATTTAAAAGTAAATGATAACTACTATCGTTTACTTTTTTTCTTTTTAACAAAATAAGTTATGGTTCAATTAGATATTAAGTTGATAGTTACTATCATTTGTAAGATAGAGAAAGAAGGTAAAAATGAGACTCTCAGAGTTAACCAAAGGTGACCAAGCTGTCATTTTAAAAATAAAAACCAATGAGGCACTAAAAACACGTCTCTTTTCATTTGGCGTTGCACGGGGTTCAGAACTACTGGTTGAAGCATGTTCACTTGCTAAACAGACCATGGAAGTGTTGGTAGATGATACCCTTATTGGACTTCGTGCTAACGAAGCAGCATTAATTGAAGTAGAGAAGTTATAATGGATAAGATTAAAGTTGTACTGGCTGGACAACCCAATGTTGGAAAATCGATGCTTATTAATGCCATGAGTGGTTCAAACTCCTTAAAAGTTGGAAATTTTTCAGGAGTAACAGTAGAGAAAACAGAACTCTCTTTTCACCATGACTCACATACTTTAGAGATGGTGGATTTACCTGGAACCTACTCCATTCAAGGTTTTTCACAAGAGGAGAAAGTGGCTCATACCTATCTCTTAAATGAGGAGTATGATGTTATTATCAATGTGCTTGACTCTACACATATGCAACGAAACCTACTCTTAACATTAGAGCTGTTAAAACTGAACAAAAAGATGGTTTTGGCACTTAATATGGCTGATGAAGCCCATAAAGAGGGTTTAAAGATAGATGTTAAACAGATAGAAGCAATTATTGGTGTGCCTGTGGTGCTGGTCTCAGCCAACTCAAAAGAGGGGATAGAGGAGTTACTCCATCAAGTCCATGAAGTGTTTGATTCTCAAGAAAGAAGAAGCTCTAACATTGTCTACTCTGACCCAGTGGAGGAGGAGATTTTAGAACTGTGTCATTATATGGATACCAAAGGGTTTAAACTTCGAGATTTAAGCTCACGAGAGATAGCCATTAGAATTTTATTCGAAGATAATGATTTACTTAAAGAGCTTGATGATAGCCCATTAATGTTAGCACTTACGCCACAGATTACCAAAGCAAAAGAGCATATTGCGACCCATCATGATACGGAGGATATAGAGGAGATAAAAGCCAATGAATATATCGCCATTGCAAGAGGTATTCGGATGGAAACGGTGGTCTGTAAAGGGTTAAAAGGGAAGAAAAATTCAACCAAAAAAATAGATGATATTCTACTCAATAAATATGTAGGTATTCCTATTTTCCTCTTTTTTATGTGGGGACTTTTTCAGCTTACCTTTACCATAGGAAAGATGCCAATGGATTTAATAGATGACAGCTTTAAAGCATTGGGTGAGTTGGTGGGAAGTTTTATCACCCATGAAGCGACACGAAGCCTTATTGTCGATGGGATAATCGCAGGGGTAGGGGCTGTGGTGATGTTCTTGCCAAATATTATTATTTTATATCTAGGAATCGCCCTCTTGGAGACCACAGGGTACATGAGCCGAGTGGCATTCATGTTAGATGGTTTCTTCCATAAATTTGGGTTACATGGTAAAAGTTTTATCCCTTTAGTAACAGGGTTTGGATGTACAGTTCCTGCTTACATGGCAACACGAACACTTAAGAGTGAAAAGGACCGACTCATTACCCTTTTTATTTTAGGATTCATGTCGTGTGGTGCAAGGTTGCCTATCTATGTACTCTTTGCTGGGGCATTTTTTGGAGCCGATGAGGCTGGAAATGTTATTTTTATCATCTACATTGCAGGAGCATTACTGGGCTTAGTAATGGCAAAAGTACTTAGAGTGGTGGTATTTAAGGGAGAAGATGAACCCTTTGTTATGGAGATGCCAAAATACAGACTTCCCTCATTGAAACTCATATGGCACACAGTCTATAACAATGCTATTGGCTACTTAAAAAAAGCAGGTACCTTTATCTTAGCTGCATCTATGCTCATTTGGTTTGCTTCAACTTACCCAAAGCAATCTCTTTTAGAGCAAGAGTATAAGGTTAAAATAGAACAAGCTTTAGGAGATGAAATTCAAGTAGCAACGTTAGAGAATGAGTTAAAATTAAAAACCTTAGAAGCGAGTTACTTGGGTCAAATAGGAAAGGCAAGTGAGCCATTTTTTGCCCCCTTAGGATTTGACTGGAAAATGGCAGTTGCTCTAGAGACAGGACTGGCAGCCAAAGAGGTCGTGGTCTCAACACTTGGGGTTCTCTATGCCATTGGTGATGAGGTGGATGCCAAGAGTAATTCACTCATTAAAGAGCTAAAAGCCAATGTAAGCTTTCCCTCAGCCATGGCATTTATTGTATTTGTAATGATTTACCTACCCTGTCTTGCAGCCTCAATGGTCTTTGCTAAAGAAGCAGGTGGCTACAAATATTTGGTCTATCTCTTTTTCTTCACAACAGTCACAGCGTGGGTGTTGTCATTTATTACTTACCGAGTTGCAGGATTGATGGTATGAAGCAGTTTTTTAAAGAAATTTATGGTGTAGGCATTATTTTCTTCTATTACATGAAGTGGCTAATAGTCCTAGGATTACCACTTCTCTACTTTGGACTTGACTACAAGTCCAATATGGTGATGAATGTTTTATGGGTTATCTCATTTGGGTTAATTGTTAAGGATTTTGTTTGGTTGGTTGTTTTGAAGAGGAAGTATTGAAAATTTAATATTTATTGCTTAGAGGGTATAACTCTAAGAAATATAGGCTTGTTTAGGTTCTTGTTTTAATATGCAACATCTCTATTATAGCAATAATGAACATTAAAGTAGCCTCGACCCCTTTAATGTTATATGAAAAATTAGCTTAGATTATCATTATCACCTGACACCTAGACCTTAAAATTTGATGGTAAAAAGTTAGAGTATAAAGATGCTATTATAGACACTACAAAATTTGACAAAAAAGGAATACCAATACCATGAAACAAATACTATTGATACTACTGCTAATATTAACACAAGGAGAAGGAGAAAATATGAAACCAAAAATTAATTTTCATAAAGATGGCAAACTGATGTGGTTAATTGATACAACAGAGATAAATCGTTACTCTATGAAAACAGAAAAAGAGTATGAAGTAAAAGGATATACTACAGAAAAGTCTTATGAAAACTACCTAGCCTATGTTAATAGTCACAAAGAGTACAAATACGACAATTGGAGAGTCCCAACTCTAAAAGAGTTACTTAGACTTGAACAAAAAGATACTTTTTTTGCAAGACTATTTGCAAGTAAAGAGCAAAAAAAGAGTCAAATATGTATAGATACTGAGATATTTTATGACCATAAAATACGACATGTAGATGAGTATTGGACAAGTGATAGTTGTACTACAAATAGGGGAAAAGAGGGATATATTTCTGTAAGCTTTAACTCTTTACGGTTTAACCCAAAATCTTATGCAAAAGCCTCTCCTGCTTGGGGTATAAGTTATGGGTGTACAGTCAAATATGGGAAATATAATCTTCGACTAGTACGGGATGTTAAATGAGAAAGGTATATTT
>Ga0256827_10003166_pt1 | contig 10492 bp, 10 predicted proteins | sample CV84metaG_FD_185977 | JGI IMG/M metagenome (GOLD analysis project Ga0256827, IMG submission 185977) | Hydrothermal vent microbial communities from East Pacific Rise, Pacific Ocean - CV84 | ecosystem: Environmental > Aquatic > Marine > Hydrothermal vents | place: Pacific Ocean: East Pacific Rise...
GAACTACAGGCTACGGTTGGGATTACAGATGCGATTTTACATAAAACACCAATAAGCCCGACACTTTTTCAAAATAGTGTTTATAACTCTGCACCATCTTATTTTTCACTTCTAAATAAAGATAAAGATGAGATTTTAACTATATCTTCTGGTATGAATAGTTCTGATGAAGCACTAAAAACTGCAGCATTACAAGCGTTGGTATCTAAAGAGAGGGTTTTGTGTGTTGCAACTGAATGTTTGGATATAGCAAATATCCAAGAGGTAAATAGTTGTACAGATTATTTAGAAGCTGGTGCTGGTGTTGTTATGGAAGTGGCAACAGATATGGATGGAGCAAAAGAGATAGAAGAGTTAAAAGAGACAGGTATCATCAACTCTTTGGATAAGTTAATGTCTGTAGTTGAGATGAGTCAAGATGGAAAAACAAAAATAATCATAGAGCTATAATTTTATTACCTTAAGATCATTTGGTGCTAACTCTTTTTTTGTTTTCTCTTTTTATATAACGAGCATATCTTGATAGTGTCATTGTTGCATCTGTATGTCTGTTGAATCAGACTTTATAACTTTTCTAATAATCTTAAAATTCTATCTTTCTCATTTATCACAACTGAATTAAATTCATCAAGTTCTGTACTAATCTCATATAATGAAAGGTTGAGCCATTTAATTATTTCAAATATATCTTTATGGACTTGAGGTAAGTTTTGCTTGTCAAATATCTGTTCAAAGTGAAAAATTCTATTTCTAAAATATCGTATAGTGTTTATTTTTGAAGATAGCACTCTTCTATTCCTATCTTTTTTAAGCATATTTGGAAACATCTGTTTGGTATGTTTATTCCATATTTTTTGATCGTAAGTTTTTGAAAAAAGTGATGTCCAAAATCCAAAACTAAGCTCCGATATAACTCTATCAGCTGTCAACTCTTTTTTTGCTCTTGTTATTTTGTTTTTGGCTTCAGATATTTTCTTTAACTCATTAGGAAGTAGAAAATTATCATTATCATACCAATGTTCTGTCTCATAGTAAGCTGTTAAAGTATTATGTATATTATTACGAAGTGCTACTTCTAAATTTTGAAGGGGTATGTATAAGCTTTTAGCTATCTCACTGTTTAATATATAGTAAGTGAAAATTATTTTCTTATCTTGAGTCTTTAAAATCTTACTATATTCATCCAATCTTGTCTTTGATATGGATAGTTCTAGCTGTTCATATAGCTTTTTGTTCATTTTTTACTCTTGTTTTTAAATAAGAACTATTGTACAATTCTCTTTGTAGTCCCTAGGCAACTCCTCTCCTATATTTATATAGTGAAGAACCTAGGGGAAATCATCTCTTTTATTTTACCCAAAGCATTTTATATTTATAATTAAACTAACTCTCAGTGTCAATTCGGTGTCAAAATATACCCATAAAGTAAACTTTTTAAATTTTACCTGCTCAGTTTAGCAGTTCGTTTGACAGTTGATAGGTTTACTTGTTTTATAAATATTTTTAGAATGCAATAGTTGTCTTTAATATGTGCTTTTTTTAATGTAAGGTTTATTTGTATATAATGTTCAATGAACGGTTATATGCCTGTATATATACTAAAATAAGGACAAAAGAATAAAATGGCAAATCAAACAGAAACAATAAGAAAATTTGTTAAATATTTAAATAATAAAAATGAACAAGGTGGGTATTGGTTACCAAATATTCAAAGACCTTTTGTTTGGAAAGAAGAACAAATAGAACAAATATATGATTCAATTTTAAGGGAGTATCCTATCGGAACACTTCTTATTTGGAAAACAAAAAGTAAAATAAAAAGAAGAAAATTTATTGATAATTATACGGCTGACATATCACTAAAAGACTATTATATTCCACAAGATGATAGTCAAAAGATGATGGTACTAGATGGTCAACAACGAATGCAAGCCCTTTTTATCGGCTTAATTGGTAGTTATGATAAAAAAGAATTATATATAAATATACTAAGTGGAAATTTAGTAGCACCAGAAGATATTAAATTTGACTTTAAGTTTAAACATGAGTCTGAAGCTGAATACCCATTTATAAAATTTAAATCGCTAGTCATGACTGATAACAGAGTACGGGAAATAATAAAAAACTTAAAAAATCAATATTCTAATCAAATAAATAATAATGATGATATAGATATTATTCAAGATAATATTGAATTAATTAGAGAAGTTTTTTGTACACAAGAAAATATTTTATATCAGTTGGTTGATAGTATTGATAGACCTAATATATATTCAGAAGATGATATTGTGGAAATATTTATTCGAGCTAACTCAGGGGGTACACAATTAAGCAAATCAGATTTATTATTTAGTTTATTAAATGCAAGTTGGGAAGATGCTGAGGATAAAATAGATGAACTTATAAAAGATTTAAATTTAACAGGGTTTAATTTTGATAGAGATTTTATTTTAAAAGTTTGCCTTGTATTATTAAATAAGGGTGCTAAGTATGAAATAGGTAAATTTAGAGATCCTGAAGTAAAAAAAGGAATTGAAGACAAATGGGAAGAAATTTCTAATGCGATTCGATTTGTAAGAGATTTTGCATATGGAAATACCTTTTTAAAAACAGATAAAACATTACCATCTTATTTTAGCTTAGTTCCATTGATTTATGCATATTTTTACTATAAAAGTAGCTGGTCAAATCAAAATGATTATTCTGAGTATTTAGTTAAAGTAAATTTAACAGGAGTTTTTGGTGGTGTTTCTGATAGTTTTACAGATAGCTTAGTTAAAAATGTTAAAGAGAACAAAAAATTTGATAAAACAGAAATTTTTGCATTGATTAGGTCAAAGGGTAAGAGTATGGAAATAACAGACAATAAACTTCTTGAAATTCATTATTCCTCAAAACAAATACATCTTCTATTTAATTTATGGTATGGATTTAATTATCAACCTATATTAAAAGAAAACAAACCACAAATTGACCATATATTTCCTCAATCAGTTTTAAAGAAGATTAAAATTAAGAATCCTGAAAATGGGAAAATGAATATCATGAAATATAAATGGTTTGAACGTGATCAAATAGCAAATCTTATGTTATTAACAGCAAAGGAAAATGGAGCTAGTGGAAAACTCGATACATTACCAAAAGATTGGTTTAAAGATAAAGATGATGAATATCTTCAAAGACATTTAATACCAAACAATAGAGAGTTATGGGAATTAGATAGATTTGAAGATTTTATTAAAGCTCGAAAAAAACTTATTCTTGATAAATTTAGTGATTTAATATATGTAACAGAAGAAACTGTATAGCAAGTACTTGAATAGAAATACGAACCATAGCATGGATTCGTATTTCTCAAGATAGTAGTTAGTACCCATACAAAAAGAGGGAATTAAAAGGGAGTTTACTCTTTCTTACGAACGAGACCTATACATTTATGTATAGTCTAGTGAGTGGATGGAGTTACAAAAACTAATCTTTTCTTGAAATTTCAACAGAGTAAATTCAAATATCTGATAAACTAATTATAGGAGGTATTGAGAATTTTTAAGATGCGGGTGGGAAAGTTTTTTTTAGTGCATTAGCAAGAAGCGATTTTAACCTAAAAACTCTCCAAATCCTTAGTAATTGTACCATATAAGTGTTACATCCACTCTTTGAGCCTACTATCATAGGCATTTAGATTTTGTACATGATAGATGCTATTTCGTATAATTATTTCAAGCTTATAGTCAAACTTTTTAGCAAATGCAGTGTATGATGTTTTTTTATCGCTACATAAAAGAGTGTCTTTATCTATCAACGGTATGAAAATCTTTGAGAGTATTTAAAATGATGTAAAATATCAAGGTGAAGAAATATTTAAAATAGACCCTTTAAAATAGGAGGTATTTAGATGTATCCAAGAGTTAAAGATGTAAAGCCAACAGATGATTATAAATTAATTTTAACCTTTACAAATGGGGAAATTAAAATGTTTGATGTATCTCCGTATCTTGAAAAAGGTTTTTTTAAACAACTAAGAGATAAAAGTTATTTTAAAAGTGTAAAACCTTTTATGGATAGTGTTCAATGGCAAAATGGTCAAGATTTTTGTCCTGATATGTTGTATTTGGATAGTCAAATTGCCTAGTTACAATAACTTAAGGTGAAATAGATATTTCACCTTAAGTTTGTTAGTTTATGCGTATAGATACACCGTGATTTTGCTGACTTGGTTGGTTTGTCGCTTCAGTTCCATTGATGGTTCTTCCATTTTCAAAATTTATAAAAAAAGTTGACCATCTTGTTTTCCAGTATTTCCACTGGTCCATTTCAGTACTAGGTGTTACATGTGCAGGTGGTGTACCTAAAGAGATAAGTACTGCTTTTTTACTCATGTTTGGAACAACTTGTGCGAATTTGATCGCTTTTCTCTCTGTTGAAGAAAATGAGTTTAAGTTGATTTTAGTTTGAGAAAAATATTGTTCTGCAATTTTAGAAATATCAACACCACTATATTTTGGTTGATTTCTTAAGATGATCTCCTCTCCATTGTAAAGAAAGATAATTTGTTTTTTATTTATATCTTCCATAGTAACTTCAGAATTCACAGGGATCAAAATACCAACTTGATAGTCTGTAGTTTCTATAAGCTTTGCACCACCTCTTACGATATTATAGTGCATGTTTCTTGTTGTGTAAAGTTTTGCTTTTGTATCAAAACTATTTTGTACCTCTGGAGAGACATTAGCTCCTCCACACCCTGTAAACAAAGATGCCACTCCGATAAGAGAGACAAATATTATCAACATTTTTTTCATTTTAAGACCTTTTATTTGAAGTAGATGGATTGTAGCATTTTAGAAGTAAAAAAGTTTTTAATTTTCACCATACTTTTAAATAGATGGGGAAGATTACTAAAATTATAGTAATATCTTCCCGTTATCTCCCCATTTTTCAGTGAATTTTATTTTGCAGGGATTATCTGTTTTGCAATATCCTGTTTAAGAGTTACAAGCCCTTGTTCTATTGTATTTTGATACTTTTCTCCAGATGCCATCTGTGTATGGAGGTGTATATATCCTGTTGCTGTTGTTGGATTTGATACAAAGAGATTGTCCTTTTGAGATTGTAACACTATTTGAAATTGTGCTTCTAAAGAGACAGACCAAAATCCAGGTGTCACCCAACACCAAAACTTATCTATTTTAACATCGACTATTGATGTGGCACTTTCCTCATTTTGAACTATTTGATAACCCTGTTCTTTAAAAACATCAGCTACTGTTTTTTTGATTATATCTGCAACCGTAATGTTCTGTGGCAGTAAAATATCACCCATGGCATGTCCCCATCCATTTCTTTTTCGTGCTATGGCACGACTTGTGATTTTTGCATTGTTAATATCTTTTGGATACTTCAAAGATGGTATGGAAGCTTTACGAGGTGTTGCTTCAAAGTGTCTGTTGTCCGAAACAGAACGGATAAACACTTTTTTATCAGAAACGGGATTTGCGACCTTGTTTTTTTGTGAGTCTATGTTGAGTTCACCCCTTGTGGCAGCACATCCACTAAAGAGTAAAAAGGCAATAGAGAAACTAAATACAACGAATATATTGAGAACTTTTCTAATCATAATAAATCCTTTCATCTACAATTGTAGATGATTGCGACTTAATAGATACTGAAGTGCTATTTCTGGATTTTGGAGATATGCTTTATTTGCTTTTATCGTATGCTAAACTGTTTTTAACAGCTTTTAGCAATTCTATCTCATCTTTATAATCTTCTGGAAAAAATGGGGGAAGCATTGTTATATTGACCAAAGTCTTTTTTGTTGTTTTAAAACAAGGATCGCCCTTTGCCAATAATTTTGCTGATCCGTCTATCTGGATAGGTACGATAGGTTTTTTAGTTTTCATAGCTAATCTAAATGCACCTTTTTTAAAGTTGCCCAGCTTTTTACCATCGCCTCTTGTGCCTTCTGGAAAGATGATGATGTTTCTGTTATCATTAAGTATCTCTTCAAACTCTTGATACATGATAGCAATCTCGCCTAAGTTGTTTTTTCTCAAAGCTCTGGCACCAATGAGTCTTCCAACATAAGATGCAAAAGGGATTTTGGTAAAGTTAAGATTTGTAACTGTTAGATATTTTTTTATAAAACTACCAAGGATAGGATAATCCAAACTTGATTGATGAGTAGCAACATAGATAGCACCTTGCGGTGGGTTTTGTAGTAAGTTAAAATGCAAATCAGCCACAGGAAGAAGTTTAAAAAATATTCTGTAGATCACTGAAGAGAGGTACTGAAAATAATCTTGAGGGTATTTTACAAAAAAATATATAACAAAATAGATAGCCAATGATGGAAAAACAAAAAGTCCTATAGTTCCCCAAAAAAGAAAAAAAGCATAAACACTAAGAATACATTTTAATCGCATAAGTCTTGCCATAGAAAATTTGAATCAATAAAATAAGTACAAAATAGATATACCACCCTGCAGAGCTAAAAAATGCCCAAAGAACATCTGACGCATAGAAGACAACTACAATCTGTATAAGCATATATATAAATATCGAAGAAGCCCAGTATAGGTCACTTTTTTTAAGAAAGATGATCTCCCCTGTTGTTAATTCTTTTTTATAAAATTTTTGAGTTAGTTTTAAAATCAATTCTTTTTTATGTATAGCTGCCTCTGCAAAAAGACTAAAAAAAGCCATCGCTGTAAATATAGATATAAATTTGACCGCTTCTATACTAACAAAAAAATATGCAAAAGTTAAAAAGATTAGATAAATCCCCAATAAGATAAAATCTTCAAGCTTTTTCTTTTTAAAAAAAGCATAAAGGAGAAAGGAGAGTGAAAGTAGTATATAAAAAAACACTATCTTTTTAAAATTAAAATAATGGATTAAAATTAAAAAAGATGGTGCAAAGAGTAGTGTTATTAAACTACTCATTCACAGACATTGTCGAAACAATAAAATCATACACATCCTGTATAGTACGCATATCCTGCATCTCTTCAGTTTTGATCTCTATATCAAGCTCTTTATCCAGCGTTACCATTAGGTCGATAGCATCAAGGCTATCAAGTTCTAAGTCTGTAAAAAGATTAGCATCCATCTTGATATCATCTTCCTCAACTTCAAACTCATCAACTAATACAGCTTTAATTTTTTCATATACTTCTTCTTGCGTTGCCAAAACTATCCTTTATTGTATTTATAATGCTATTATAATATACTTTTTCATATTTAATCTTAAAAATCTATTGTTTTACAAGTAGGCTCTTTAAAAAACCTAAAAAGAATCGAAATAACCTGCTAAGATGTGTAAAATTTGCTAAAGACATCTTTGTGTAGTACCATAAAATCTGTGGTCGTTTGTAGAAAGATTTTATAATCTCTTTGTATTCTTTGTCTAGTTCCTCTTTGGTGAATCCCTCTGCTTGATATACAAAGTTCATCCCGTTTAAACGATCCCAATCCTCTTCTCTTATGGAAGTTCCATAAAGTTTTTTATAGATTGGGGAACCTGGATAAGGGGTGAATTTTGAAAGATTCATAGTTGTAAGTGGTACTTTTTGTACAAACTCTTTTGTAAGTTGGATACTCTCTTTTGTTTCACCAGGATAACCCAACATAAAAAGCCCTTTAACTCTGATACCTGCTTCATGTGTCCATCTTACCGCATTTTCTGATGTAGAAACTTTTTGTGCTTTTTTCATCTCATCAAGTAGAAAGTCTGAACCACTTTCAAGCCCAAAACTTATCTCCCAACAACCTGCTTTTTTCATGAGTTTTAGTGTGTCGGGTTTTACTGTATTAACACGGGCGGTACAACTCCATGTCATATCTATAGGGTTTGCTATAAGGAGTTTGCTAAACTCTTGAACTCGTTGATTGTGAGCGACAAAAAGATCATCTACAAATTGGAGATGTTTTACTCCATATTTTTGGCTTAAATGCTTCATCGTATCATAAACTCGTTGTGGTGAGTTGTATCGAATCTTACCTCCAAAAGTAGAAGTATCACAAAACTCACATAAAAATGGGCATCCACGAGATGCAGAGTATGTCGCAACTGGAGCTCTTGGATAATCATAAATAGCAGGAAGATATGCTTGTGGAAAGTTTGGAAGCAGATCCCATGCTGGTATAGGTAGCGAATCCAGATCTTCTATATTTGGCGGGGGAGGAGTTCGTTTTATTACCCCTTTTTCATCTCTATACATTATCCCGTTAACTGTGGCAAGTGATCCTTTGTTTTCTATAGTTTCAAGAAGATTTTCTAAGATAAGTTCACCCTCATGAACAACACTTACATCAAATTCAAGAAATCTTTCCATCGTTTCATAACCCATAGAAGATATATGTGGTCCACCTACTAAGATGACTATGTTTGGATTTTTTTCTCGTACTGTTTTTGCTATGATAGAAGCGTTGAAAACACCAACGGTAAAGAGGGTTATCCCTAAAAATTTTGGATTATCTTTTAGGATTATGGAGGCAACTTCTTGTGGAGTCAAACTCTCTAAATCACTCTCTATTATCTTTGGATTATAGCCTATCTCCCTTGCTTTTGCTGCAAGTAAGAGAAGACCTATAGAGGGGGAGCGGTTTGTAATATGTTTTAAGTAATCCGTACCTTTAGAAACCTGCTCGTATGGTGGATTTACAAAAACAATATCATGCATATTATGCTCTATATTTTTTAAATATTAGAGATGTGTTTATGCCACCAAATGCAAAGTTGTTACTCATAACAACTTCATTCTCTTTTTCCACATTTTCGGCCAATATATTTATCTCTGCACACTCTGGATCGAGTTTTTTAAAGTTAAGTGTGCGAGGTAAAAATGATTTGTTAAGAGCTATTAAACATATAATACTTTCAACAGCACCACAACCACCCAAAAGGTGTCCCATATGACCTTTTGTACTACTAACTGGTGTTTTAGAACCAAAAACTGAAAATGTTGCATGAGATTCTGCGATATCACCACGAGCTGTTGCTGTTGCATGGGCATTTACATATTCTATAACTTCAGGTTTTATATCTGCATCTTCCAGAGAGGTACGCATAACATGTTCCATCCCCTCTTTAGATGGTGTTGTGATGTGTGAACCATCGCAACTTGTAGCATATCCTATAACTTCTGCATAGATTTTTGCACCACGATTAAGAGCATGTTCTAATTCTTCTAAAACCAATGCACCACTTCCCTCGCTGACAACTAAACCATCACGACTCTCATCGAATGGACGAGAGGCTTCCTTTGGTGTATCATTGTACTTTGAAGTAGCTGCTGCCATCACATCAAAAACACCTGCTGATAGATAATGATGCTCTTCACTTCCACCACAAATCATAATATCACTCATACCGTATTTGATACTTTCATATCCTGCACCAACTGCTTGAGATGAAGATGTACAAGCAGAACATGTTGGGATATTACGCCCTTTTATCTCAAACATTTGTGCAAGATTTGCAGCAACTGTATGGCTCATCATCTTTAAAAATGCCATAGAGTTTTGACCACGAAAACTCATGTTTTGTTTTACTTCTGGAACATACTCAAACATCGTTTCGTTACCACCCATAGTGGAGCCAAATGCCAGACCACATCTTTTTGAACTTAACAGTTCTTGAGAGAGATTTGCATCTTCTATCGCCTGAGAAGTTGATATTGCACTTAGTTGAGCCACTCTTCCCATAGAACGACGAAATTTTCGTGGGATAGATTTTAGATCAACATTTTTAACCAGACCTGCAACTTTTGTACTTAGGTTTGCTATATCATCCCACTCTTTTATATACTCAATCCCACATTGAGAGTTTTTTAAACTTTCATAAAGCTCTTCATAAGAATTTCCAAGAGGTGAGTTTAACCCTACACCTGTAATCACAACTCTTCTCATTTTTTCTCCTCAGTTTTAAAATAGTTCATTAAAATTTCTGCACCTAAAAACGCTCCTATCAATCCTGGAGCTAAGATATTTTCTCCAGCAAAATAGAGACCTTTTATGCGGGTTCGTGGCATTACAACAGAAAGACTTTTTTGTTTTGCACAACACATAATACCATAAATACTTCCATCTTTTCCATTTGAATAGTGTTGTTTTGTCAATGGAGTAGAGCTATCAAATACTGTAATATCACCAAAATTATAAAGTTTCTTTACTCTTTCTAAATGGTAATTACACTCTTGTTCTTTTTTTAGTTTATATTCCTCTTTTGAAAGGTTTTTGTATTCATTAAAATAACTTCCAGCGAGTATTGTCGCAACTGTTTTACCATTGTGGAATCGAGATGGTAAAACAGAGATAAATTCATCTTCATAAAAGTAAAGATTTTGCTCTATCTTTGCATCTATAAGGCAAAAGATAGCAAAAAATGATGGGGACTCTTTAAGTGCATCTATGTGATTTTTATAGCGAGTCTGTTTTTTATCCAGTTTATCAAACATCTCCATAGTCACTTTTGGGTGTACAGTTGAGA
>Ga0256827_10003167_pt1 | contig 10491 bp, 10 predicted proteins | sample CV84metaG_FD_185977 | JGI IMG/M metagenome (GOLD analysis project Ga0256827, IMG submission 185977) | Hydrothermal vent microbial communities from East Pacific Rise, Pacific Ocean - CV84 | ecosystem: Environmental > Aquatic > Marine > Hydrothermal vents | place: Pacific Ocean: East Pacific Rise...
ATTTCGCTCAGCTTGTTGCGCTGTCAATTTATAATTCTCAATCTCATTTTTCGCCTTTTGTATTGCCTCTACTATTTCTTTTTCGGCTTTCCACTTGGCTTTAATGATATTTGCTTCCTCTTTTAAATTTTCTATTTGCTCTGTTAAATCTTTAACTTTTACCTTGTTTTTCTCTCGCTTAATAGCTTCTCTTTCAATTTCTAATTGCTGAATTTTTCTATTTAACTCATCTAATTCTTCAGGAACAGAATTTATTTCTATTCGCAATTTAGCCGATGCCTCATCTATCAAGTCTATTGCCTTATCTGGCAAAAATCTATCACTTATGTATCGATCGGACAGCTCCACTGCGGCAATAATAGCATCATCGGTTATTCTTACTTTATGATGAGATTCGTATTTTTCTTTTACCCCTCTCAAGATAGAAATAGCACTTGGAAGATCTGGCTCATCTACAATTATCTTCTGAAAACGTCGCTCCAACGCCTTATCTTTTTCAAAATATTTCTGATACTCATCGAGCGTAGTTGCGCCTACAGCTTTTAACTCTCCACGCGCCAATGCAGGTTTTAAAATATTTGCAGCATCCATCGCTCCTTCTCCTTTTCCAGCACCAACCAAGGTATGTATTTCATCTATAAATAAAATTATTTTCCCTTCCGACGCAATCACTTCTTTCAATACTGCCTTTAAACGTTCCTCAAACTCTCCCTTATATTTAGCTCCTGCAATCAAAGCACCCATATCTAAAGCATAAATTGTTTTATCCTTTAAATTATCAGGCACATCGCCATTAATAATCCTATGTGCTATTCCCTCGGCAATGGCTGTTTTACCAACTCCAGGTTCTCCTATTAGAATAGGATTATTTTTAGTTCTTCTTGACAAAATTTGTAAAATTCGACGAATTTCCTCGTCTCGCCCTATTACAGGATCTAATTTACCCTGCTCTGCCAAAGCATTAAAATTTAGAGCATATTTATCCAAAGAATTATAATTGTCCTCAGCATTTTTATCTTTAACTTTTTCTCCTTTCTGCAAAGTATCTATCGATTTTTTTAAATAATCGTACGAAAGCCCACTATCTTTTAACAAATTAGATATTTCTCCCCCTTCTTTGATAATAGCCAGAAGCAAATGTCCCAAAGTAACAAATTGGTCTTTATTACTATTGGCAATTTTTTCAGCCTTAAGTAAAACATTTTGCAATTCTCTCGAAAAATACTCTTGATTTTGATTTGCTACCGTAGGCAAACGTTTAATAATAGCATCTAATGCTTTTTCTAAAACCGAAATAGAAGCACCTGATTTTTCAAAGAGATAATTTACAAATTGCCTGTCAACTTCTAATATCCCTTTTAATAAATGCGCCACCTCTACTGTAGAGTTTTGATGTTCTCTAGCTTGAAAAAGTGCTTTTTCTAAAGCCTCTTGTGTTTTTATTGTATATTTATCTGTATTCATAATATTCTGTTTTTAAAAATTCGTGCACAAATACACAAAAGCTTGTCCATTTTCAAAACAAAGACAATTTGTCATTATTTTATTAAATAATATGTCATAACGACCGTTTTATTTTAAAAACATTTATTATTATTTTATCCCAAAAATTATATACTTTTGTAATCAATAAAGCATTTCGTTGTAAATAGGCGAAAAACAGTAAATAAATTTATTAATTCGATAAAAAACATCGAGAAATTTAATATCCTTAATGGGATTAAAAAGAAATAAAAAATGACTACACTATTATTAACATTTATCATTATTGCAGTATTGTTTACCGCTGTATTTGTTTTTAAATTCATCAAAACAAAACGTGTTATTCACTTAATAAGCGTAGCTCTAGTGTACTCTGCACTTATCTTTGCTTACTATTTAATAATAGGCATAGAGGCTCCTATTAAATTTAAAGAAGAAAGAGCATACCGATATGAACACGTCATTAATAGATTAAAAGATATTAGAAAAGCTGAATTAGCATACAAAGATCAATTTGGGCATTTTACAGGTTCTTTCGACACTTTAATCAATTTTGTAAAAACAGATTCTCTTCGTCTAACAAGAAAATTGGGTTCTTTACCTGATACACTCAACGAAAGAATGGCCTTTGAATTGGGATTAAGTATTACTAAATTACCTGCAGAAATAACAAAAAAATTAGCTAAAAAAGTATTAAACAAAGACATTCCTGAGAACTTTGTTGTAAAAGACGAAACTTCTATAGAAAAAGCTTTGAAATTAGGTTTTTTAATTCGTGACACAATTAACATTAACGTAAAAGACTCTATATTAGGACATTCATATATTGTAGATTCTTTACGATACGTTCCTTTTTCTTCTAAGCATGCTGAATTTAAATTAGGTGCTGGAACTATTGAAACTGCATCAAAAATTAAAGTTCATGTTTTTGAAGCTGTCGATACCGATCCGTTTGATCCTAATAAAGTTTTACAAGTTGGTTCTCTTACAGAAACTACTAATAACGCTGGAAACTGGGAATAAAAATGTCTGATTTTTTTTTACAAAAAGAGAGTGAATCCAATTTGTTTGGAAAAAATTACTCTTTGTCTATTCTTTTACAAAAAGACAAACTTTCTTTTCTTATTGTTGAGGATAAATTAAAAGAAATTGTTTCCTATCAATCTTTTTCTTTTCATGCAGAGCACGATTCAGAAGATTATTGTTTCGAGATAAAAAAAATTCTAAAAAAAACATCTGTTTTTTCACTCGATTATGCAAAAACAAGAATCTTAATAGACTCATACAACACTACTGTTGTTCCAGAAGCATTATACAAAGAAGAGGAAACACAAAATCTTTTTAATTTAAATTTTGATATTTTTGAAGAAAAAATATTGTGTAATAAAATTTCTAATTTATCTATATACAACTGCTACAGCATCCCCTTTTGCTTACACGAATTATTAACATCATTTTTCGAAAAAGCCTCTTTACACTCCTCTTCTACTCCTATTTTACAAAATTTAAGTCAAGAAAACAAAGCCTCTAATATTATCCTATATTTTTCTAAACGTCATTTTGATATTTTTTACTTTAAAGACAAAAAATTACAAATGACCAACAACTTCTTTTTTAAAACAAAGGAAGATCTTCTTTATTATTTACTTCTTGCTTTTGAACAACTCGAATTATCACCAAAAGAACAAGAGGTTACCATACTTGGCGATATAAATCCAAAAGATATAGAATTTGACTTTTTACAGGATTTTTTTGAAAAGATTCAATTTTCTAATCAGAAAATATACAATACCGATTTACTAAAAGAAAAAGTAGCACCTCATTTTTATCACAATCTTCTATCAGTATTACAATGCGAATAATCGGAGGAACACTTGGAGGACGAAGATTTCCTGAAAACAAAAGATTAAAAGCCAGACCTACTACAGACAAAGCAAAGGAAGCCTTATTTAACATTTTAAACTCAAGAGTAGATATCGAAGAACTTGATGTTTTAGATTTATTTTCAGGAACAGGAAGTATTGGAATAGAATTCCTTTCTAGAGGCGCCAAAAGTGTAACTGTTGTAGAGAAACGTTACGAACACAGCTTATATATCAAAAAACTAAACGATACGTTTTCTGTTAATCTAAATATAATCACAGCCAATGCTTTTAAGTTTATAGAACAAACAAACAGCTCCTTTGATCTTATTTTTGCAGACCCACCATACGAATTAACAGATTTTGACAAAATACTTCCTCTTGTTCAGGGATCTAATATCCTGAAAAAAAATGGATTATTTATTTTAGAACATGGTCCTAATAAAAAATTTACTAATGAAATAGGTTTTGTTGAAACTCGAAAATACGGCAAAGTTCATTTTAGTTTTTTTAAATTTTAATCCTCTTTAATTTCTTTCTCTAAAAAACAATAGAATTTTTCAACTAAAAGTTTATTTTTGCTAAAAAAAAGAACTTATGTTTTCAGGAATTGTAGAAGATATCGCTATAGTTAAAGCGTTAAGAAAAGAACAAGAAAATTTACACATCACTTTATCGTGTACATTTGTTGACCAATTAAAAATAGACCAAAGTATTTCTCATAACGGAGTATGCCTGACTGTTGTTGAAGTAACAGACGATACTTATACCGTAACAGCTATACAAGAAACTTTAGACAAATCCAATTTAGGTTTACTCGAAGTAGGAACAAAAGTAAATGTTGAAAGAAGCATGAAACCCGATGCTTTTCTTGACGGGCACATTGTTCAAGGACACGTTGACCAAACTGCAATTTGTACAGAAGTAAAAGAAGCAGATGGAAGCTGGTATTATACTTTTGAATATGACAGCTCTAAAGGAAATATTACTGTAGAAAAAGGCTCTGTTTCAGTTAATGGCGTTAGCTTAACCGTTGTAAATTCTAAAGATAATTCTTTTCAAGTTGCTATTATTCCTTATACTTACGAGGTTACTAATTTTCATACCTTCAAAAAAGGTACAGTTGTCAATTTAGAATTTGATATACTAGGAAAATACATACAAAAAATTATGGAACAATATCTTAACAAAAACTAAACTATTTATAAAACAGGATAAAATGCATCTTTGATATGATGTATTTTACAAGTTTTGTCTGTTAAGATTATTTCAATAACATCAAAGCGAACATCTAAATCTATTTGGCACTGCTCTATATATGCAGCAGCTGCCATTATTAGATTTTCTTGTTTCTTTTTATCTACAGCCTCTCTTGGTCTTATATAATTCGAAGAGCGTGTCTTAACCTCCACAATAACCAACACATCGTCTTTCTTGGCTATTATATCAATCTCTTTATGTTGAAACCTCCAATTAACAGAAAGTATAACATAAGCTTTATCTATTAGAAAATTTTGAGCTATTTCCTCCCCTTTTTGACCTATTTTATTCTTATTCATAATACAATTCTTATCGCAAGATACATTTTTTTAAATTATTTTTAGTACATTTGTAAAAAACACACATTCATTCATTAATATAACAGCTAAAAAATGAAGCTTTCGATATTAACTTTAGCTATTTTATTTTTAAACATATTCTCCCTTGCTGCTAATGGAGACAATAGCAAAAAACACAGAAATAATAATTTTAGTGGAGAAATCAAATACGTACAATACACCCCTTTCGATACTACATACTATACTGTTTATGTTTCAAAAGATAAAATAAGAGTAGACTCTTTTAACAGTAAAGATCAAAAAAAAGCTCAAAAGATTATGATATATGATCTTAAAGAGAAAAAAATAATTGCTTTAAAACCCTCTGAAAAAATTTTCAAATTAACAAATGCAAAATTTGCTCCTACCGAAAAAATAAGAGGGTCATATGTTATCATTAATAGAAGAAACACCAAATACATTAATGGTTACAAGTGTATACAGTACCGAGTTAAAAACAGAATTGAAGATACTGATATTACTTATTGGATTCCAGAGAACAGCTTTCCATTTTATTACGAAATGGTTTCTATAAAAAATTCTATGCAAAAAGCTCAAAAATATTTCTTTATGCTTCCCAACCACGAAATTGCATTTCCACTACAAACTGTAGAACGTAATACCTTAAGAGAAGAAAGGCTTTCTTATTCTGTTATAAAAATCGACAAAAAGCCTATTAAAGACACCCTCTTTATTGTTCCTGATAATTACGTTCTTAACGATTAATTATTTTACTTTGCAATAAAAAATATGCACAGTAAAGACGAAAAACTAAAAGCTTTTTCCCGTTTGTTAGATATTATGGACGAACTTCGTTTGTCTTGTCCTTGGGATAAAAAGCAAAATTTCCAATCCTTACGAAAATTAACAATAGAAGAAACTTACGAGCTGGCAGATGCTATTATCAATAATGATAAGGCTGAAATTAAAAAAGAGCTTGGCGACCTTCTTCTTCATATTGTTTTCTATGCTAAATTAGGTTCCGAAACACAAGATTTCGACATTGCTGATGTTTGCGAAGGCATTAGCGAAAAACTTATTTACAGACATCCTCATATTTATGGTAATACCAAAGTAAAAGACGAAGCAGAAGTTTTAGAAAATTGGGAAAAGCTTAAACTAAAAGAAAAAAAGAACAAAGGCGTTCTTGATGGTGTTCCAAAAGCACTACCCGCTATTGTAAAAGCCAATCGCATACAAGAAAAAGTTCGTGGTGTTGGCTTCGATTGGGATAAAAAAGAAGATGTTTGGGAAAAAGTAGAGGAAGAATTAAGCGAATTTAAAACAGAGCTTACGGAAAAGAATAACAAAGAAAAACAAGAATCCGAGTTAGGCGATTTGTTATTTTCTATTATTAATGCTGCTCGATTGTACGGATTAGACCCTGAAACAGCATTAGAAAAAACCAATCAGAAATTTACCAAGCGTTTTAATTATCTCGAAAAGCAAACCATCAAAAAAGGAAAATCCCTACACGATATGAGTTTGGATGAAATGAATATTATTTGGGAAGCATCTAAAAAATTTGACAAATCGTGAAAAAAATCTTTTTTTTATTTCTACTCTTATTTTCTATTAGCATTTTTGCACAGAAAACAGATAGTACAAGTGCAAGCGCTTATTTAAAATCCTACTTTACAGATAGTAGAGATATTATCATTGCTCCTTTTCGTTGGAACAAAAAACAATGGCTAACTTTCGGCTCTATCAGTGCGGGGACTTTTCTCATTCATCTTTACGATGCTGATATTAACAATTACTTTCAATCCAAGCAAACGAAATTAGGCGAAGATATAAGCAAATATGGATTGGAGCCTTTTGGCAGTGGTGTTTATTCTATGTCGGGAATGTTTCTTTTTTACACACAGGGACTTATCTGGAAAAACCAGCGAAGTAAAAAAGTAGCCTTACTCGGTGTAAAAGCTTATCTTCTTTCAGGATTATTTGCTCAAATTCCTAAATTTTTAATTAACAGACATCGTCCCTATCACGATACTCCTGCTAACCCCAATCTTTTCGAAGGTCCTTCTTCTGATGTTTTTCACTCTTTTCCTTCGGGACATACTACTTCTGCTTTTGCAGTTGCTTCTGTTATCGCCAATGAATATTCAGAAACTATTTGGGTTCCTATTCTTAGTTATTCATTAGCATCGATGGTTGGTGTTTCTCGAATGTACGACAATAAGCATTGGGCAAGCGATGTTTTATTTGGTGCTGCTTTTGGTTGGTCTATTGGAAAGCTTGTACAAAAATCAAGATATTGGCATATACAAATGCTTCCTTATTCCAATGGAGAAACAACAGGTCTTTTAATTCGATATTCTTTAAATTAGTCGAACTCAAATTTATATTTTGATACCCAAAACAACGAGATCATCAACTTGAGATAAGTTCCCTTTCCACGAATAAAAATTTTCTTCTAAAGCTTGTTTTTGGATTTTCATTCTTTCATTTGATTTTTCAATCAATATTTTTCTAAAAATTTTATGTTTCATCTTCTTCCCTTTTGGACCACCAAATTGGTCAACATATCCATCAGAAAACATATAAAGCTGATCTCCTTTTTTTAGTTGTATTTCACAAACAGAAAATTTATCCATTCTTTCATAAATAGAAATCGGCATTTTATCAGGTTTTATTTCATAAAATTTTAGACTACTATCTAAATCTTCAAATTGATATTCTTTTATTCTATCCATCGGAAATTTTTCCTTATTACGAACTTCCAATTCTGAATCAGTAATAATATATAAAGAATTATTTGCTCCTGAATATTGTAAAATATTGGTTTCGTTATTAACAGAAATAATAGCCATATCCATTCCATCTTTTTGTTCACCCATTTCTCCTTTTTGCTTCAAAGCCTTTATTATTTCTTTTCGTAACTTTCTCAGAATCACCCCAGTATGTGTAATGTATTCCTTTTGTACTATCTCTCGCAAAAGAGAAGCACCCAACATACTCATAAAAGCACCAGGAACACCATGTCCCGTACTATCAGCAGCAGTTACAACGGTACAATCCTCAACATGCGCCCACCAATAAAAATCACCAGAAACTTTATCTTTAGGTTTAAATAAAACAAAATAGTCCGAAAAATATTTAGCCAATAGCCTCACATCTGGTAAAATAGATTTTTGCAAACGTGTAGCATAATCGATACTTTCCGAAACCTGTTGATTTATTTCTTCTACCAATACTTTTTGTTTCTCTATTTTATCTCGTTGGGTTATTATTTCTTCATTTCGTTGATTTAAATCATCATTAAGAATATACAATTCTTCATTTGTTCTTATTACCTCTTGTTTTTGTAGCTCTATAAGTTTTTTGTGTTGATTGGTAATTCGCAAACGATTAAAAACAAAAAATAAAAAAACTATAAGCAAACCCAAACCCACTACACTTACATAAATTATAAGTTGTTGCCTATCTTTTTCTTTTTTATCTATTGCCAATTGTTTTTCATGTTTTAAATCATCAATAGTTTTTTGTTTTTCGTATTTATATTTAGCTTGTTGCAAAGCTATAGATCTTAAATTTTTTTCATTATTAAGACTATCTCTCATCTTGATAAACAACTTATACATTGCAAAAGCTTCTTTTTCTTTACCTTGTTTTTCAAAAACTTGACTCAATAAATCTGAAGCATCTCTAATACTCGCTGGATATTTAATTTCCTCGGCTATAAGCAAGCTTTTTTGTAAATACGATTGAGCTTCAGCTAAATTATTTTTTATCAGCATAATATTACCGATATTACTATACGACCAAGAAATACCCTCTTTATTCCCCATTTCCTCTAATATAGCAAGTGCTTTTCTATAATATTCTAGAGCTTTTGTAAAATCCCCTTGTTTATAATACATGGTCCCCATATTATTTAAAGTCCAAGCAACAGCTGATTTTTCTCCTAATTTGCTTTTCAACTCTAAAGATTTATTATAAAACACTAATGCTTTAGGAATATCTCCTTGATTATAAAATGTAGTTGCAATATTATTTAAAGACCAAGCTATTCCTTCATCATCTGCTATTTCTTTGTATATTGCTAATGATTTATTATAATATTCTAAGGTTTTAGAAAAGTCCCCTTGCTTCTCATAAATAGCGCCTATATTATTCAATGTTGTCGCCATTCCTTTTTTATCCTCAAGTGTCTCTTTTATTTTCAGTGACTTATTATAATATTCTAAAGCCTTTGGTATATCTCCTTGATTATTATATACAAAACCTATATTATTTAAAACAACGGCTTCTCCTTTTTTATCATTATAATCTCTTTTAATACGAAGAGCTTTGATATAATAATTTATCGCTTTTAAAGCATCTCCCTTATAATCATAAGCATAACCTAAATTTATCAAAGCTCCAGACAAGGAAACCAACAATGCTTGCTTTTCGTTTTTTTTACTTGTATTTTTCAATGCCTGTTCGGCTATTTCCTTTGCCTTATAGCAAAAATAAAACATTGTATCATCAGGCAAAATATCGGACAAAGCAAGATAAGCATTTGCTAATTCTATATCCGAAGATGAGGAATTATTAATAACAGCATTCAAACTATCTATTTGCTTATTATTAGCAAATATGCTTGGAAAAATTAAAACAAAAAATAATATAAGATGATATAAATATTTCATTATTGGGTTTAACAGGCTTATTTATTTTTCTCCTTAAATTCTTTTATCAATCCTGATACTTTTTCAAAATCTGCTTTATAAATAAATAATTCCACACTATTTTTTGATGCTCCAAAACCAGCCATTAATCCAGAACGAAAATTATTTATTACAATAGAAGAGAAACCATTATCTTCTAACATTCCTTTCAACATCAAAACTGTCAGTTCTCTTCCTTCAAAGACTTTTACCAATTCATCTTCCATAAAATAAAATTTAAATGAGAGGCTCAAGATACACAATCTTTACTAAATAAAGAAAATTCTTTATTACAGCTCGTCCATTTTTTTTAAGATCTTGACCTCTCCCCAAAGAGAAGTGTCGTTAGTATTCCAAAGTAAAGCCTCGAGGAATTCTTTTGATAAAAAAAAAGACTATTAAAATTTTAATTATTTTATCTTTGTTACTCTCATAAAAAGAAAATGGATTTATCTACAGAAATACAGTTCTTACAAGGGGTTGGTCCCAAACGCGCCGAGCTTTTACAAAAAGAAATGTCTCTGTTTACTGTTAAGGATTTACTCGACCTTATTCCCTATAAATATGTAGATAAATCTAGAATTTTTCAAGTTGCCGAGCTTAATTCTACAATTTCGGTAGCCATACAATTAAAAGGACAAATATCTAATATACAAACTATTGGACAAGGAAGGGGAAGAAGACTATCCGCTCGTTTTACAGATGCAACAGGAAGCATTGAGCTGGTTTGGTTTAAAGGTATTCAGTGGGTACAAAAAACATTAAAAACCAATACCGAATATATTATTTTCGGAAAGCCTACCCTATTTAATGGGAAATTTAATATTACTCATCCCGAAATAGAAAATGCAGTTGAAAACAATAAATCTTCTGGATTGGAGCCTCAATATA
>Ga0256827_10003168_pt1 | contig 10490 bp, 11 predicted proteins | sample CV84metaG_FD_185977 | JGI IMG/M metagenome (GOLD analysis project Ga0256827, IMG submission 185977) | Hydrothermal vent microbial communities from East Pacific Rise, Pacific Ocean - CV84 | ecosystem: Environmental > Aquatic > Marine > Hydrothermal vents | place: Pacific Ocean: East Pacific Rise...
GCCAACAAGATTGTTGGTGGTGCTTTAGAACTACTTCGTACAAATACAAAAGTTGGAATCTCTTTAAAAGAGCTTGATGCTATGGCTGAAGATTATATCAGAAGTCATGGTGCTAAGCCCTCTTTTAAAGGGCTTTACGGCTTTCCAAATGCTGTTTGTACATCTCTAAACAATGTTATTATTCATGGTATTCCAACAGACTATAAATTACAAGAGGGTGATGTTATCGGTTACGATATCGGAACTGAGCTTGATGGTTGGTTTGGTGATGCTGCGATTACAGTACCTGTTGGTAGTGTAACTGAAGAAGATGAGGCATTGATAGCCTGCGCAAAAGATACACTGGATTATGCGATAGGAGAGATAAAAGTTGGTATGAGATTTAAGGAGCTTTCCTCTTTGATAGAGCAGTTTATTATCTCTAAAGGATTTGTACCACTATCTGATTTTTGTGGACATGGGATTGGAAAAAAACCTCATGAAGAACCTGAAATACCAAACTATTTAGAGGGTAAGAATCCTAAGCAGGGTCCTAAAATAAAAAACGGAATGGTTTTTTGTTTAGAACCGATGATATGTCAAAAAGATTCAAAACCGATTATTTTAGAAAATAAGTGGGATGTTGTTAGTGCCGATGGTTTACGCGGTTCACACTATGAGCATACTGTTGCAGTTATCAACGGTAAAGCTGAAATATTATCTCTAGCATAGAGAAACTAAAGGACTTATAATGGCAAAAGCTGACGTTATTGAAGTTGATGGTAAGATTATTGAAGCATTACCAAATGCAACTTTTCGTGTTGAATTAGAAAATGGACATATTATCTTATGTCATATTGCTGGAAAGATGAGAATGCATTACATTAAAATTCTTCCAGGTGATAAAGTGAAACTTGAGCTAACTCCATACTCTCTTGATAAGGGACGTATCACTTATCGTTACAAATAAAAAGAGGATTTTTCCTCTTTTTAACCTTTCTACTTCTCTCTTTTTGTTAAAATACTTATATATTAAAATATAAGGCTTCTCTATGTTGTATTCTCTCTTTTTTCGTATGCGTTTTATTCATTATGTTGGTATTATTTTACTTATTTTAAATGCTATATTTTTTACAGATAATATAATTGGAGAGTTGATACAATATTTAATTGCATTGGTTATTTTTGGTCATGATTTAGATGAAAAATTTAATGGAGTTGATAAAACAAAATCATTGATTACTCAACTTGAAAATTTAGGAGATGGGAATAAAATTATTTTAAATAATAAATTTAATTCAGAACTGAGTGAAGCAGTTTTAAAAGTGAATAAGTTTCAAGAACTATTTTTAAAGGCACAAGATACAGAAGTTAAAAAGAGAAATATAGAGGAGATAATCTCAAAAATTAATGGTGATTATGATGCAGTTACTTTAAATATGAAGAATGAGAGAGAGTTAATTCAAAATGTTGTAAGAACAGGTCAATCACTTAAATCAGAGTTATCAGTCGATGTAGATAGTGCTACAAAATTACAAGAGAAGATACATTCTGCTTGTGAACATATAGATATTGCAAAAAATGATATTATAAATATAGTAGAAAAACTTCAAGAAGCATCATCACAGCAAAATATTATTGCTGATGACCTAAATAGATTATCTAGTGATACAAAGCAGGTGAAAGAGGTTATCTCTGTAATAGCAGATATAGCAGACCAAACAAATCTTTTAGCATTAAATGCAGCGATAGAAGCAGCAAGAGCAGGGGAACATGGAAGAGGTTTTGCTGTTGTAGCAGATGAAGTACGAAAGTTAGCAGAAAAAACACATAAATCTCTTTCAGAGATACATGCTACTATAAATATAGTGACACAATCTATAAGTGATTCTAGTGATTTAATGAATAAAAATTCTCAAAGTATAGAAAAATTATCACTCTTTTCTTTAGAATCATCATCGAAGGTTGAAGATGTAAATCAAATGATTATCGATGGTTCTCAATTAGCAAATATTACACTAGAAAGTTATAAAAAGAGTGCTAAAAATAGTGAAGATATTATTGAAAATATTTCTGATATAGATATTTTATCTAATCATACTCATGAAAGTGTTGATACAATTAGAGATGGAGTTGATAAACTTGCTAAGATTATATAGAAAATTATTTTATATAATCTTAGTAATCTCTATTAAAATGTTTTAGTATTTCTAAACTCAGCTATCTCTGTTTCTACCATCTCATCTATCATAATAGTAAAAAGTTCCGAAATCATATTTGGAGAGACCCCTTTTTCTATTGCATGATGACGAACACGTTGTAAAATAAACTCAATTCTTTTATCTGCCTTCACTTCATCCACACTATTTTTAAATGCTGCTGCTTGACGGATAAGATGACTTCGTTCTGAGATTAAATCTACAAGTTTTGTATCTAGTCTGTCTATCTCTGTGCGTACTTCCTCTAATGAATTACATTTTTGCATATTTTTCTCCTTTTTAATTTGGTTTAATAATCTTTTTCATCTCTTTAGGTATGTGAGCAAACGGGATATTTTGCATACCAAGTTTGATACCATTCTCATCTGTGACCATTACATCAATAGTCATAGCCGTTGGATAATAGCGTATAACTTTATAAGACACTTTTTCTATTTTAAAAGCTATTTTTTTATCTGAGAGTTCTATACTCTTTTTTTTCTTTTTTGCCATTATTTTTTAATCCTTTAAATAGATACCAGTATCTTTTACAACTATTTTATTACTATCAACAAGAGCAGTAAGTGAACGTTTAAAATCTTTTTTACTCATCGAAAAAATATCTTTAATAAGTTCTGCATCACTCTTATAATTATAAGGCATAATCCCACCATTTTCTTTTAAAAGAGTTAAAACTCTATCTGAAGAGTTATTAGATTTTTTAGTTCCTGCTTTTCGTAGAGTTACATCTATATTGCCATCTTTTCTTACAACTTTAACATAAGCTATTTTTTTATCACCAAGTTCTATATTTTCAAAAATTTCGTTATGATAGATAAGACCCTCATATTTGTCATTTACAATACATTTATAACCAAGAGGTGTTTTAGCAATAATTAAGATAGAAACCTCTTTATTTACAGCTAGACCTTTGACATCTGTCTCAAAAAAATCACGAAATTTTTCAGTTCCAACAAGTCTATGTGTTCTTTCATCGTAGATAACTCTGATAAATCTTTTTTCGCCTACTTTAAAGGGTGTTTTTTGAAACATATTTGGTACAAGTAAATCTTTTGTTAATCCCCAATCCATAAATGCACCAAATTTTGTAGTATCTACAACTGTAAAAAGAGCAAATTCATCAAGTATGGCTGTTGGTGTTAAAGTTGTTGCAACAAGTCTATCCTCCGAATCTGTATAGAGAAAAACATCTATTAAATTACCCTCTTTCATATCTTGTGTTAGATATTGCCCTGGGAGTAAAACATCGTTGCCATCAAGTGCTAGTAGATAAGCTCCTGGTGTTGTAAGTCTATCGAGTTGAAGAGTGTTTATCTTTCCTAACTCTAGGTTTTTATTTTGTGTCATTAGTATTTCCGTATTTTAATATTAGCATATTGAACTATACTTTAGTAGCAGAATTATAACTGTTTAGTGCTATTTAAACAAGAGAGAGGAGAACCATAAGCAGAACGGGAGGGGTTACAATAAGACCAAATTTTGAGTATAGCCAAAAACTGATAGTTACACCCTTCTTTTTGAGAGTATGTAACCATAAAAGAGTGGCAAGTGAACCAAATGGTGTCATTTTTGGCCCAAGATTACAACCAACAATATTAGCATAAATCATCGCTTGATTTTCTATGCTATGAAGTGCAATATCCATAACCATAACAGTTGGCATATTGTTCATAAAGGCAGAGAGAAAAGCAGACAAGAAACCTGTTCCAACTACGGCTATAAGCTGGTTTTGAGAGTTTAAATATTGGAGTAGATGAGCTACTTCATCTGTTAGCCCTGCATTTTTAAGACCATATACAACGATATAAAGACCAAGAGAGAACCATACAACTTGCCAAGGTGCATTTTTAAGAGTAGAGAGAGGTTTCACTGTTTTTGTATAAGAGGCTATTACTAAAAAGAGTAAAGCACCACCTAAGGCAAAAAAAGAGATAGGAATCTGATATATCTCACCAAGAAAATAAGCACTAAAAAGTAGGATGAGAAAAAACCAAGAGAAGTTAAAAAGCCCTCTATGTTTGATAACATCATCTGGATTAGTCAGTAGATTTATGGGAACAGTTTTTGGAATATCTTTTCTAAGAACTAGCCATAAAACTAACATACTGACAGTTACACTTACAAGATATGGAAATATCATATTTTGTAAAAATGTACTAAATCCGATGTTAAAATAGTTTGCAGTTACTATATTTGTTAGATTTGAAAATACAAATGGAAGAGAGGCACTATCACTGATAAACCCACCAGCAAGTAAAAAAGCTAAGATAGTTTTAGTGTTTAAACGGAGTATATTCATCTTTGCTAGTAAAATAGGGGTAAGGATAAGTGCTGCACCATCATTTGCAAAAAGTGCTGAAACAAAAGAGCCTAGTAGTATGGAGTAGAAGAACATTTTAGTTCCACTTCCATTTGAAAATTTTGCCATTTTAAGAGCAGTCCACTCAAAAAAACCAATCTCATCAAGAACCATAGAGAGTATAATAATCCCAATAAATGCTAATGTAGCATCCCAAATAATAGTGTAAACAACTAAAACATCATTAATTGTGACCACCCCAGTTAAGAGAGCAAAAGTAGCACCTATAACAGCACTTGTTCCAATCTCAAGACCACGAGGTTGCCAGATAACAAAGCCAAGAGTTGTTAAAAATATAAGAGATGCAAGAATCATCTTATAGGTTTAGTTCTCTTCTGACAATAGGAGTAAGTTCCATCTGAATTAATTTAAGAGTTTTTTGAAAGGCACTATAATTTTTCCCATCAGGGTCTTCATAACCAACGTGAATAACTTTTGTGTTTTTTGGAAAAACAGGACATCTCTCCATTGCATTGTCACAAACAGTTACAACTAAATCAAACTCTGTATCTATCACTTTATCTAAAGTTTTTGAGTGGTATTTATCATCCCAAGAGCCATCTTCTTGTAGAACTTTTTTAGCATTTGGATTTACTTTTCCACTTGCTTTTACCCCTGAACTTTGGGCTTCTACCCCATCTAAATATTTGTTAAGTACAGCTTCTGCTATGATGGAACGACAGCTATTTCCTGTGCATAAAATAAGAACTTTTTTATTCATTATTTGAACCTTTTTCATATATATATTAAGCTTTAGATTATTATTTTAACATTAATTGGATATAATGATGTTATGAATAGAAGAAAATTTTTAACATATTTATCATTAACACCAGTCATTACAAGTAAACTTTTGGCAAATGATGATAGTGATGTATATCTTACACATGAAGAGTTTAAAGTTCTTTTAGATGTTCATAAAAGACTTAAAAAATTAAAAAAGCATGTTGGATTTGCACATTTTAATCTTATCTCATTCGATAAAGCACTTTTTTTTGCTAGAAACTATTCTAGTATTGGAGCTTTTACAAAACAGGAGATAGCATTTATCGAAAGACTATTTTATGAAGACCCTATTAAATATGGATTTTATGGTATGAAAACTTGTTTTAATATCACACATGAAATAGACACAACTATGGTAAAAAAAGTACCTCACACTGGACATTATCTTTTTAAGGGTAAATCTGAAGCAGATTATAAGCGTATTATTAGTGATGTTGGAGATACTTTAGTTTTAACATCAGGAATTCGAAATGTTGTGAAACAGTTAAGTCTTTATATCGCTAAAATTTATAGTTGTAAAGGAAATATGACTAAAGCAACTATACAGTTAGCACCTCCAGCATATTCCTATCATACTATTAGTGATTTTGATGTTGGGCGTAAAGATTGGGGATATAAAAACTTTACAGCAGATTTTGCAACAACGGCTGAGTTTAGAAGGATGAAAAAGTTACCATATATTGGAATGAGATATACAAGAAACAATAAAGATGGTGTACGGTTTGAACCTTGGCACGTTGAAGTTATTTAAAAATCACCTTTCCACTTATCGCATAAAAGCGATAAGTGAAGCAGTAACAGCTACATTTAATGATTCAACACCTCTGTTCATAGGAATAGAGATAGAGTCATTACAAAGTTTTTCAACTTCAGAACTTATTCCATCACTTTCATTTCCTAAAACAAAAATAGTTTTCTCATTTTTTTCTATATTATAGATACTATTTTGAGTATGAGAGGAGAGGGCATAGATTTTAGTGTCTGTTAAATCATCTAATATCTCATCTAAAGAGTTACAAAAATAGATAGGTAATTTGAAAAGTGTTCCAGCACTTGCTTTTATAACAAGTGGAGAGATTTTTGCACTACTTTTTTTAGGAAGTATAATCCCATCTACATTACCTCCAGCACAAGAACGGATAATCATTCCTAAATTTTGAGGATTTTGAACACCATCAAGGGCTATGAGTTTGAAATTTTTGAGCTTTTTTATCTCTTTAGCATTTTGATATGATTGTGAGATAATATCTATCGCTACACCTTGGTCCTGTTTTGCATTTTTACTTATTCTACTCAAACTATTTTTGTCGTGAAAAGTAATCTCTATATCTCTTTTTTTTGCAAGTGAGAGGATAGTTTTAATTGCTCCATCTGTTTTGTTTGATTCTGCCATATGAAGCTTATGAATCTTTATTGTTGTATCTTGTAAAACCTCTATCACTACATTTCTGCCATATAGTGTAATTATCTTATCAAAAAATGCTTTTTTATCTTTATACTCTTGTGAATCTTTCAAATTTTCTCCTCTATTTATATGATATTATATACTATCTCAGTTCTATTTTTAATAACTTTTATCTCTTTTACTTGAAGACCCTCTATCTCTAAAGATTTAAAATCTTCAATAGAGTTTATCGAGTGTCTAGCTATCTCTCTTAAAACAATACCTCGATAAGCTTTTGCCCAGTGACTTACAACTTTACCATCTTTTAAAAATTTAAGAGTTGTATAGTTTTTTGTAATTTTATAAAATTTATCATAATATCCAGCACGTAGGTCTAAAATCTCATCTTGGTTCAAATATAGGTCTAGTTGATAACTAAATCGTTCTTTATAAAATTTATCTGGAATAATTGTTCCGATATTATTCATTTGTTTCACTTTATAGTTAGAAATAGTATCTCCACCTAAAATAGGCCCATAAAGATTTGAAAAAATAATAACATTTTTTTGAAGAAACTCCTGTGCTTGAGGGTTAAGAGAATCATATTCTAAATAATCATAAGCAACACCTCTATAACGCTCTATTGCCATCATCAAGGGGGAGCTGAAAAGATTGTTTTGATAAGGGATACATTCACTATATTTTTTTAATCCAAAGAGAGATTTGATACACTCTTCATCACCACTTTCAATGATAGAATTATAGGTATCAAAAATCTCTTTTCTAGCATTTTCTGCACCTAATAATTTTTTGTTTTTTTCACTACCACCATTTTTTTTACCTTCAGATGGGGAAAATAGAATTTTTAACATCTAACTACCTTTTTGTAATAATTTAAAATATAGATTTATCTACTTATATCAATAGAGATGATATACTTACTTAAAACTATATAAGGGGATTTGATATGAGATTATTTTTTATACCTATATTTATGTTGATATTTACATCATCATTAGTTGCTACTATTATAGGGAATGTAGAACAACTTAGAGGAAATGTTAAAGTGAAAAGTGAGGGTTCTATTCGTAAAAGTCGAGTAAAATCTGGTTTAGAGATTAACTCTGGAGATATGATTATGACATATAGTAATGCTTCTGCTGTTATAAAACTAGTAGATGGTTCTCAAGTTATTTTAGATGCAAAATCTACAATTCATTTTAAGTCACCAACTGATACAGAGCAGTTAGAGGGAAAAATTTATTATAATATAACATCTCGTAGTGCAAAAAATAGATTGAATATTAAAACACCTTTTGCCATTATAGGTATTAAAGGAACAACATTTGTTGTTAATGCGACGAAAAATCAGTCAGTTACTCTTAAAGAGGGGTTAATAGGTATTAAAAGTATAAAGGAGGAGTTTAATCTTTATAGAAAGGCTGTTGAAGAGGAGTTTAACAAATATATGGCAAGTCAGATGTCAGAGTTTGAGAAATTTAAAAATAAGCAAAATAGATATGCTCCACCGATAAAAACAAAAGCATTTGACCTTCAAGCTGGAAATCGTATCTCTTTTAGTGATAAACGAGTGAATGAAGATGAATGGAATAAAGAGGATGATAAAGAGTTTGAATATTTCGAGAAATTGATGAATAATGAAACTAAAGAAAAGATACAACAAAAAATTATAGAAAATAAGTTAGTAGATAAAAATGATAGTTTAGATAGTAAAGTAGATAGCTGGTCAAGTGATGAACTAAACTCTTTTAGGAAGTTTTTTGATAAATAAAGAGTTACAAGAAAAGTTTTTATATCTCTCTGTTTTTATTACTTTATTGATAATAACACAATTCTTATATTTAAAAAAAATTGAACCATTTGAAACATTTTCATTAAGTTTTAATGATAAAATATTTTCTATTCAAAAGAGAAAACCAAATAAAAATATTGTCTTTGTAGCAGTAGATGAACAGAGTGTAAATAAATATGGAAGATGGCCATGGGATAGAGAGAAATTAGCAAGAGGGATAGATAAACTTAGAGAAGCTGATGTTGTTTTAATGGATATGATTTTTTCAGAACCAACAACTCAAAAAAAAGATGGGATACTTGGAGAATCATTAGCTAACTTAAACAATAGTGTATGTGGTTTTTTTCTTAGACACAACTCAACACAAATAATTTCAGATGATGAAAAAGATATTTTAAGTGATTCAGCACTTGACCTTTTACAATCACAAGTTGCTCAATATGGTTCTCCAAAATTTAGAGCATCACAATATGCAGAGATGAATATTGTACCTATTATGGAATCATGTACATTATCAGGGAGTTTTACTACTATTCCTGATAGTGATGGAAAGTTGCGTGATTATCCTATTGCTATGTATTTTGATGATATTTTATATCCATCATTAGCTATTCAAGGTTTGAGATTGAAATATAATAAACCTTTAAAAAGAGTTGATAGTAAAAATGTAGAGTTAAATAATAGACTTATAGGTTTAAATGAAAAAGGATTGATACGATTAAATTTTTATAAATATGAAGATTATAATATTATCTCTTTTGTAGATGTAGTCGAGGAAAACAATGGTATAACAGTAGATTATTTTAAAGATAAAATAGTTATTTTAGGGATTACTGAAGTAGGTTCAGGAGATATTGCAAATACTCCAATAGGAGCTATTCCTGGACCATTACTTCATTATACATTTTTATCTAATTTTCTTGATAATTCTCTTATTAAAGAACCTTTGTATATAACATCAGTTTTGATTTTCTTGATGGTCTTATTACCTTTTATATTATTAATTGTTTTAAAAAAAATTTTATATCGTGTAGTTATAAATATAATAATATATATAATTATTTATATTTTTACGCATTATTTATTTTTAGTAGAAAATATTTTTATAGAACTTTTTTATCCATTAATAGCATTACTATTAAGTTTTTTAGTTAGTGAAGCTATCGCTTTTACTCTTCAAGAACAACGAAGTAAATTTATGAGAGGTGCATTTTCATCATACCTTTCAGGAGATTTATTAGACCAACTTATTGAAAATCCAGATGCTCTTGCTCTAGGTGGAGAGAGTAAAGAGTTATCTATTCTTTTTAGTGATATTAGAGGTTTCACCACTATTTCAGAATCGATGAACCCAGTAAGCTTAATTAATCTTTTAAATAGATATTTTACACCGATGACAAATGCAGTTTTAGAAAATGGTGGAATGTTAGATAAATATATAGGTGATGCTGTTATGGCATTTTTTAATGCTCCAATAGATATAAAGTATCATGCAGATGCTTCATGTAACTCTGCATTAGAGATGATAGAAAGATTAAATCTCTTAAATAAAGAGTTGGTGCAAGAGGGGATTAGTCCTATTAAAATTGGTATTGGTATCAATAGTGCTGAGGTTGTTGTAGGTAATATGGGTTCAGATACAAGATTTAATTATACTGTTATAGGTGATGGTGTTAATTTAGCTTCAAGAATAGAGGGACTTACTAAAAATTATGGAATAGAGATTTTAATTACTGAATTTACTGTTGCTAGATTAAAGAATCGTTTTATATATAGAGAGATTGAACCAGTAAAAGTGAAAGGAAAAGAGGAAGCAGTTCTTTTATATGAACTTATGAAAGATACTCAAATATCATATAATTTAAAAAAAGAGTATGATGAAGCTTTATCTTTTTATAAAAATAACAATTTAATAGAGGCTAAAACTCTTTTTATAAAGTTAGTAGAAAA
>Ga0256827_10003169_pt1 | contig 10486 bp, 9 predicted proteins | sample CV84metaG_FD_185977 | JGI IMG/M metagenome (GOLD analysis project Ga0256827, IMG submission 185977) | Hydrothermal vent microbial communities from East Pacific Rise, Pacific Ocean - CV84 | ecosystem: Environmental > Aquatic > Marine > Hydrothermal vents | place: Pacific Ocean: East Pacific Rise...
AACGTAAACTCTCTTCTATATAAACTTTTCTAGAGTTATTCTGCATTTTTTGCCCCTCTATAGGCGTTATTTTTTGCATAAGAGTTTTCATTTCTGAGGTAAGTTTTTCATACTGTGCTCTTTTTGCATCAAGTAACATAAGCGAATTTGAGTCCAGTTCTAAGTTATAGGTTCGAAGAGTTTTAATAAGGTAGTAACTTAACTCTTTAATTTTTGTTTGTAAAGTATCTTCTACCTCTTTACGATTTTTGTTTTTTTGAATTTGTACTCTAAGAGCAGATAACGCTTCTCGCGAACTACTAAGATTACTCTTTAACATACTCAACTCATCATTTTGCTGCTTAAAGCTGTTCAACTGTTTTTGAACTTCCTTTTGTTCCAGTTTTAATGACTGAACATCCCCTTTTACATCACGAAGAGACATGAAACTTTTTTTCTCATTTAAAATCTTCTCATCTACATGTTTAATCTCTAAAAGTAGTTCAACTATTTTTTTCTCATTTTCAACATACAGTAAAGCAATCTTCTCATGCTCTTTTCTTTTTTCATTGAGTATGGCTTCTGTTCTGTTTGGCTCCACCTTTTCAGAAAAAAGAGGATGCTCTTTAGAACCACAAAGAGGACAGGGAACGTTCTCTTTTAACTCGGCTCTATCTTTCTCATAGTTAATAATCCTCTGTTCTAAAAGCATCTTCTCTTCTAGTTGTGTTACCATTTCAGCTGTATCATGCTTCTCTTTTTCTACTTTACTATTTTGAGACTTTACAGCAGTAACTCTGAGTTCAAACTCCTCTTTTAGCTTACTAAGTGAAGTTTGACTCTTCTCTATACGCTCTTTTTCAGTCAGTTTTGAAATCTTATTTTCTAAAATAAAGTTCTGTTGTTTAACTCTCTCAATATTTTGAGATTTCATTTTCTTATCTAATTCAAAAAAACTCTTCTCTAAGACAGCTACTTTTTCAGTTAACTCTCTGTCATCAAGCTCTTCATATGCTATAGCTTGAAACTTTTTCAACTCAATTTGATGTTTATTTTTCTCATTAAATTTACTGGCTATGAGTGTATGATTTTGTTGGAGATGGGTCATGTTAGTAAATGACTCTAGCTCTTTTTTTAAAAGTGTTTGGCGTACATTAAAAGCAGAGAGTTCTTCATCATTTTTCTTTATATTTTGCTCTATAAATTTAAGCTCTTTTTGGGTCTGTTCAAGCTCATTTTTTACATTTACAAAGTTTTTATTGGAAAAAAGTAACTCATGGTCTATTAGTTTTGCCTGTTCTATTTTTTTCTTTTCAACTACAGAAAACTGCATAAAATTTTCATACTGTTTCTCTTCTGTTTGTCTACTTATCAAAATCTTTTGTAGACGTTCAAGCTCAACTTTATACTGCTTTGACTCAAGAGTCAGTTTGTCAAAAGCAACCTTTTCACTGTAAGTACGCATTAGTCTATCTATGTTGTAGTTACTCTTCTCTTTTTCTAAAACTACTACTCTATCTTCTAAAGTTTTACGTTTTAATGGGTCTAAATAGACCAAGTTTTTAAGTGAAGCTTCCATTCGTTCAAATGTATTACGCTCAGTTGTAGCACGTTGAAAAACATTTTTAGATATATCTGCATAAACCTCTGTAGAGACTACCTTCTCTAAAAGGTTCAAACGCTCTTTAGCTTCTGATTTTAAAAAACTATCGAAGAGACCTTGAGAAAGAACCATAGACTTAGTAAAGTGTTGAAAATCAACCCCTATTAACTCTTCTACTTTTGTGCAGACAGAACTTATACCTCGACATAGTAAAGAGTTACTTGCATGTAGGTACATGGTGTAAAGTATCTCACTACCTTTTTTCTCTTGTTCAAACCTACTTCTATACTCTCTACCGTTGACCTCAAATGTCACTTCACAAAAAGAGTCTGTTGTATCTGAACTAAGCAGTTCTGACACACTCTTTTTAAGTCGTGGAGTTTGTGCATAAAGAGCCAAAGTTATGGCATCGAGAATTGTACTCTTCCCTGCACCTGTTACACCTGTAATAGCAAAAATTTTATCTTGAAAATGTGCATGAGTAAAATCTATCTCATTTTCACCACGTAATGAGTTAATATTTTTAGTTTTTAATTTTAAAATCTTCATTATTTCATCTCTTTTATTACTACGTTATAAAGTTTTAAAAGCAACTCTTGTTCAGAAGCATCAAGACTTTTAATACGTTTTAAAAATGTATCTTTAGTCTCTATAGGATTTGTAGTTTTCTTTGAGGTTTTTCTTTGAGTGTTTGTTTTAAAATCTTTCATAGTTAGCTAAATCTTTTTTAATGGATTTTATCTTATTTTTATTAAATGAGATAGCTTTTAACTAATTAGATTGTTTTATTTAGACTTTAAAAGAATTTTAGTCACTTCTATATCTTTAAAAATCTGCTCTTTCAAAGCCTCTAAGCCATCAAACTTTCTGTTATCACGAATAAACTCAACAAACGCTATCTCAACAGTACCATTTACAAGACCGATGTCCTTACCTATAACATGTGTCTCTATCGCATATGAACCATCTGTAGTTACACGTAAACCTAAAAAGCTTACAGAGTCTAACCACTCATTTGCTACTTTTGTACGTGTGGCATAAACACCATTTTTTGGTAAGTCATAATTAAATACATTTATGTTCAGTGTAGGTACCAACTTCTTTTTACCTAGCCCTTGCCCTGAAACAACTTTTCCTGAAATCATATATGAACGGTCAAGGAGCTGGTTTACAAGTTTTATATTTCCATCTGCTATATAGCTCTTTATAGTACGTGAATGTACTGAAATATCACTTGATTTTACTTCAGATACCACTACAACTTCTCCATCAAAAAGCTCCTTGAGTAGTGTGGTATCGCCCTCTTTTTTGTAACCAAAACCAAAGTCATATCCTACAACTATCGTTCTAAGTTCGGGAAAGTCCTCTTTTAATTTTACTACAAACTCTTTTGCAGATAAAGCTTTAACTTTATTAAAATGATAAAAGAAACAAGGCTTTTTTATAAAAAAAGAACGTCTGTAACCTGCTGTCAAATAACCACCGTTTCTCTCTATAATAACCACTGCTTCTACTTGGTCTATCAAAGCTTTATGTCCTAAGTGAATACCGTCAAATGAACCTATGGCTATCGATTTTATACTGTTTTTATACAACTATTTTCCTGTTTTTTTAAAATGGTAAATATACTCTATATTTCCTGATTTTCCTGCTAATTTTGAGGGTGTACTATAGCATAAGTTCCAACCCAACTCCACAGTTTTAGCTTCAAATTTTTTTATGGCTTCTTTTATGGCTTCTTGATTTACCACCACACCCCTACTGTCACGCTTTACACCTCTTCCCACTTCAAATTGTGGCTTGTAAAGCAATATCATATCATTGGCTGATAATCGGTCTATCGCATCAATAATCTGTAAAATAGAGATGAAAGAGACATCACAGGTGACCACATCAAAAGGCTCTTCTGTTTTAAAATCACGAATATCTGTCTCTTCAAAAATATCTACTTTTTTGTTATCTCGTAAAGAGTGATGCAACTGGTTTGAACCCACATCGACACAAGCTACAGAGGCTACTTCATTTTCGAGGAGTATCTGCACAAAACCACCTGTACTTGAACCTATATCTAAGGCTCTTTTATCTTTTAGTTCCAAACTGTACTCTTCTAAAAAAAGCTCCAATTTTTTAGCAGCACGACTCACATAAAACTTCTCTTTATCTATGTCTATGTTTGTACTCTCATCACATTTATGAGATGCCTTTGCTACCACACCATCTACAAATACTTTTCCACGTTTTATGGCATCTAAAGCACGGTTTCTACTCTCAAAATAACCCTTTTCTACCAAATATTTGTCCAGTCTCATCGTTGCTCCAAAACATCTTTTATGTCAGCTAAGGCAATATACTTAACTGTTCGTCCCTCTTTTAGAGGAGCTAGTAATTTATACGAAGCCAACTCGTTTAGGTACTTACGAGCTGTATTGGCAGTTATATCATAAGCATGAACTATCTCTTTAGCTGTAAAAACTCTTCCGGGATGTTTCATCGCTTTTTTAACAATATTTTTCTGAATAAAATTTAACTCATCTGCCATGCTAGAGTTTTCTAAAAGGTCAACTACCTCTTCAAACTCACGACTCTTTTCATCAAGATAAGCAAAAAGTTCATCCATAGAGCGTAGTATAATATCAACTTGATAATAAAGAAAATAGGTTAAATCACTCTCATCTATCTCCGTATACAGATACGCCATACCATACTTGACAGGAGCCTCTTTAAGTAGTTTTGAAATAGAGAGATACTCAAAGAACTCAAAACCATTTTTTAGCATAAACCAGTAGAAAATAGCTCTAGCTGTTCGCCCATTGCCATCTGCAAAAGGGTGTTCATAACCTATCATAAAGTGTAAAATAATAGCTTTTACTATGGGGTCTATAAAGTCATCACCACCCTCACCTGAGTGAATGGTATTGGCAAATTCACAGAGACGCTCCAAACGCTCTTCTATCTTAACATAAGAAGGTGGATAGTGTAAAACTTCTCCATCTACTCCATCAGATATAACTATCTCGTCATCTTCTCTAAACTCACCGGGTATCACACCATTTTGAGAAGTTCCAGCTGTGGCTATTTTATGAAAATGTTTTATCATCTCTATACTCAGTGGAGCATCTAAAAGATCTTTAAGTTCTGTCATCAGTATATAGTTATTCATTATCATCAGCTCATCTTCAGAACGTGGCTGTCGCTCTTCTACCAACATCTTTTTTGCTACATATCGTGTGGTGGTTGCACCTTCTAGTTGGGCAGAGCTAATTGCCTCTTCCATAACCAAAGAGGAGATAAGAAATTTTTGTTTGACAGAGTCATTAGAGGTCATTCCCTCACCTGAAAGTTTGGCTATTTTATAAAGTTTTGCCTGTAGTGAATCTGGTTTACAGTAATGGAATGGTTCATTCTCTTTGTCGACCAAAGCGATAGGCTTACGTTTGGTAAAACGGCACCACTTAGTAACCAACCATGCTTTTTTAACATCATGCTCTTTTGCCACACGCCATTTAAATTGGTCCCAATATAGGTAACGACCTTTATCATCTGTTTCACGAAAATACTCCATAAGATAGGGTTCAGTATTCATCATGGTTAGAACAACTGCTAAGTTATCTGGGGTAAACGTTACTGGTGATTTTTCAATACGTGACTTTGCCATAGTTCCTCTTTAACGCAAATTTCTATTTTTGCGTTATTGTATCATAAATTAGTTATTTACTTTTCATTATCTTTTATCTGTTAGAATGCTTGTACTAAAATATAAGGTTCATTAAATATGAAATGTTTAATTAAAACTTCAGTAGGTATATTATTGACACTAAGTCTACATGCTGAATCAATAGAAAGAACAGATGCAAATGGGAATACAATTATAATTCCAGATTGTTTCTCTTCTCAAAATACATATAACCCTCCTATTCAAAACAACCAAATAACTGACTCTACAGACTATATAGATAATACACCTATTATTATTCCAGAAAGTTTTAAAAATTCTCAACATATAGAACCCACAACTCAGATAGAAATAGTACCTGAATCCAATATTTCAAACGGTAAAACAGCTGTTGTTATTAATGATTCTGATATAGATATAGCACCTGAGGAGTATAGTGGTTACTATAGATTTATAAAGGGAAGTGATAGTTTTAGAGGTATGTTTGAGTCCATTGATAATGGATTTCTAGTTATCGAAAAACTGGATGATAATGATTTTGGATTTTACTATGTAATTCAAAGTAAAAAATTTCCACCTAATGAAAAATATGGAATTTTTCATTACAAAAATGGGAAATTTTTTCAAAAATTTATAAACGACCCAGTACTTCGAGATAATGTTGATTTGAAAAAATCAGGAATTTCACTTGAAACAGATATTGCTACCAATAAAGGTACTCAAGCAATTCAATGGGAAGTGAGTGAAAAAGATGAGATTAATAATTTAAATTCAAAGTTACAAAAATCATTAAAAGATGCTAAAGAAAATTATAGACAAATCTATAAAGAAAAATTTAAAAACTAAATAAAAAGAGAGGGCTTATATATTAGCCCTCTTATTTTAGTTTGTCTCTTGATCTACGATTTTACCTGCTGAAATCCAAGGCATCATCTCTCTAAGTTTATTACCTGTTTGAGTAATTAACTTCTCTTTATCATTTGCTCTTTCAGCGTTCATTCTTGGGTATCCAGCTTGACCTTCTAAAATAAAGTCTTTAGCAAATCTACCATCTTGAATCTCTGTAAGAATATCTCTCATCGCTTGTTTTGACTCAGCGTTGATAACTCTTTTACCAGAAACATAGTCACCATACTCAGCTGTGTTAGAGATAGAGTATCTCATATCTGCTATTCCACCTTCGAACATAAGGTCAACGATTAGTTTTAACTCGTGAAGACACTCGAAGTATGCAAGTTCAGGTGCGTAACCAGCTTCTGTTAATGTTTCAAAACCAGCTTGTACTAGAGACGCTGCTCCACCACAAAGTACTGCTTGTTCTCCAAATAAATCTGTTTCTGTTTCATCTTTGAAAGTTGTTTCAATAATTGCTGTTCTACCACCACCAATAGCAGATGCGTAAGAAAGAGCCAACTCTTTAGTTGTACCACTTGGATTTTGACCAACAGCAATAAGATCTGGAATACCACCACCTCTTACAAACTCAGAACGTACAGTATGACCTGGTGCTTTTGGAGCAATCATAGTAACGTTAATATCTTTTCTTGGGTTAACTCTTCCATAGTGAATGTTAAAACCATGTCCAAATGCAATAGTAGCACCCTCTTTAAGGTTTGGCTCAATCTCAGCTTCATAAATCTCTTTTTGGTTCTCATCTGGAAGAAGAATCATAATAACGTCAGCTTTAGCAGATGCTTCAGCAACTGTAAGTGTTTCAAAACCTTTTGCTTCAGCTTTTGCCCATGAAGAACCATCTTTTCTAAGACCAACAATTACATTTACACCTGAATCTCTAAGGTTTTCTGCGTGTGCGTGTCCTTGTGAACCGAAACCGATCATTGCTACTGTTTTTGACTTGATGATATTGATATCACAATCTTTGTCATAATATACATTTAATGTTGACATTATTTGTTCCTTGAGGTTAAAAAATTTCGCGATTATACCGTAAGCTTACTTATGGATATTTAAATATAGTAGCCTATAACTGCATGATAAACTAATTTGCTACAATTGCAAATGCAAAAAACAACATATAGTGAAATACATCGTAATATTTTATCATGGTATAAAGAGCATGGAAGAGTCACTCTTCCTTGGCGAAACACCTCATCAAGTTATGAAATCTACCTCTCCGAAATCATGCTTCAACAGACCCAAGTAAAAACAGTACTTGAACGTTTTTACTTTCCTTTTTTAGAGAAGTTTCCTACTTTTGAGCATGTAGCCAATGCTCCTGTAGATGATGTACTAAAAGCATGGGAAGGTTTGGGTTACTATACCCGAGCTAGAAACCTACATAAAACAGCACAAGCCACAAAAGGTAAACTTCCCTCTTCTGCTCAGGAACTAGAAGAGCTTTCAGGCATAGGAAAGTCGACTGCTCATGCCGTGGCTTGTTTTGCTTTTAATGAGCCTCTTCCTATTTTAGATGCCAATGTTAAACGTATACTTCACCGTTTTTTTGCTTTAGAAAAACGTCATGAGAAAACCTTATGGGAACTTGCCTATAAGCTCTTTGACAAAGAGAATGCCTATATTTATAACCAAACCATGATGGACATAGGTTCTCTCATCTGTACCCATAAAACTCCAAACTGTTTAGCCTGTCCTTTTGAGTCAAAATGCCAAGGAAAAGAGACCCCTCTGCTTTACCCTGAAAAAAAAGTCAAAAAGATCAAACCTGTACGTGAGCGTTTTATGGTTATTTATCATCATAAAAACCAATACCACTTAACTCAAAATGACAGCAAACTTCTTGGTGGGCTTTGGGGGTTTCATCAGACAGAACTGTTTGATACTGACAGTAAAAACATAAGCAAACTGGGTGATTTTACCCATCACTACACACACTTTAGACTTGATGCTAAAGTACTCTTAGTTCATGAAAAAGATAAATGCAGAGACTATTTTTCACTTAAACAGATAGATAAGTTGGCTTTAAGTGGTGCTGATAGAAAGGCTTTGGCATTGTTAAAATCATACAGTGTGTAATTTTTCTACACAGTTATAGTGTAAAATACACTAAACAAAAAAGGAAACTCAAATGAAAAGATATAAAAAACATACCAAATTAACAATTATCAATACACTACTATTTTCAAGCCTTGCCATGGTTAACCTCCATGCAGAGCCTCAATTTGACCTAGAAAAAGAGAAATCAAAACTCTCAAATAAGCTTTTTGAATCTTATGATTTCGATAAAGATAAAACCCTCTCATTTGATGAGTTTACAACTTTTTCTAATGATATGAAAAGAAAAGAAGAGACAAAGCGTATGGAACAGACCATAAAATCATGTGATAAAAACCATAACGATAAGATTGAGTCTACCGAAGTACCCACAGAAGAAGCCATGGAGGAAGCATTTAAAAAAGGTTTTCAAGATGTAGAAAAGATGTGTCACATGGATAAAATGGAATTTAAAGAGATTAATAGAAATGATGATGATTTTATTACAAAAGAAGAGATACTTGCATCTTACAATAGAACTTACGTCGACATGTGGGAAGAGACACCTACCGATATGCCAAAAATAGATATGCTAAAAGATTTTAAAAAACAACTAGAGAGATGTGACGAGAACAAAGATAGAGAGATAACACTTATAGAAGCTACTTCTGAAGTATGTTATATGACCTCTGAAGAGTTTTTAGAATACAGCAGTGACCCTGAAAAAAGTTTTACTATTGATGAAGTTACAAAAGCTCCAAAAGAGAGAGGTATTAATATGGAAAACCGATTTAAACGATGTGACAGTAACAGTGACAGTAAATTAAACCTTGTAGAGGCTACCTCAATGTATTGTAACATGCCGTCTGATGAGTTTATAAAACTTGACAGTGACAAAAATAATTTTTTAACAAACACAGAGATAAAAAAAATGTATGATGAAGAACTTAACGACAATAAAATTCCTATTAAGATATTTAAAGAGATGCCTCCTATCGTTCAAATAAACATTGCCATAAATCAATGTGATGAAAACAAAGATAAAAAGCTAACAAAAGATGAAGCAGAATCTTGTGAACTTGCACTCAATATATTTGAACAATATGACTATGATAAAAGTAATACCATCGAAGAGAATGATATTAAAATGATACAGAGTATGGAAGAGTTTAATAGAATAGATAATAACAACAACAAAAAGCTAGAACCAAAAGAGTTTGAAGAGAGCCTTGGTAATCAGTGTCAAGGATTTTAGCATAAGATTATTGATGTATAATAGAGTTTAACTTTTTACAACAACAATAAAAAGGAGTTACATAATGCTCGAATATTTAACAACTGACCTACTCTGGTGGCACTGGGTAGTGTTTGGAATTTTTTTAATTACCAGTGAAATCTTTATGGGTACGTTTCTCATGCTTGGTCTTGGTGTAGCTGCTATGATAGTAGGAGCAACTGACAATCTCTTCTCTTTAAGTTTAGAAGTAGAGCTTAGTTTATGGATAATACTCTCCCTCATCTCTATTGTTCTTTGGTTCAAATACCTTAAAGACAATAGTGTGGAGTACTCTGGTCAATCCAACTATTCATTAACAACACAAGGAGTAGTAGAAGAGTCCATAGAGGCGAATGGAAGAGGAAAGGTAAAATTTGACACACCTGTTCTAGGTAACACTATTTGGCATGCAACTTCAAAAGAAGATATACCAAAAGGTAGTCGTATCAAAATCGTAGAAATTAAAGGGCAACTTATAGTAGTTGAATCTCTATAAAATAAAGGATAAAAAATGGAATTAAATATATTAGTAGTCTTGGCTATCGCTGTCATTGTTACCCTATATAAGGGTATAAAAATAGTCCCACAAGGTGAAGAGTGGGTCATAGAAAAGCTTGGTAAGTTTTCAAGAACGTTAGACCCAGGGTTAAACTTTATAGTTCCCTACATAGATGATGTTCGGCAACGTATCTCAACTCGTGATATTATTATGGACATTCCTCAACAAGAGGTTATTACCAAAGATAATGCTGTCATAAGAACCAATGCCATCGCCTTTGTACGTGTTACAAATCCTAAAGATGCTCTTTACGGAGTAGAAAACTTTCAACTGGCTATCTCTAGCCTTATTATGACCACGTTGCGTTCTATCATCGGTGAGATGAAACTAGATGAAGCACTAAGTAACCGTGAGATGATAAAAGCAAAACTAAAAGATGCCATCATAGACGATGTAGCCGACTGGGGTGTTACTGTTAAATCTGTAGAGATTCAAGACATTAAC
>Ga0256827_10003170_pt1 | contig 10485 bp, 8 predicted proteins | sample CV84metaG_FD_185977 | JGI IMG/M metagenome (GOLD analysis project Ga0256827, IMG submission 185977) | Hydrothermal vent microbial communities from East Pacific Rise, Pacific Ocean - CV84 | ecosystem: Environmental > Aquatic > Marine > Hydrothermal vents | place: Pacific Ocean: East Pacific Rise...
TTGGCTTTTGTCTCTTTTATCATGGCTGCTTTTGGTTTTCCTGCTGCCTCGGCAAAATGGAACTTTTCTGTCTGCATTGTGACTCCACCAAATCCACAACATCTATCTGGGTCTGACATCTCTACCATATTGTAGTTTGGAGATAGTAAGTTTCTAGGCTCTTGTGAGATACCTTGAACTTTTTTGGCATGACAAGGGTCATGGTAGGTTACAAGGTCATCAAACTTTTTACCTTTAGCTTTTAGTACTTCTACTAAGTTTGTGTTATCGTGTAACCATGCTGTTGCCATGTGTATCTTCTTGCCTACCTCTTTAGCTCTAGCTTCCCACTCTGGCATATTTTTATTTTTGAAAAATACTTGCCAATCATGTTTAACCATAGCAGAACAAGTAGCCTCTGGTATGAGCATAGCATCACACTCATCCATAAAGCTCTCAAAGTACTCAATGTTGGCTTTTGTCATTCTCTCAACTGAATCAACTGCACCTGTAAAGTAAGCAGGAGCTCCACAACACTGTTGCTCTTTTGGTATAAAGGCATCTATGTTTAAAACTTTTAGTATGTCGACAAGACCTGAACCTATGCCATCATAGTTGTAGTTACCTAAACAGCCAATAAATATGGCTACTCTAAGATTTTTTTGTTCTTGGTTTGGTGCTGGTATATTTTCTGGGTATGAGTTTAAGAAGCTAGTTTTCATCATAGAGGGGATGAGTCTACCTTTTTTCATCATAGGTATTGAAAATCTTGCTTTAAGCCCTCTTCCCTTCTCATCCTGAGCTAATGCACAAGTCTTAAACATAAAACCAAACTTCATGACTATATCCATAACTTTACGGTTTTCTAAAAGGTAAAATATAACTCTTTTGAACCAAGCTATGCCATATTTATCGGCTAAATCTGCACGAACCTCTTCTATGACCATATCTGTTGGTAGTGAATTTGGACAAACATCTACACAGTTAGTACATAAAAAACAACTCTCAAAAATATTTTTGGCATTTTTATCTAACTCTAAATTACCTCTTTTGTAAGCACCCAAAAGGTCTATGAAACCCCGTGGAGAAGTTGTCTCATCAGCATTTACTTGATGTATGGTACATACAGGTATGCACTTACCACACTTTATGCACTCATCACTTACATCGGTAAAGTTAAATATATCTTTTAGTTCTTTACTCATCTGTCCTCTTATACTGTTTTTGAAAAGCTCTTTTTACTTGCACCATACTTTTTCATATAGGCATCAAAAGGCATAGCTATGTTTCTTATGAGTAGTGTACCTGTTGTGCTAACTGTTATTTTATCTTCTGTTATGGTTACTAGCTCTGCTTCTACAAACTCTTCAAGAGCTTTTAAAGCATCTGCAAAGTAAGTTTTAAAATCTATGTTATGCTCTTTGTTTACTCTGTTCATGTCTACAGAGAAGTTAGCCATAAGCTCCATAATAACAGCTTTTCTTAAAAAGTCATCATCACTTAACACTACACCTCTTTCAAAAGGTAGTTTACCACTATCTAGCATCTCCTCATAGACTTTCATATCTTTTGTATTTTGAGCATAGTATCTGCTACCCTCACCAATACTTGTAAGACCAATACCTACAAGATTAGCCCCACCTTTTGTTGTGTAGCCTTGAAAGTTTCTATGTAGTTCACCCTTTTCAATAGCTCCAAAGAGTTCATCTTCAGGTTTGGCAAAGTGATCCATACCTACCATTTTATAGCCGTGAGACTCAAAAAAGTCTATGGTATATTTAAAGATTTGTAACTTCACATCTGGAGTAGGTAGAGTAGTCTCATCAAACTTACGCATAGTCTTCATAAGCCAAGGAACATGAGCATAGTTAAATACTGCTACTCTATCTGGATTTAGTTGAGTTGAAAGTTCAAGAGTCTTTTTAAATGTATCTAGTGTTTGATAAGGTAGACCATAAATAAAATCTGTATTGATTGAGTCAATACCATACTTTCTTGCCAATTCAACTGCATTTTTTGTTAACTCTAAAGGTTGTACACGGTGAATCTCTTTTTGCACTTTAGCATCAAGATCTTGTACTCCAAAACTAATACGATTGAAGCCATGTTTTTGAAAAACTTTCATCTGATCTTCATTGAAAAAACGAGGGTCAATTTCACAACTTATCTCAGCCTTTTTACTCCAGTTTGGAAATTTTGACTTTATGTAAGTTACTATCTCATCTAGTTCAAATGCTTTATAAAAAGTAGGTGTTCCTCCACCAAAGTGAAACTGTATAACTTCACGAGTTACATCTATATGCTCTGCTAAAATATCTACTTCTTTTTTAAGGTACTCAATGTATCTGCTTAACTTCTCCTCTTTAGAGGTAAAGACAACATTACAACCACAAAAGTAACAAGCAGAGCGACAAAATGGTAAGTGAACATAGAGTGATAACTTCTCTTTTGATGTCTCTAAAAAGTTGATATACTCATCATACTTAAAGTCACTATTGAACTCTAGTGCTGTAGGGTAAGATGTATACCTAGGTCCTGGTCTGGAGTATTTACTAAATTTTTCGAAATCTATATTGCTCAATGTTGTTCCTTTTGAGTTTTTACACTATTTTTTAATTGTCTCTTTTTCCATCTAGCCAAACCATTATACCTTTTTGGGCATGTAGTCTATTTTCTGCTTCTGTAAAGATAACCTCTGCATGCTTTTCAAATGTCTCTTCACTTACTTCATAACCTCTATATGCTGGAAGACAGTGCAGAAAAATAGCATCATCTTTTGCTAGACTCATCATAGGCTCATCTACCATGTATCCGTTAAATACCTTAAGTCTCTCCTCTTTCTCACTCTCTTGCCCCATAGAGATCCAAGTATCTGTTGTGACTACATCACACCCTTTAACTGCTTCTTCTGGACTATTGGTAAAAGTTAATTTTGCACCACTCTCTTTAGCATTTTCAAGTGCTTTAGCTACTACAATCTCATCACACTCATAACCTTTTGGTGTTGCTACTCTAAGTTCAAAACCAAGTTTTGATGCAAGCATTAACCAAGAGTGTGCCATATTATTTCCATCACCTACATATGCTACTACAGAGTTTTTACTTTTACCAAACTCTATCATAGTTAAGTAGTCTGTCATAAGTTGTACTGGGTGGTACAAGTCTGTTAAACCGTTTATGACAGGTACTTTAGAGTACTTTGAAAACTCTTCTATTTTCGTCTGTTCAAATGTTCGTATCATAACCATATCTACCATACGACTTATAACCCTTGCTGTATCTTTCATGGGTTCACCACGACCTAACTGTATGTCATTAGATGATAAAAAGAGACCAACTCCACCAAGCTGATAGATACCTGTCTCAAAACTAACACGAGTACGAGTAGAACTCTTTTCAAATATCATGCCAAGTGTCTTACTCTGCATATATGGTACAAGCTTACGCTCTTTAGTTTGAAGTTTTATCTTCTGTGCTAATGTAATCATCTCTAAAAGTTCATCTTTTGTGAAATCATTTAGTGTTAAAAAGTGTCTCATAGGACTATCCTTATTTTAACCTTTATAATTTATAAATAGTTAAAAAATTTAAAAGAGATTATTTTACCATAAATGGATTAAAGCAAAATTATCACATAGCTAGTTAGATAAATTTCTTAACACTCTGGCTCATCTACCCAAATATCTCTACTTATTACATCTCCATTACTATCTATAATAGTTATGGTATGACCTCCATACTCAAATGGGACTGTAGTACTTTTTTGTTTTACCTCAATAGCTTTACTATCTATGTACCAACTGTATGGTTGCTCTCCATTGGCTACTTTAACTTTAACTAAAACATCTTCACACCCTGCACTTCTATAACGACTATTTTTTACAGGATATATAAATTTTAATCTATTTTTAAACTCATAGCTATTAGGATTGTCAAAATTTTTAAGTGCTTTTGGAGCATTACTGTATCCCCCTACTCTCCAGTTCCAGTGATTTAAAGACTTTATGCTATTTAACAGTGAAAATACTTCAAACGCCAATGGTGCTGATGTATTTAAGCCTGTTAGTTTTAACTGAGTAGCATTATTTGGTTTTCCTACCCATAATGCTACAGTATACTCTTTACTATAAGCCATAGCCCAACTATCTCTGTAACCATAACTAGTACCTGTCTTGTAGGCTATATGATTGTTTTGATTTATAAAGCCTTGGGGAGCTGGAACTTCTCTAAGTATGGATGTTACTATTCTACACGAGTTATAGTCATATAAACTTACTTCCATACTACTAACACCTACCAAGTAGTGTAAGCGTTTTGCTTTACCACCATTTGCCAAAGTAGTATAAAGTTCTGCTAGTTGCCAAAGAGACATGCCAACTCCACCCAAAGCTATAGGAAGTGTAGCTCTATTTTTAGGTATGTGTAATTTTTGAGTAACTCTCTCTAGGCTAGTTACAAACTCATCTACACCCACTTTTTGTAATACTTTTACAGCTGGAATATTTAAAGAGTATTGAAGAGCATACGCTATGCTAACCTCTCCTCTATAGCTATATGAAAAATTATGAGGCATATAGTCTCCAAACCTACTCTCAACATCTAGTATGTTAGTAGCTGGGTGTATGAAATGTTTTTGAAAACCCAAAGCATATATAAATGGTTTTAGTGTAGACCCAGGGGAGCGAATGGCTTGTACCATATCTACAAAACCAGATACATTTTTACTAAATATATTGTGTGAACCCAAATAAGCTTCCACACTACAGGTAGAATTGTTAACAACTAGTAGTGCTAAAGTTGTATCTTTAGGTAGCATGTATGATTTACTCTTAGCCCAAATTTCTAACTGTTTTTGTAACTCTACTCTTATGGTAGTCTGTATCTCTTTTTTCTTACTATTTTGTAAAATTTTTGTAGAGAGATGTGGGGCATACCTTGGATAACTATTTAACTTTGTAGAAGGTATTATAGCCTTTGATTCTTTATACTCATAGCTATTTATAAGACCTTTTTCAAGTGCCATATTTAAAACTCTGTTTCGTGCTTTTATAGAATTTTTTAAATGTTTATCTGGTCTGTTATATTCGGGTGATTGTGGTAAAGATACAAGCATTGCTGATTGTGATGCTGTAAGGCTATGAGGTTCTTTAGCAAAGTACTTCATGGAAGCTGCAACAACTCCCTCAACATTACCACCATAGGGTGCAAGAGTAAGGTAGATAGCCAATATCTCATCTTTAGAGTAATGGTACTCTAATTGAAAAGCATTAAGCATCTCTATAAGCTTTGAGCTTATGGTTCTAGCTTTTGGTTTTAGTAGCCGTGCTACTTGCATAGTTATAGTAGATGCTCCAGAGACTACTCTACCATTTTGAATGAGTTGTAAAGTTGCTCTAAAAATAGCTAAAAAATCTACCCCATAGTGAGAGTAAAAGTTTTTATCTTCAAAGTTCAGTAGCATCTGTACAAAATTTTTATCTAATTTATTAACATCTACTCTAAAACGCCACTTATCTTCACTATTGCTCTTAGCATAAAGCCACTTATTGTCTTTTGCTTTTACTACCCTAGAGGTATTTAAAAAAGCCGATATATCTATGGGGTTTACATAATCATATAGTAAAAAAGATGATATAAACAGAGTTACAGTAGCTACTATGAGTAGTAATTTTTTTAAAAGTTTAATAATTTACCTTTAAGTTATGTTATAGAAGATTATACCAACTTAAACATTATGCTATAATAATCAAAAATAAAATCTAAATTATGATTTTAGAAGAGAGGTTACTGTATGCCAAGCTGGATTCGTAAATTTGTTGGATTTCTTTTACTCTATTTTGCATTGATTATAGCAGCAAGTGAGGGGGTAGGTAGTGCCTTCTAAAGAGAATTATCAAAAAAATTATAAAAAATTATATAAAAGTGCTTCTGTATATAAAGTAGATAAAGATAAGCAAAAGATAAAGCTACCTATGCTCATAGGTACACCCATACTTTTAATTGCTCTAAAGTACCTTATCATTGCATTTGTAGCTTTAGGAAAAGGTGAAAGCTTTTACTTTCTTAGCTCAGGAGTAATTTTTGCTCTTTTTATAGTCTCTTTTATGCTACTTCGTCATGGAGAATCTTTAGAGATTATTTACAACAAATCAAAGTATGCAAAGCACTCTAAGTACCCCTACAAGACTATGGGGGCTATTGCACTAAGTATGGCTACTACCTACTCTGCTTACTTAGGGTCATACTCTTGGTTTAGCTCTCTTATGTTAGGTGTTTCTGTTTTAGTAGGGTGGTATATGTATTATGGTTTTGACCCTCGTGTAGATAAAATAGATGGTTATGACAATGACAAATCGGCTCAAAGAATAATGACACTACTAGTTAAAGCAAATGAAGATATAGAAGATATTAAAGATTATGCAAAAAGTATGAACTCAACTTCAACAGCTAAACTTACAAGAGAGATGGCTGAAGAGTTTGAGAAAATAGTCCAACACATAGAGAATGAACCAGATGACTACGATAAAGCGCGTAAATATTTGGTTAGTTATTTGGGTGAACTAAAAGATATGAGTGAAACATTTGCAAAGCTTGATGCTAAAGATAAGACCAATAGTGTAGTATTGGCTTTTGAAGATACATTAACGCAGAGTATAAAGAAACTAAAAGCACAGTATGATAAACTGTTAGATGATGATATACTTAACTTAGATATAAAGTTAAGTGTTATGAAGAGAAGATTAAAAGATGAGGAGTAGATATGACAAATGAAGTAAAAAATATAGAGGTAAAAGATGAAAAAGCTGTTGAAATTGCATTACAAGAGATTGATTTAGATTCATCAAATTCTATCATAAGCTTTGGATCTAAAGCACAAGAGAATGTTACAACAGTATCTTCCCAAATACTAGAGGGTGTAAAGAGTAAAGATTTAGGAGATGCTGGAGAGCCTCTTTTAAACATGGTAGCAACCATTAAAGGCTTTGATGTTGAAGCACTAGACCCAAACAAAAAACTAGGCTTTTTTGACAAACTTATGGGAAAAGCTAAACCACTTGTAAAGTTTTTAAGTGAATATGAAGATACAAAAGAGCAAATAGAGGGCATTACAGATGAGCTTGAAAAACAAAAAGGTACTCTACTAAATGATATAGAGTCACTAGATAGACTCTACGATGCAAACTTAAATTACATTCAAGAGTTAGAAAATCACATAGTAGCAGGTAGTAAAAAGATAGAAAGCATAGACAATAATGATATACCTCTTTTAGAAAATAAGGCTAAAGAGAGTGGAGATCTTCTTCAAGCTCAAGAGCTAAAAGATATGAGGTTAGCTCGTGATGACTTTGAGAGAAGAGTCCATGACCTTATGCTTACAAGACAAGTAGCCCTTCAGTCTTTACCATCTATAAGAATGGTACAAGATAATGACAAAACACTAATTAGCAAAATAAACTCTACTCTAGTAAATACTGTACCTTTATGGAAAAACCAATTAGCTCAAACCATAACTATATATAGAAACAAAAAAGCTGGAGATGTTTTAAGCTCTGCTATGGACTTAACCAATGAACTTTTAGAAGCAAATGCCAAAAACCTAAAAGAGGCTAACAGACAGACTAGAGAACTAGCAGAGAGAGGAATATTTGACATAAAAAGTATTAAACTTGCAAACGATACACTTATAGAGACAATTCAAGAGAGCCTAACCATAGCTGATGAAGGTAAAAAAGCTCGTAAAAAAGCAGCTCAAGAGTTAGTAGAACTAGAGCAAGAGTTAAAAGATACTCTTATGTCAGCAAAGGCACAAAAAGAGACCATAATTGATGTAGAAGCAGAAGAGAAAGTAGGAGCATAAAATGGGTTTTTTCGATAAATTAATGGGTGAGTTTATAGATGTCATTGAATGGATAGATAATAGTGATGACACTATGGTTTACAGATTTGAAAGATATGGAAACGAAATAAAAAATGAAGCAAAACTGATAGTAAGAGAGTCACAAGTTGCTGTTTTTGTAAACGAGGGTGAAATTGCAGACATATTTGAAGCTGGTATTTATCAACTAAATACAAATAATCTACCAATACTTACAACCCTAAAGCATTGGAGTCATGGGTTTAACTCACCATTTAAAGCAGAGGTATACTTTTTCAACTTAAAACAGTTTACCGATATAAAATGGGGTACTAAAAATCCTATTATGCTTAGAGATAAAGAGTTTGGTCCTGTTCGTATTCGATCTTTTGGAACTTATGGCATTCGTATAGGAGATCCCTCTACCTTTTTAAAAGAGATAGTAGGAACAGATGGCTACTTTACAGTAGATGAAGTAAGTGACCAACTTAGAAACCTCATAGTATCTAAATTTGCAAATATTGTAGGACAAATGAACATACCTATTTTAGATTTGGCTGCAAATTATGACAAAATGGGTGACTTTATAACAGAAAAAATATCTCCTGATTTTAATGCTTATGGATTAGAGCTAATAACACTTCTTATAGAAAATATTTCACTACCACCAAAAGTGGAAGAGGCATTAGACAAAAGAACTAGCATGGGTTTAGCAGGAGATCTTAATGACTATCTTAAATACCAATCTGCTGAAGCTTTAGGTAATGTAGGAAGTGGTGGTTCATCAACTGCTGGAGATGCTATGGGTATGGGTATGGGCTTTGCAGTTGCTCAACAGATGGCAGCTAATCTAAATGCTCCATCAACAGCCACACAGAGTCACAGTACTCCAATGCCTCCTCCCATTTTAAAAGCTCAAACATACCACATAGCAGTAGATGGACAAGCACAAGGACCATATACTACCATTCAGTTAAAAGAGTTAGTACAAAGAGGTGAAGTAAGTAGAGAGACTTTAGCATGGAGGGAAGGTATGAGTGGTTGGGAGAGAGTAGACTCTATTAAAGAGTTAAGTTCTCTGTTTGGAAATATGCCTCCACCACTACCATAACTATAATAGGCTAAGAGGTAAGCTATGAAAAAAGAACATACATTCCCATGTAAAAAGTGTGGTGCAAAACTAAAGTTTTCACCAACTGATGGTAAACTTAAGTGTCAACATTGTGGTGAGCTTAGTGATATACAAAAGTCTTTTAAAAATCTTATTGAACTAGACTACTATGAAACATTAGCTAAACTAAAAAACTATTCACACAACCCTAAAGAAATACAAAATACAAAATGTAACTCTTGTGCTGCTACTTTTAAGATTGATGATAATATACACTCTTCTATATGTCCATATTGTGGTAGCTCCATAGTAAAAAAAACCGAACTCTACAAACCCATAAAACCTCAAGCTCTTCTACCTTTTAAACTTAGCCAAAGAGATGCTAGAGATGTCTTTAAAAAATGGTTGAAAAACTTATGGTTTGCCCCAAATAAACTTAAGGAGTATGGAGCAAATATAGAGAGTTTTACAGCCGTCTACATACCATACTGGACTTATGATAGCCAAACAGCTAGTAGCTACACAGGAAGACGAGGAGACTACTACTATGTTACAGAGAGAGTAACTGTTCAAAGAGAAGGAAGAACTGTTGTAGAAAACAGAGAAGTTCGTAGGACAAGATGGAGTTACACTTCAGGAAATTTAAACAGATCTTTTAACGATGTACTAATTGAAGCTAGTAATCTACTAAAACACAAACTATCGAACTGGGATTTACCAAACCTTGTTGACTATGATGAAGCTTACCTTAGTGGCTTTGATAGTGAAATATATAGCATAGAGTTAGATGATGGATTCAGTAGTGCTAAGAAGATAATGGAATCTGAGATTAGAAACAATGTAAGAAGACAAATAGGTGGAGATGAACAACAGATCATTTCACTAGATAGCCAATATGATAACATAACCTACAAGCACATCTTACTCCCAATATATGCATCTGCATTTAAGTACAACAACAAAGTATATAGTTACGCTATAAATGCAAGAAGTGGAGAAATTAACGGAGAGAGACCATACAGTGTCATAAAAATCACACTAACAGTTTTAGCTGTTTTAGCTACTATAAGTGCTATTTACTATTTTGGTAAATAAAGATTATTAATAGTATTCTAATTATGCTAAAATTCATTTAACTCTTTAGAAGCTCTTTAAATTCATAAAAGGCTTTTGTTTTTCTTATAGTATTTTCTCTATTGTCTACTAAGCCGTAGCCTGAGGCAATGAGTTGATGCCAGTAGACTCTTTGTATTTTTTTACTATTTTTAGCTATGCTAAGGTACTCTAACATAAACTTAGCATACTCATTCTCACTAACACACTCTAACTCAGAAGTAGGTGCATAGGGAGCTGTATTTGATAGTGGCCAATTTACCTCTGTTATATAGATGTCATTTATGGTTTTAGGTGATAGTCTTACTATGGAGTAGAGCATATCTATTTTATTTTTAGTATCAAAAACAACCATTTGTCTATTTGTGGGGTCACCTCTTCTATCAACATATAGAAGTGATGAAAATTTATCGTAGTTTACTCTAAA
>Ga0256827_10003172_pt1 | contig 10482 bp, 10 predicted proteins | sample CV84metaG_FD_185977 | JGI IMG/M metagenome (GOLD analysis project Ga0256827, IMG submission 185977) | Hydrothermal vent microbial communities from East Pacific Rise, Pacific Ocean - CV84 | ecosystem: Environmental > Aquatic > Marine > Hydrothermal vents | place: Pacific Ocean: East Pacific Rise...
GGGTGTTTGTGATGGGTGTAAATACTCTCATCCATCTTTATGTAGTAAATTTTACAAGTGATGTTGTATGGGCATTTTATACCTCTGTTGGATGGTATATACTCTTTTTTACAGCTTTAATTTCGCAGATAGTTTATGGAAAGGTGTATGGTGTTAAAATGTATTCTAAGTAGCATAGGGCATTTTATGTATTTTGGGCTTTTATTCTCACTTGTAATACCTACATACTTTATCTACCTTATTGCAGGTTTTTTTACAAAAGAGCCAAAATATATTTTTCAACTTGTTTCATCATATTGTTATGAATTCTTTTTCTTTTTTGTACCAAGATTGGTTCTAAAAAAAGATTTAAAAGATGAGTTGCCAACAAATGCGATCTACATATCTACTCATCAGTCTATTTTGGATTTTCCTGCTCTTAGTACATTTGTTAGAAAGTATCTTTTTTTTGCAAACAGAGACCTTGGTAGTTTTCCACTTGTTGCTTATATCTGTGATTTGGCAGGGGTTAGCTACATCAGTGGAAAAAGTATAGATGGGATAAGTAAGATATATGATGAGTTTGAAGAGCATCTAAAAGATGGTAAAAATGTTATCTTTTTTCCAGAGGGAACACGGCATGTGGATTGTAATCTAAAACCTTTTAAAAGGGGAGCATTCAGACTTTCTAAAAAAACAAATAAGCCTGTTGTTCCTATCGTGATAGAGGGTGCTTACAAGCTTTTACCAAAAAAAGCTTTTTGTTTTAAAACACTTAAAAAAACAACGATGCATGTTAAAATGTTAGACACAATATATCCCAAAGATTTTGAAAGTGATAAAGAGATGATGGTGTATGCTCAAAAAATCATGCAACAAGAGAAGGAAAAATTATGCGATATATCTTAGCTTTGTGTTTTAGTATTTTACTTTTTGCAAGCAACTCTTACGATTTTGATGAGTACAAGTTTGTCTCAGCAGCATCTGCAACTTTTAAACAGAGTGGAAATATAACTTTTGAAAAAGGTAAGACTATCATAACTTACTCCGAGCCAAAATATAAAAAAATTGTTAATGATGGTACAGATATAACTATCACAGGAAAGTCAGGTAAGTCGTATAAACTAAAAGGCAAAGGACTTTTTTATACAAAACTTTTTATAAATGTACTCTCAAGACTTGGGGATATAAAAAGTTTAAAAAATTCAAGAGATTTTTCTATCACAAAAAAAGAAAACCTTTATGTTGTAGAGTTTAGTGGAGAGATGGAAGACCAAGCACTAAAAGCTGAAATAAATGTTGAGAAATCAAAAGTAAAGAGTTTTAAACTTTTTATGAAAAATGGGGATACTCTGGAGATAGTTAAAAAATAACTTTGGAGCCACGACTTCAGTCGTGTAAAAAGTACGGTTAAAACCGTAGCTCCAAAAATTATTTACATCCCTGGGATTCTAGGGATGCGACCGAGTTTAGAGTTTCTGCAGTACCAACCCCAACCTTTTTTCATCCAGTGACCAATAATAGGCATAGGTATCATTTTACCACCTTTGTGGTCTCTGTAAACAAAAGCAGCACCATCTCCACTGTCCATCACACAAAGGATGTTTATATGCTCCTCATAACCTTTTCTCTCATCAGAGCCTTTTACCATTCTGTCTATATTAAAAGCAACATTTCTGGCCATCACTTCTGCGATGTGTCCCTGTTTTGCTTTCCAGTCAGGTCCTTGCATCGCAGCAGAATCACCTATGGCAAATACTTTATAAACACCATCTTCTGCTTCTCTTGATTCATCAAAATCGTGCTTGATTTCACAATAGTCGTTGATGCGAATAAGTCCAGCTTCATTAAGTGGTAAGTCACTGTTTGCAAATACATCATGCCCATTTCCAGCAGGTATAAACATAGTAAAGTCAGATTCTAGTTTACTATCATCCTCAAAAACTATCCCATCACTCTCAAATCTTTTCATCTTTTTACCAAAATGTTTGTTGATGTTTAATCTATCAAAAAACATATCCATCATCTTAAGAGCTTTTTTACCCATCCTTGCACCTGGTTCAGCCATTGGAGCAAAGAATGTCAGTTCAAAGTTATCTCTGATACCAAGTTTTTTTAGTTGGTTGTGAACATTAAAAAGTACTTCAAATGCTGGTCCACCCCTTACATTTGATGGGTCTTTTGGATTTCCACCAAATCCCATGGCGATTTTACCACTGCCTTTTTCTATAAGTGCATCTATCCTTTCTTTTATTTTTATAGAGTCCTCAGGTTTTCCACAGATAGATAAAAAGTGTTCACTTCCTTCATGCTTCATCTTGCCACTACCCATAGCAACTATAAGAAATTCATACTCATAAGTATTGTTTTTACAGTAAACTTTGCTCTCTTTTGATTTTATAGACTCAACATCATCTATGATAAGTTCAAAACCATGTGCTTTTTGCAAATCTTTTAGAGGTACACACATATCTTCAAATTTACTCTCTCCAGTTGGAATCCAAATAGATGTAGGATATATGTAAAAATAATCACGATTTGAGATTAGTGTAACTTGAAAATTCTCTTTTCTTAAATATATAGCAGCCTCAACACCTGCAAAACCACCACCTAAAATAAGTACTTTTTTCATAATAACACCTTGATATAACTAAAATTTATAAGAAATATTAGCTTAGTTGATGTTAAAACTATATTAAATGGGCTAGTTTTTCCGTCATTTTTATTTTTTATTTATAAAGTACACAGCTATCAAGCTTAAACTACCACCTATTAAGATGTGTATCTCTATCATTTCATTAAGTAATAAAGAGGCTATAGCAAGTGCAAATAAAGGAACTAAAAACATAAATGAACTGGTTTTTTGACTTCCTAACTTTCCAGAAGCGATAAAAAAGATAGTTGTTGCTATGCTTTGACCAAAAACAGCGAGATATATTAAAGCTATCCAAAATATTTTATCTTGTTCAAATACACTTAAAAGATTTATATCAAAACTAAAAGCATATAAAAATGTAGTGATGGTGGCAACTACTGAGATGAAAAAACTATAATGGATGGGATTTATGTGTTGGTGTGAATGTTGAGAGAGTATGGTAACACCTGCCCAGATGATAGCACAAAGTAAAAAGTATATATTTGAGCCATTTAAAAATGATGATATATCTCCGATTTTAAGCATGATAATCCCACCTATGATGCCGATAAAAAGCCCTAAATATTGTAAAAGATTTAGATTGTTTTTAAATAAAATCGCAACAATCAAGAATGTCATAACAGGGCTTAATGTTGTGATAATTACTCCACCAGAGCCTGCTAGACCATACTTGATACCAAAAAAGGATGAAACCATAAAAGCTATATTTAGGATAGAACTTGAAGCTATATATTTTAGTTTTTGTTTGTTGAGAGAGATGGGTTCTTTTACAAAAAAGAGTATGGGTATAAAAGATAAACTCATAATGAAAAATCGCCAAAATACGATCACTTCCATATCTAAATCTTTTGTAAGTATTTTTAAAGCACTCCAACCACCTCCCCATAACAGCATAGCAAGTATGAGAAGGTAGGTAAAAGAGTTTTTTTTCATTTTATAAATGTTTTTTTTCTAATTCATCAACAATTTTTGCAACAACCAGGTCTGAAGTAACATTAAGTGAAGTTCTACACATATCAAGTAGTCTATCAACTGCTACTATAAGTGCTATATATTCTACAGGAAGACCAAGTTGATTTAAAATAACAACCATCATCACAAGTGATGCACTTGGAAGTGCAGCTACTCCAACACTAAGTGCTACAACAGTTATGCCTAAGAGTAGTTGGTCTGAAAAATCAAGTGGTACACCTGCTAGATTTGCTATGTATAAAACTGCGACACTAAGATATGCAGCAGTTCCGTCCATAGAAACAGTAGCTCCAAGTGGAAGAACAAAAGATGCTGTTTTTTTACTAACTCCTCCCATCTCCTCTGAAACTCTCATAGATACAGGCAGAGTTGCAGCAGATGATGCTGTAGAAAATGCCATGATGGGTGCTTCTCTAATATCTGAAAGGTATCTATATGGATTTTTTTTCGTTAAAAATAAAAGTATAGAAGGTAGTGTTATAACTCCATGTACTACAATCACACCAATCACAATAAGCATATATTTCCATAAGCCTAAAACAACATCTATACCCTGTTGGGCTATTACATAAGATATAAGGCTAAAAACACCAACAGGTGTCATAAGTATAACCCACTCTGCCATTTTTAACATAGCTTCGCTGACTGCTGTAAAGAAAGTAACCATCACATCTTGTTGATTTTTTTTAAGATACAAAGAAGCAACTGCAAAAAGTATAGCAAAGACTATGATTTGCATCATAGAGCCATGACTAAGTGAGCTAAAAACATTTGTTGGTATAAAACTTAATATCATCTTTTCTAAAGAAAAAGGAGCGATAGTAGCTGCTTTTGCGTAGTTAAGACCAGCACTGCTAGTGACCTCTCCTATATGAAATATATTCATAGCCAGTATTGCCAAAAGAACTGCAAGTGCTGTGGTAAGTAGGTATAATCCAATGGTTTTTAGACCTATATTTTTTAGATGTTCCAATGAACCAAGACCTAAGATAGCTACAAATATACTGGCAAAAACCAGTGGAACAACAAGCATTTTTAAAAAAGCTATAAAAGCACTGCCAATAATTTTTTGTTTTAGTGCAAGTTCTGGGAAAAAAATACCAAATAAAACTCCTAAAACTATACCAACTATAACCAATGTATTTGTTGTTGCGTATTTTTGTATCTTTTTAATCAAATTTTATCCTAGCTTTTAAAATTCTACACCAAGACCTAAAAGAAACTGAAAGTCATCTTTTGTAGGCATTGTACCGTCTGATTTCTCTTTTGGTATGAGTGTGTAGTCCCAAATGGCTGAGATATCAAGATCAAGCCAACTTGTTATCTCATTTTCAAATGTCAGCATCATGTGGTGTGAATATGATCCTGTATTTTCATTTGAGATTGTTAATAAGTATGAGTACTTTAGATCTATTTTGGAAGTTAATTCTAAATCAAGTTCTGTACTTACTTCGAGTGCCAAAGATGAGGATATGGAACTTTTATCATCTTTTACACTCACATATTCGGTGGACATGTAAGCAGGTCCAGCAGAGATATCCCACTCTGTTCTACCATTATCTATCACAACATAACCAGCACCAGCACCAACTCTATATCTGTTTTGAACATTTTTATATGTGTTTTGATAATATTCACTAAAAAGTGGTGTCCAAAAGAAGTCTCTACTCTCATAAAGATCAAATTTTTCATTTATACGATGATTATTTGCTGTTTCAGAATCATTTTTTCTTGAGAGGCGACCGAGATATGTGAACTCTAAATGTGTCTCAGCAGTTCTTCTTTTTATATCAGCATTACATGAGTAGTCAAAACTGTTTGTGTTCCCTGTTTTTTTATCTAAACTAAGTGTGACTTTTCCACTCCAGATATCTTTTTCTCTCTCACCCTCTGGAGCCATAGAGATAATCTGGTCACGCTTAAACTCATATCTCGTATCACCTTGTATGATTGTGATTTTATCATCTTTAAAACGGATAATCCCCTCTACAAGTGCTAAATCTTCGATATTTACAGTAAGTACCTGATAACTTTTTATCTGTTTAACATCATCAAAATCAAATGTATAGATTCCCACTTCATCGCTGTCAAACTCTAAAGAATCTTTAAACAACGCTCTTATATAACCTTTAAACCATTCCCCTGATTTTGTTTGAATCCAGTCATATTTTGTTGGTGTTGGCGATAAGTCTTCCCAAGATTTTTGAAGTTTGGAGATATCAACATTCCCTTTATCATTACTGTTTACAATAGTTTTTACAACATCTTTTACTTTTACTTTATTGGTGTTTTTGTTTTTATCTTTTTTATTTGCAAGTTTACGAACTTCCTCTTTACTCAAACCAGAGGTGTCTTTGACAATCGTTGGTTCAAGTGATGAATCTTCACTCTCCTGCTCTTGTGCAAAAGCAAATGAGAGTATAATAGCAGTTAGTAATAATATGTATTTCATAAGCAACCAAAATTTTTTTATAATTGTAGCATAAGTTATAGAGAGTAAAATCTTATAAAAACCTGAATTTAAGTAAGTTATAAGTTTATATCACTATACTTCCACCACTAAAATAAAACGAAAGGTTCTAAAGTGAAATTTACAAAAATTGCAACTGCTGAACAAATCGATCAAAAATGGGTTTTGATTGATGCTGAAGGTAAAACATTTGGTCGTATGATTACTGAAGTAGCTACTATACTTCGTGGTAAAAACAAGCCATGTTTTACTCCAAATATTGACTGTGGTGACTTCGTAGTTATCATCAACGCTTCTAAAGCTAAGTTTAACGGACTTGGTAAAATAGCTAACAAAGAGTATTTTTCTCATTCAGGTTACTTCGGTAGCACTAAGAGTGTTAAAATGACTGAGCTTTTAGAAAAAAATCCTGAGAAACTATACAAACTAGCTACTCGTGGTATGCTTCCAAAAACTAAACTTGGTGCAAAAATGCTTAAAAAATTAAAAGTATATGCAGGTGAAAATCACCCTCACACTGCACAACTTGCTAAATAAGGATTGATTAGATGGCAAAGAAAATATATGCAACTGGTCGCCGTAAAGCGTCTATAGCAAAAGTATGGTTAACTCCAGGTAGTGGAAAAATAACAATCAATGGTCTTTCATTAGACGCATGGTTAGGTGGACTTGAAGCGAAAAAACTTCGTGTTAAGCAACCTTTAGTTCTTTCTAAACAAGATTCTTCAGTTGATATCGTAGCTACTACTTTAGGTGGTGGTTTTGGTGGTCAAGCTGATGCACTTCGTCATGGTATCTCAAGAGCATTAGTTGCTTTTGATCCAGCGATTAAAGCTATCCTTAAACCAGAGGGTATGATGACTCGTGATGCTCGTGTTGTTGAGCGTAAAAAACCAGGTAAGAGAAAAGCTCGTCGTTCTCGCCAGTTCTCAAAAAGATAATCTTACTTTATCTTTTTTTACTCAATGCCTTCTGGCATTGGTAAAATTTCTTCTCATATTTTAATCCAACCAAACATTAGTTATAATATCCTTTTTAAAAAAGGGTTTTGTTATGAAAAAATTGTTTTATGCTGTTATTTTTGCAGGTGTAGTTTTTGTTCTTATTCCACTACTTGGAAATAAGGTTGTTAGTGATGATTTAGATAATCGTATAGAGGTTCTTACATCCTATGGTGTTGAGGTTAATAAAAAATCTTCGGATTCTTCTTACTTTAAAACGAAAAAACATTATGAGTTTTTAGTAAAAGACACTAAATCGTTTTTAAAATATTTGGAACAATTTTCAGATGCTCAACTGCCACCATATACAGAAGCTATGCTTATGGGTGTAGTTGTAGGTGTTGATATTGAGTATAGTAATTTTGGTTTTGATGATGAGATAGGTGTTGATATCTATCCACTTTCACTCTCTGATGAAGTGATGGCAAATATGCAAAAAGAGGATCTTTCATTTGCTAAGTATATTGAATCTTTTTTACAAAGCAAAGGGATTTTATATCATATAAATTACAGTGTTGTAAGTACTGATTTTGATGGCTATATAAAAGATGTAAATGAAAAATATACTTTTAAAAATGGCTCAGAAGCCAAGTTAAAGATTTCAAGTGCTAAGTTTAACGGAAATGGACCAATTATCGCTCCCACTTTGTTAAGTACAAATATTAAACAGATTGATTTTAGTGCGAGTTCTGGTAAAGAGGTTTTTTCATTAAAACTTGAGAACTTTACAACAACCAGTAATTTTGATTCAAAATCCACATATGCGACTACAATGAAGTTAAAAAACCTAAAATGGAATATAGATGGAACCAGAAACAGTGATGTCGTTTTAGGGATAGATAACATTGTAATGGATTTTTCTTCAAATACACAAGGACAAAAAGCTGAGTTTTATGCAAAAAGTTCTTTTGATAAGTTAGATATAAAAAATAGCATTTCATCATTTGAAGCTAAAAACTTTAATTATGATTTGGCACTTAGAGGTGTTGATAAACAGGTGCTGGAAGATTTGAGAGTACTTATCTCACATGCCAAAGTGCAAACTGTTCAAAGTTATGAGATGCAAAATAAGATAAATAAAAAAAGTATGCAACTCATCTTAAAAGGTTTAAATCTTGATGTGGCAGATCTGTCTTTGGGTAAGTTCTCACTACAAAACAAAAAAGATATTGACGGTTTTAAAGTAAAAGCAAGTGTTGAGGTTAAAAACTCTACAAAATTTTCATTTAAAAACATAGCTTTGGATTCAACTATAACTTTATCAAAAGAGATGATGGGTATCATATATAAAGAGAGTGGCAATCTTGCCAATATGCTAAAACAGTATGCAAAAGAAGATGGTAAAAATGTTGTGTTTGTAGTAAGATTTGTAAACTCTGAATTTAGTGTAAATGGTAAAACTATAAAATAAAATGAAATTTTTTTTATTTTGCTTATTATCGTTGGGGTTGTTTGGATCAACACTGCATCTTGCAACCTCTTCAAATCCATCAAGGATAAATCCCATATTAGCAACAGATTCCAGTTCTTCTGAGATTGCTGGTTTTATATTTAATGGTCTTGTAAAGTATGATAAAGATTCATCTACGATTGTTGGTGATTTGGCAGAAAAATTTTATTTTAAAGATGATAGAACTTTGATTTTTAAACTAAACCCACATGCCAAGTGGAGTGATGGGGTTGATTTTAGTGCTGATGATGTTTTGTTTACTTATAAGACCATCATATCTCCTGAAGTTATATCGGCATACAGTGCTGATTTTAGATTTGTTGAGTATGTGAGAGTGATTGATAAGCATACACTTGAGGTAAAATATAAAAAACCATATTTTAAAGCACTAGAGATTTGGATGATGGGGATACTTCCAAAACATATACTCAAAGATGAGAAAAATCTTATGAGTTCAAAATTTAATACACACCCCATAGGAACAGGTGCTTATAAACTTATAAAGTTAGAGCATTCTAAAAATATTATTCTTGGAGCAAATGATCTTTATTTTGAAGGCAGACCAAAGATAGATAAAATCTCTTTTCATGTTATAGCAGATCCGATGACTAGATTTTTGATGTTAAAGTCTGGAGAGTTAGATGTTGGCAGTATAGATCCGATGCAGTTTGAAAGGCAGTTAAAAAAAGATTTTTTTAAAAAATTTAATATATATGAAAATATCTCTTTTGCCTATACATATTTGGGGTTTAATCTGAGAAAAGAGAAGTTTAAAAATCCAAAAGTAAGACTTGCTCTCTCTTTGGCAATAGACAGAAATGAGTTAGTAGATATACTCTTCTTTAAACATGCTAAAGTTTGTACAGGTCCATTTTTACCAAGTACCAAAGCATTTAATCCAGATGTAAAAGCACCAAAACAGGATATAAAAAGAGCAAAGCAACTTCTAAAAGAGGCTGGTTATGATGAAAACAACCCGTTTACTTTTGAGATAGTAACTTCAAACTCAAACAGCATTAGACCATATGCCGCACAGATACTTCAATATCAGTTAAAAAAAGCTGGTGTTATCGTAAACCTAAGGGTTATGGAGTGGCAGGCATTTTTAAATATGGTTGTTTTCCCAAACAAGTTTGACAGTGTACTTTTAGGCTGGGGACTATCGCCAACACCAGATCCATACATGCTTTGGCATTCCAATAACGATAAAAAAGGTGGATTTAACCTCGTTGGATATCACAACAAAAAGTTAGATAAACTCATAGAAAAATCTCAAAGCGTAGTTAAGAGAGAAAAACTTTATGGCATGTGGAGAGAGATGTTTAAAATGATAACAGATGACAACCCTTATCTGTTTTTATACATACCATCTTCCATAACAGCAGTAAATAAAAATATAAAAAATGTAGAACCAACACTTAGTGGTATTTGGTATGATTATAGAAAATGGGAGAAGATAGAGTAAATGATAATACTTTTTGATTTGGATGGAACACTTATAGATTCTACGGATGCGATAGTGAGTACTTTTCATTATGCCTGTGATGCTCAAGGTTTTGATAGGGTAAGTGATGAAGAGATAACTGCATTGATAGGTTATCCTTTGGATATTATGTTTAAAAGTGTTGGTGTTGATGATGATAGAGTGTGGGATTTTGTAACAAGTTATAAAGAGCAGTATAGAAAAATATCTACTGAAAAAACACACCTTTTGGCATGTGCAAAAGAAGCAATAACACTTGCATATACATTTGCAACACTTGGTATTGTTACCACAAAAACTGGTAGATATTCGAGAGTTCTTATGGAGTATTTTGACTTGATGAAGTATTTTGATGTTTTAATCGGTCGAGAAGATGTAGAGGAACCAAAGCCACATGCCGAACCTATCTTAAAAGCCCTCCAGAGCATTGATATAGAGGATGATGATGTATGGATGATAGGCGATACAAAA